>OGOU01001170.1_pt1 | contig 20927 bp, 26 predicted proteins | sample 1552721 | NCBI WGS metagenome assembly OGOU01 (sample SAMEA2580176, study PRJEB22360) | human gut metagenome | biome: human gut; feature: human-associated habitat; material: faeces | place: Denmark | collected 2008/2010
TCAGAACGTCGTGAGACAGTTCGGTCCCTATCTGTCGTGGGCGCAGGATATTTGAGGAGCTCTGTCCTTAGTACGAGAGGACCGGGATGGACGTACCTCTGGTGCACCAGTTGTCATGCCAATGGCACGGCTGGGCAGCTACGTACGGAACGGATAAACGCTGAAAGCATCTAAGCGTGAAGCCGACTCCAAGATTAGATATCCCATTGCATAAGCAAGTAAGACCCCTTGAGGACTACAAGGTTGATAGGCTGCGTGTGTAAGTGTCGTGAGGCATTTAGCTTGGCAGTACTAATAGGTCGAGGGCTTGACCACAAGAGTCTTTTGGTCAGCTATTAAGTATTTAGCTTACAATAAGCCTTTTCTCCCTGCTTTACCTTTATTCAGTTTTCAGGGCGCTAAAAAGCGACTGTGAAATGCACCATTAGCTCAGTTGGTAGAGCACCTGACTCTTAATCAGGGTGTCCCGGGTTCGAGCCCCTGATGGTGCACCAAAAAGGTAACAGGGGCTAATGAAAGAACAAGACCATTAGCCTTTGTTGCAAACAAACGGCTCGTTGGTCAAGCGGTTAAGACTCCGGCCTCTCACGCCGGCAACGCGGGTTCGATTCCCGCACGAGTCACCAAAAATGTATAAAGTTCCTGTAAAAGGGAATAATATAAAAACAAAAGAATAGTTGGTGTTGATGACGCTGAGGGTCCACCTGTTCCCATACCGAACACAGAAGTTAAGCTCAGTGGTGCCGAAAATACTTGGCTGGTGACGGCCCGGGAAAATAGGGAGATGCCAACATCAAAGTGTCCATCCAATAGGGTGGGCATTTTTTATTTTCCTTATTTTTACCTTATACATCTTATTGTTCTATACACGTTATACTTTATTTTGACTTTTTTACATTATCGGGATTTGCCGAGCTTAATTCAAAGCTTTGTCTCCCGCCCTGACCCTGATATTCTCTTAATATTTAAGAACGAATTTGCCCGACAGTCACATCTGCGACTGTCGGGCAATAACTTTTATAATATTAAGTTAAAATCCGATTATGCTTTTGCTTCTTCCTCCGTCGGTTCGGCTTTTTCGTCCTTCTCCCCGGAGATTTTTTCCTCAGTCTTAGTCTCTGGTTCGTCAATCAACTCTTTAACTAAAACCTCAAGCTCTTCGTCAAGCTCATCATCAGGCAGCTTCTCACCCTTTTCCTTTGCGGCTTTTTCAGCCTTAGCCCTTTCAAGTGCGGCTTTCTTTTTGTTTGTAGTCTTTACCTTCTTTGGCTTTTCAGGTGCAGGCAGCTCCTTGTCAAGCTTAATATAAATTACAGAAAGCGGTGCGAGTGTAATGTCTATTGAGTACTCAAGCTCGTGGTCTGCAATATCCTGTGCCTTGATTTCGCCCTCATTAACTATGCCGCAGCCGCCGAACTCCTCAGCCTCGGTGTTGAGAACCTCTTTATAAATACCAAATTTAGGAACACCGATTTTGTAATTTTCACGGAGCATAGGTTGGAAATTGCACACTACTATAATCTCGCTGCCGTCAGCGGCAATTCTTCTGAAAGAAATAATACTGCGCTTGTAATCGTCAAGAGCAATCCACTGGAAACCGTTCCAATCGTAATCGTTCTCATACAGAGCAGGGGTATTGAGATAGAATTTATTTGCAGTTTCAAAGAAATGATTGAGCTGGCTGTGCTTTTCATATCCGAGCAAATTCCACTGGAGCTGCTCGGTAGAGTTCCACTCATCAAACTGTCCGATTTCACTGCCCATAAACATAAGCTTTTTGCCCGGATGAGCAAGCATATATGCAAGAAATCCCCTTACGCCTGCAAATTTATTATCGTAAAGACCCGGCATTTTGTTGATGAGCGAGCCTTTGCCGTAAACTACCTCATCGTGCGAGATAGGAAGCATAAAGTTTTCGCTGAATGCGTAAACCATACTGAATGTGAGCGTATCGTGGTGATAATTTCTGTAGAGCGGGTCAAGTGTGATGTACGAGAGCATATCGTTCATCCAGCCCATGTTCCACTTGTAGTCAAAGCCAAGTCCCATATCCTTTGGCGGGAAGCCCGTAACATTAGGCCAGGCTGTACTTTCCTCGGCAATCATCATTACCTCAGGGTGGAACATATGAACAACGGTGTTGAGTTTCTGCAAAAAGTCAACAGCAACGAGGTTTTCTCTGCCGCCGTAGATATTTGCAAGCCACTCGCCATCCTTACGGTTATAGTCAAGATAGAGCATAGAGGCAACAGCATCAACTCTTATGCCGTCAATATGGTACTGGTCGAGCCAGAACATTGCAGAGGACAGCAAAAAGCTTGTAACCTCATAACGGGAGTAATTGAAGATGTATGTTCCCCACTCCTTGTGCTCGCCGATTCTGTAGTCCTCGTACTCATAACAGCCTGTACCGTCAAATCTTGCAAGTCCGTGTGCGTCCTTTGGAAAATGTGCAGGAACCCAGTCGAGAATAACTCCGATGCCCTCCTGATGGCATTTGTCAACAAAATACATAAGATCCTTTGGAGTACCGTAACGGGAGGTAGCGGCAAAATATCCTGTTACCTGATAGCCCCAGCTTCCGTCAAACGGATATTCCGTGAGCGGCATAAACTCAATGTGAGTGTAGCCCATTTTCTTTACATAAGGGATAAGCTCCTCGGCAAGCTTTTTATAGCTGAATACATTGCCGTCATCATATTTTTTCCAGGAGCCTGCATGCATTTCATAAACATTGATAGGCATATTTTTGTGGGGATGTTTCTTTTTAAAATCAAGCCATTCGCTGTCATTCCACTCATAGCCGTGAATTTCATATACACGGGAAGCGTTATTCGGTCTTGTTTCACAGTGGAAAGCATATGGGTCGGTTTTCATCACTCTGTCTTTGTTGGGAGTTTCTACGCAGTATTTATAGCAGGCATACTCCCATACGCCCTCAATAAACAGCTCCCACACGCCTGAATTATCAATTTTATACATATAGTTAGCGTCCGGATTCCAGTTGTTGAAATCGCCTGCAACCGATACGGACAACGCATTAGGCGCCCATACTCTGAATACAACGCCGTTTCTGTCGCCCCAGTTTACGAAATGAGAGCCCATAAATTCATAAGCCTTAACAGATTCGCCCTGCAAAAACTGTTCAAGCGGAGTTCTTTCGTCATTTAAACTAAAAGCCATATTTATCCTCTTTTCTTTAAGAATTTTTTAAAATCAAGCATATTGTCCAATTAATTATATAGGCTTAGCCCGAATAAATCCGCAAAAGGCACAATATGTTCATCATTAGTTTTTTTGATTTATCCTTATGATTAACAATATGTTCATCAATAGTATTCTTGATTTAACTTTATGATTATAGTATAATATATTCTACACAAATACACAAGAGTTAATTGTGGTTTTTATGTAAATTATTTTACAAATCTCTTATATTTGTTTATTTATATTAAATTTTTTTAGGTGAATTTTTATGGATAAAAGAGTTAAAAATACCACCAAGGCATTAAAGCAAGCCCTGTTTGAAATGCTTGAGGAAATGCCGTTAAACAAGGTAACGATAACAGCCCTATGCAAGAGGGCAGGGGTGAACAGGGTCACATTTTATCATCATTTTACCGATGTTTATGATATGATAGCCAAAATCGAAATAAAATATGTTGAAGAATTAAACGAATATGCCGACCGGCTCATGCAGAACGGAAAAATAAATTTCATCTTAATAGTCCGCATTGTTGAAAAATATTCCGATTTTTACAGGGTGGTTTTCAGCAACAACATTCCCACCTTACTGCTTGACAAAATGTACGACAGACTTAGAAATATGTATTTTTCCGCATTTTCAAAAAAGGATATTCCTCAGGAAAGACTTGACTATATGTACACCTTTTTCGAAAACGGAATGTCAAGTATTCTGATAAAGTGGATAAGGGACGGAATGGTTGAAAGCGAGGAATACATAGCCGACCTGATAAGTGATATTTTTATAAGTTTGCACAATAATATATAATAGTTGCCCGGGGCTGAAAATTATGTTAGAATATGTAATATATAAGTTACAAAATTGATTTATGGACGGTGCATTTATGAAAAAAAGATTTCTTGACAGCGGAAAAATTGTTGGTACTCACGGCATAAAGGGTGAGGTAAGGATTGAGCACTGGTGCGACAGTCCGGAGTTTCTCTGCGGTTTTAAAAGGCTGTATCTTGACGAACAGGGCAATACAAGCATAAAGGTAAAATCACGCCCTCACAAAAACATAGTTCTCTGCAAAATTGACGGAATAGATTCCATAGAGCAGGCTGACCTTATGAGAGGCAAAATAGTATATATTGACAGAGAGTCCGTCACCCTTGACGAGGGGGTAAATTTTGTTCAGGATTTGCTCGGACTTGAGGTAAAGGACGCTGACAGCGGCACAGTTTACGGAAAAATCACCGATGTTTTGCGCACAGGGGCAAATGATGTTTATGAAATTACGGATGACGGCGGCAAAAAATATTTTGTCCCTGTTATTGACGAGGTTATCACAGAAACTAATGTTGATGACGGATATGTTCTTATTCGCCCTATGAAAGGAATATTTGACGATGAGGATTGACATAATAACCTTATTCCCCGAAATGTTTGAGCCGATTTTGGGCGGCAGCATAATAGGCAGAGCGCAGAAAAGCGGTGCGCTTGAAATTCACTGCCACCAGCTCAGAGACTTTGCCTTTGACAAGCACAGGCGAGTTGATGACACTCCCTACGGCGGCGGAATGGGTATGCTTATGAAAGCCGAGCCTATAGCGCTCTGCTTTGAGGATATATGCGACAAAATCGGGAAAAGACCGTATTTTGTCTATATGTCGCCTCAGGGAAAAACTCTGACACAGCAAAGGCTGAGAGAGCTTGCAGAGGTGGAAAGCATCTGTATTTTGTGCGGCCATTATGAGGGGGTTGACCAACGTCTGCTTGATGAATTTATAGACGAGGAAATCTCGGTCGGTGACTATGTGCTGACGGGTGGAGAGCTTCCGGCTATGGTGTTTGCAGACGCTCTTTCAAGAATGGTGCCCGGGGTGCTTTCAAACAACGAATGTTTTACAGAGGAAAGCCACTTTAACGGACTGCTTGAATATCCCCAGTACACAAAGCCGTCTGTATGGCGTGGAATTGAGGTGCCGCAGGTTCTTATGAGCGGTCACCACGCCAACATTGCAAAATGGCAAAAGGAAAAAAGCCTTGAGGTTACAAGGGCAAAACGTCCCGACTTGCTGAAAAATGATGGCAATGGCTGATTATGCCTTTGATGTTGGGCAAAATTCTGTTATAAAACAAACATTTTTTGCACTACATATTATAAGCAGTTTTTCTCTGTTGTGATATTGCACAACAAAGGTCTGAAATTTTTGGTTGTAAGTGAGTAATAAACCAAAATTTTTTTAACTTATTGACCTTTTTTTGAAAAAATACTATAATGTTTATACAAGATTGCAATGTGCAGTCGAATTAATATATGGGTTAATTTATTTGGCAAGAGAGGGAGTTTAAAATGTTTGTTAAGGAAGTATTAGTTCAGAATAAGGCAGGCTTACACGCTCGTCCGGCTACATTCTTTATCCAGAAGGCTAATGAATACAAGTCAACTGTATGGGTAGAAAAGGAAGAAAGAAGAGTAAACGCAAAGAGTCTTCTCGGCGTATTATCACTCGGTATCGTTGGCGGCACTACAATCAAGGTTATTGCTGACGGCTCAGACGAAACAGATGCTGTTGAGGGTCTTGTCAGTCTTGTTGAGTCAGGATTTGCCGAATAATTTTATTTTTCAGAATTACAGGGCGGAACTATCCGCCCTTTTTTACTTTATGGGAAATTGATAAAAATTGCTCAGTAGCGGTCGGGTACGAAAGTTTAAGATTATATGATACTGTCTGCCCGGATAAGTGCAGCCCATCGGCTGCCTTGAGCAAAAAGGTGAAAATATGAATCCGAAAATGTCAGAACTTCGCAAAAAAGCTATGGCTTTGCCGCTTTTGCCGGGAGTTTACATTATGCACTCGGCTGACGGTGAAATTATATATATTGGAAAAGCCAAGGCTCTGCGCAACAGAGTGAGCCAATACTTTGGCTCTCAGAACAACCATGCCGAAAAGGTGCGCAGAATGGTTGACAATGTTGACCACTTTGAATATATCATAACAGACAGCGAATTTGAAGCGCTGATTCTTGAATGCAGTCTGATAAAACAGCATACGCCAAAGTATAATATCCTGTTAAAGGATGATAAGGGCTACAGCTATATCAGGGTAAGCGGTGACAAGTGGAAAAAAATCTCATATGTCCTGCAAAAAAAGGATGACGGCGCAGAGTACATTGGACCTTATAAAAGCAGTTACTATGTAAAGAGCGCAGTTGAGGAGGCAAACAAAATCTTTATGCTGCCCACCTGCAACAGAAAATTTCCGCAGGATTTCGGCAAAGGCAGGCCTTGCCTCAATTTCCACATCAAGCTCTGCTCTGCCCCCTGCACAGGGAGAGTAAAATTCAGCGATTACAGTGAAAGCGTTGAGCAAGCACTTGCATTTTTAAAGGGCGGCTCAACCGAATCTGTAAAAGAGCTTACCAAGCAGATGGAGGATGCTGCCGAAAACCTTGAATTTGAGAGGGCGGCTAAAATCCGTGATAAAATAAATTCTATAAAAAAGATGGGCGACAAGCAGAAGGTTGTGGCTAATAGGGTGCTCAACGAGGATGTTATAGGCAGCTTTTCCGACGGCGGCAAGACCTGCTTTCAGGTGTTCCGCTTTGAGGGAGGCAGGCTGTTTGACAGAGAAAGCTTTGTGTTTGATTCGGGCGATTCTGAGAGCGAAACCGAGGAATTTATTTTGCGCTACTACACAATCAGAAATGACGTGCCTAAGAATATAGCCGTTGACAAAGACTTTGACGGACTTGCGGCTATGCAGGACTGGCTGAGCGAAAAAAAGGGAAGCAGGGTGTATATATCTGTTCCGCAGAGGGGCGAGCAGGCGCAGCTTGTGGCTATGTGCCGTTCAAATGCCGCAGAGGAGCTTGCGCAGCGCAAGGGGGCAACGGTAAAGGAATACAGTGTGCTTGAGGAGCTGCGGGATATTCTGGGACTTGACAAAATCCCCGAATACATTGAAAGCTACGATATTTCAAACCTTGCCGGCACAGAAAATGTTGCAGGTATGATTGTTTATAAAAACGGCAAGCCCTGTAAATCAGCGTACAAAAAGTTTAAAATCAAGGGCTTTGAGGGGCAGGACGACTACGCCTCAATGGCTGAGGTGCTCGGCAGAAGATTTGACGAATACTACAGGTCTGAGTCTGCTGACGAGGGCTTTGGCAGACTGCCTGATTTGATTCTGCTTGACGGCGGCAAAGGACAGGTTGCAGTTGTAAAAGAGGTTTTAAGAGCTAAGAATATAGATGTGCCCCTGTACGGACTTGTAAAGGACGATAAGCACCGCACGAGGGCGGTTACCGGTGACGGCGGAGAAATTGCCATAAGCTCAAGGAGAGCACTGTTTACATTTTTAAGCAAAATGCAGGACGAGGTACACCGCTTTGCCATAGGCTATCACCACAGCAGGAGAAGCAAAAACGCCTTTAAAAGCTCGCTCACAGATATTGAGGGTATAGGCGAAAAGAGGGCACGGGCACTGCTGAAATTTTTCAGGACGATAGACAATATCTCAAAGGCTGACCTTGAGGAGCTTGAAGGCTGCCCTCAGATGACAAAGAACTCCGCTCTGGCTGTGTATAAATACTTTCATTCGGACGAAAATACAGAAAAATAATGAGAATTGACAGATGTGCAAAATAATTAGAGCAAAAGAAAGAAATTTGACTTTTTTCGGCTGTATGCTATAATTGTTCAGGCACAGCTTACAGCTGCCGAGGTGTAAATAATTCTTTAACAGCATACGAAATAATTTTTTGTAAAGGCGGGTAAAAAATGGCTATAGATTCGGAAAAAATCAGAGAGGGCGTAAGACTTTTGCTAGAGGGTATCGGCGAGGATATAAACCGTGAAGGACTTCTGGAAACTCCCGACAGAGTTGCCCGAATGTATGAAGAAATATGTGCAGGCTATGAGGACGATGCAAAGGTACATCTCAGCAAAACCTTTAGCTGCCAAAACAACGAAATAGTCCTTGAAAAGGACATCACCTTTTACTCGCTGTGTGAACATCACATTATGCCGTTTTATGGAAAGGCGCATATAGCATATATTCCGAACGGCAGGGTTGCAGGACTTTCAAAGCTTGCAAGAACCGTGGAGGTTTACGCAAAAAGACTGCAATTACAGGAGCAAATGACTGCGCAGATTGCAGACGCCTTAGACGAGCATTTAAAGCCACTGGGCGTTATGGTTATAGTTGAAGCAGAACATATGTGTATGACTATGAGGGGGATAAAAAAACCCGGCAGCAGCACCGTTACTATGGCGGTGAGAGGCAGCTTTGCCGAGAACACCCACTTACAGAATATGGTTATGGGTATGCTTAAATGAGGCTTAAAAACGCAAATAAGGTTTTAAAAAGCCCGATTTTTTTAAACGAGCTTAACAGAATAGACAGGCTTGAAGAAGACAGAGAATTTTGCAGGCACGGCTTAAGTCACCTCTTCGATGTAGCGAGAATTGCCCTTATAACCTGTATGAAAGAGGGTTTGGACATATCTGAGGATTTACTGTACACTGCGGCTTTGCTCCACGATATAGGCAGGGGCGAGGAATACGAAAGCGGCACTCCTCACCATATTGCAGGGAAAAAAATCGGGGCGAAAATACTTGAAAGCATCGGCGCAGAAAGCGAATTTTCAAAAAATGTACTGAGGCTTATTTCCTCTCACAGAGGCTCAAACTCCCAAACCGAGCTTGAGAGAATTTTCTATTACGCCGATAAGAAATCACGAAACTGCTTTGCCTGCTCGGCTTACAATAAATGTAATTGGAATGAAAGCAAAAAGAACAACCTTGCGGAGGTCTGAAATGAAAATTGGAAATAAAAACTTTGACCTGAATAACAACTGCTATATTATGGGCATACTTAATGTTACCCCCGACTCCTTTTCGGACGGCGGCAAATTCAACGAGCTTGACAAGGCGCTTTTTCACGTTGAGGAAATGATTAGGGACGGAATGGACATAGTTGACATAGGCGGCGAATCGACAAGACCGGGATATACTAAAATTTCTGATGATGAGGAAATTCAGAGAACCGTTCCCTTTATAGAGGCTGTTAAAAAGCGCTTTGATGTTCCCATATCTCTTGACACCTACAAATACAGAGTTGCCCGTGAGGGAATAAAGGCGGGCGCTGACCTGATTAACGATATATGGGGACTTAAATATGACAACGGCGAAATGGCTGACGTTATCGCAGAGAGCGGACTCCCCTGCTGTCTTATGCACAACAAAGAAAAGGCTGACTACAACGATTTTATTACCGATATGGTAAATGAAATGGCTGAAAGTGTGAAAACAGCCGAAGCTCACGGCATTTCAAGGGATAAAATTATTCTTGACCCCGGCGTAGGCTTTGCAAAAAGCTTTGAGAATAATATCGAGGCTATAAATAAGCTGGATAAGCTTTGCGAATTGGGACTTCCTGTGTTGCTGGGAACTTCCCGGAAATCGGTAATCGGTCTGGCACTTGACCTGCCAAAGGGCGAAAGGATGGAAGGAACCTTAGCTACTTCGGTTATCGGAGTTATGCATGGAGCGTCCTTTGTCAGAGTGCACGATGTTAAAGAAAATGCAAGGGCGGTAAAAATGGCTCTTGCGGTGCTTGGAAAATAAGAGGGATACGCAATGGATGAAATTCACATAGACAATTTAAAAATCTTTGCACACCACGGAGTATTTGATTTTGAAAATCAAAATGGACAAAATTTTTATGTAAACGCTGTTTTGTATATAGACGCCGCAAAAGCCGCAAAAGCTGACGACCTTAACCTTTCGGTTGACTACGGAGCTGTATGCGCTCACATTGAAAGGGTTATGACAGAAAACACCTATAATCTTCTGGAAACTACGGCGCATACTGTAGCGCTTGAGATACTCAGGAACTTTTCCGCAGTCAAAAAGGTTGACGTAGAAATTCGCAAGCCCGAAGCACCGGTTGATATGGAGTTTGAATCCATTTCGCTAAAGGTTACGAGGGCATGGCACTATGCGGTATTATCGCTTGGCTCTAATATGGGCGAAAGCGAGGCTCTTATAAGGGCGGCGGCAGACGAGCTTGCCTCCTGCGAAAATATAAAGGACTCTGTTATCAGCACACTGATAAAGACAAAGCCATACGGCTACACCGAGCAGGACGACTTTATAAACGGTGCGCTTATCTGCAAAACGCTGTTTTCTGCGGATGAGCTTCTCGATTTTATGCACGATTTAGAGAACAAAGCGAACCGCAAAAGAGAAATCAAGTGGGGACCCAGAACTCTGGACTTGGATTTGATATTCTACGATGATGAAATAATTGCAACAGAAAATCTGACTGTTCCCCACTGCGATATGCAAAACAGAGAGTTTGTACTAAAGCCCTTGTGCGAAATCGCCCCGTGGTATATGCACCCTGTGTTTCACAAGAGAGCCGACTGCCTGCTCAGGGAACTGGAGGAAAAGAGCAAACTATGATAAACATAATAGCGGCAGTGAGCAAAAACGGAGTTATAGGAAACAACGGAAAAATCCCCTGGAATATTCCCGAGGATATGAAGTTTTTTAAGAAAATGACTACGGGAAATGTCGTTATAATGGGCAGAAAAACCTTTGAAAGCATCGGCAGAGCTCTGCCTGAGCGTATTAATATAGTGGTCAGTTCAACCAAAGAAAGCTTTCAGGGAGCAGTATCGTCAAAGAGCTTTAAGCAGGCTGTCACGATTGCCGAGGCTTACGCAAAGGAAAACAGCTGCGAGATATTTATTATCGGCGGTGAAACAATCTACAGGCAAGGGCTTGAATATGCCGACAGACTTTACATCACAAGGGTTGACGGCAATTTTGACGGCGACGCCTGCTTTCCTCATTTTGAGAATTTAAAGGAACATATTAAAGACGGCGCACAAATTTTTGTAAATACGCAGACAGCCGGTGGGACGGCTGTCTGTTGACTGCACTTATCCGAGCAGACAGTTTCATAAAGAAAAAGCTCTTGTGCCCGACAACTGCCGAGCAATTTCCTATATAATATAAAACCGATATTCAAATTTCTTAGATAAAAGAATTTGAATGTCGGTTTTTGCTTTTTATTTCAAGCGTTTCAGTAAATTGCATCAGGTCAAACAGTAGCTATGGAAAAGCGAAATTTATATATTGTGCACAAAATTATGTAGTGATATTTTATTGCCAAAATTCCATAATACAGTAGAAAAAACGCAAATATGTGATATAATAATAAATAACAAGACTAAAAATTGCAAGCAGAAATTGTTATAATATAGCAAAACAAGCTGCAGTCTTTTGTTAATATGACATATAAGGAGGAATATACTTGCGGAAATTAATTTTACTTATATTTACTGTATTTATTTTAATCCCGTTTAGCGGATGTCACACTGTTTCGGAATACAATAATGACTCCACCGATCTGAACGGAAAAATAACGATTTATGACAATAACAAAGCTTTGGCAGAAATTGAGCTTTTTGGAAATATTACCCAAACCAATGACGGTTTTGTATATTCAAAATATACAAATGACTCCTCCGAGATGGAATATTACAGATTTATCTTTGATACCCAAAAGAGTATAAAACTGGGTTCTTTAAAGGGCTGGTCTTTTGAAAGTAATGAAACAGCATATGTTAATAATCATATTTACTTTCTTGCCGCAACAGGTGAAATAGCGTCCTATGATGACAGAACACTTAAATTTATGGAAATAGATTTGAATAACAATACAATGCGGGAAATATCATCTGAAAAAGGCGGCTTTCCTTATGATACCTTGGAAAAAGCAAATGACTCTGTACTGATGACTAAGGTTCTGCAAAACGGCAGTTGTTTGGAGGAATATAATACCGTCAGCGGAGAAACTAAGATACTGAAAAGCTTTGATTTTGATGATAAGAATAGCATCGGAGAAGCAATCAGGAAAATTTCGGTTAATGAAAAGGATAAGACAATTTCCCTTTTAATGCTAAAAATTACTTCTGAAGGCGATACTTCACTGTATATTGATACATACGATTATGATATGAATTTATTAGATACCACCGACATTTCATCAATATCAGAGGACGAAAATGAATTAGCTCAAGGCGTATCATTTTTTGACTGCTCAAATGACTGCATTTTCTATGAAAATTTCAGTATAACAAGATTTTTAGGCTTTATTAATAACGGCACTTTAGATGAGGTTGGCGGCATAGACGAGTCATTTGAAATGTCGCGCAAGACTGCAAAAGATAATGAAACATATTTGTTTTATCGGTTCGCCGACAGCAATAATTATATATATCTTTTCAATACAAAAGATAAAACAATGAAAAAAGCTGCATATAAAGCCGAGGATGATAGATATTATATAACAAATATGTCTTGTGATGAAAATAATAACCTATTTATTTTTATGAATTATAAACATCCCGATACAGGAGAGCAGCTTGAACCAAGAGTGTATTATGTAAAAATGGACGACTTAAAGTTTGAGTAAAGGGCAATTAAAATTAGGCTCAGTTAAAAAACGAAATTTTGCAAATTTCGGCAAACATCAAAAAATTCTATACGAAAGATTTATGCAAGCGATAGTATCAAGCTATCGCTTGTTTGTGCATATAGAGCTTTTGATAGGAAAATTCCTGTAAAATACAGGTGCCTGCCTTTTAGTAACACATAAATTGCAGTTATGCAGTTCAGTAATAATAAAATAAATAAAAACATTGTAATTTTTGTAATAATATGTTATAATTATGTAACGCAATGAAAAAATAATTTACGGGGCGGAAAAGCTCTGCCCAATATTCAAAAAAGGAAGATAATATGAGGGTAATTACAGGAACAGCCCGAGGCAGACGGCTCGAAACCCTTGAGGGTGAGGATGTAAGACCTACAACCGAAAGAATCAAGGAGGCGATTTTCTCTATAATTCAGTTTGAAATTATGGGGCATACCTTTCTTGACCTCTTTGCAGGTTCGGGACAGATGGGCATTGAGGCTATCAGCAGGGGCGCAGAGTCGGCGTACTTTGTAGATTCTTCAAAGAAGTCGCTTGATGTTGTGAGGAAAAATGTTTCAGCGGTAAAATTTGAACAGCAGGCAAAGCTTTTTGCAATGGATTACAGAAGCTTCCTCTCTATGAACAGCGTAGAGTTTGACATTGCCTTTTTAGATCCGCCGTATAAAAAGGGAATTTTACAGGACGCTCTCCCCCTTGTTGCCGAAAATATGCGGAGCACGGGAGTTATAATTGCAGAAAATCCCCTTGACGAACAACTTTCTGCAAATTACGGCGATTTTCTACTTGACAGAGAATATCGCTATGGTAAAATAAAAATAAGCACATTCAGACATAAGGATTTTTTGTGATGAATAAAACCGTTATTTGTCCGGGCAGCTTTGACCCGGTTACACTGGGACATATCGACATTATCAGGCGAGCGGCAAATATGTTTGACCATGTAATTGTCGGGGTGTTCACCAACGAAAAAAAGCAGCCGAGCTTTTCAGCCGAGGAAAGGATTCAGTTCTTAAAAGAATCCACGGCTGACATAGAAAATGTTGAAATTGTATGCTACAGCGGACTTCTTGCCGAGTATTGCAGGGAGCGCAAGGTTGACGCAATAGTAAAGGGACTGAGAGCTGTTTCAGACTTTGAGTACGAATTTCAGCAGGCACTCACTAACAAAAGGCTCAATCCAAAGCTTGAAACAATATTTTTGACGGCTGAGTCGGAATCAATGTATTTAAGCTCAAGTATGGTGCGCACCGTAGCCTCGCTCGGCGGAGATATAAGTAATTTTGTTCCTCCAATGATTCACGACAGAATTGTTGAAAGACTTAATAAAAGCAATAAACCTTAATGCAAAGGAGACATAAAAATGAAAATTGATGATTTGATTGTAGAGCTTCAGGATATACTCGGTTCAGCCAAAGCCGTACCTTTTTCAGGCGGCAAGGTAATGGTTGACAGCGATGAGATGTACAACATTCTTGAGCAGATTCAGGACGCAATGCCGTCAGAAATCAGCCAGGCAAAGAATGTGGTTGCCGACAGAAAGGCTATTCTCAACGAGGCAAAATGCGAGGCTGAGAACATTATCCGCAACGCTGAGGAGCGTAAAAAGACTATTCTCAACCAGAACGAGCTTGTAAGAGAGGCTAAGGTAAAGGCTAACGAGATTATTAACGACGCAAAGGCTAAGTCAAAGGAAATCCGTACAGCCACAAATGTATATTCCGACAGCATCTTAAAGACTACAGAGGAAACCCTCACCTCTCAGCTTGAGCTTGTTAAGAAAACCAGAGCAAAATTTGCCGAGCAAAAAACCCAGAAGAAAGCAGAGTAATTTTTAGCATACGCTCTGTTTATATTTCAAAATTCCGATGTGCCGCTGTTAATGCTCAGGCACCTGTTATTGCCGCCAAGGCTTCAGCTTTGTGTGCAATAATTTAAAAAAAGGTAAAAAACCTGCACCTGTAAGACTATATGCTTGCAGGTGCAGGCTATTTTTTTATTTATATAAAAAACCTATTGCCCTCTCCCTTATGAGCAATTTAATATAAGATAAAGAAAAATGCCGATATATCAAACTGATACAACAAGTAATTTCATCAACTAAATCAATTAAGCAAGCTTTTTATCCGTTCTTTAAAACCACGCATTTGTTGTTCCTTGAGGTGAATACCGATTCAAAGCTTTCTTTCGGATATTCAACCAAACCCGAAATAGGGTCGGCTATGGTTACGGTGTCGGCACTGTAGCCTATCAAATCAGCGCAGTGGTCGTCCATACACCAGTCATACTGCCTGCCGTCAGGGGCGCTCCAGCTTTCAATGTCGCTCCGTTCCACCATTCCTATGGTAACCCACACCACCACGGGGTAACCCTTATTCACAAGCTCATACAGCTCCTGCGGAGATGTGCCCGTCATATCCACCGCCCTAAGCTTGCTGTTTGAATCCTTGAGATAATTATTTGCGGCGGTAACAATCGGCGTTGTGCCGCACACATAGCCATATACGCTCGTGGGGTCACCTATAAAATACTGCTCAGGGCTTGAGCCATACAGATTTCCGTCCTCGCCGTACTCAAAATCATACGGAGTGCAGGGAAGATACTCGGTAGCCATAACATACTTGTCTGCATTGCATCCGCTGTAATTGAGAGCCATTGTAAGTGCGGTAATCTCACAGCCCGTGGGCAGCTCAGGCTCTTGATAAATTATGTCAAAATTCTGTATAACACAGCTATCCCTTGAGGCTCTTGATACAACGGCGTTGCTGTTTTGTTGAAAATCGTCAACTTCTTCTGCCTTTTTGCCGCAGCCTGTAATCAGCGGCAGGGCACTGAATATTGACAGCAACAAAGCCGTAAATCTGAACGCATTATTCCTTTTCATCAGCAGCCCCCGTTTCTCAACTATAATGTAATTCTGACTCAACACAAGTCAATTAAATATCATTGTATAATTTTATCATAATAATCCATTAAAGTCAACAAAATATGCATATCTGCGACATCAGATTTTGTGAAATTGCAGAGGATTTTCAGTTAATATCACGTTTTACGAGGGCATATTAGTGCCACAGCACTTCCTCATTGCCTGTTTTAAGGTATTCCCGAGTTCTATTTACATACGGCAGAGGTTCGGTGCTCGCCGCTATCTGTTCAAAGCAACTTCTCGCCTGCTCGGTATCACCAAGCACCATATAGGCAAGTCCAAGTATGTAGATTGGAAGAGCAGTATTAATAGCCTGTTTTTTTGAGTGTATTTTTTTGGAGCGTTCTAAATTAATATGTCTTTGCCTTATATCCATAAACATTTGCGCCGCCTGCACAGAGCGTGTTCTGCGCAGTTCGAGTACGCTGTAGTATATTTCATATTCCGACAATAGCTTTGAATACAGCTTAAGGTTTGTGTTTCTCACGCCGTTTAATACCTGATGAGTTAAGTTGATGAAGTTAAAATACATCGGTTCGTTACCTAAGGAAAGATAAATGTCGGCTGTGTTTAAAAAGCAATAAAAACTTTCTGTAGGCCTTTTAAAATCATTAATTATCCTGTTATAAATATCAAGCGCCTCTGGGTACCGCTCATACATTACATATGCACACGCAATATTAGTGGATATGGCATTTCTTACAACTTTTGGAACCAATCGGCGGCTTAAAAATTTATTTTGTTCTGCTATAAAGTCATTAAGATTGCTGAACATCTTAGGAATAGTTTTGTTGTATTTTCGGGCAGCATAATAATTAATAAGAAATTTAACTGCTATCAAGATTATAAAATCAATGCATAAACAAACCGTCTGCCAATCATTAGGAATAAATATACAAGCAATTAGGAGTGCAATTAAAATTACTATCCCTGTAATGTAAAGAAAAGACGTTAAAGGAAAAATCATAGCCACAGCGGTTACCTCCTGCCTGTTTAAAACAGATAAACCTTTCATTGGTTCATCTTTTACAAAATTATATCATGTTATATCAAAAATTGTCAACAAAATCAGCACTTTACAAGTGAGAATTTAAATTTAAGAATTACAAAAATTTCAAAATCGCAGAAAACAATACTTTTTCGTATTTACTTTGCTAAATACAAATCTATGGCATCATAAATGTTTATAACTCCGCCTACACCGTCAATCGCCTTCTTCATATCATTTTCAAAAGCGTTTCGTACCTTTTCAGGCAAAGCATTATGGTCGGAATAGGTCTTAATTAAGGATATGTATTCATCTCTTGTCAGTTTGCGAATGCGTTTATAAATCCTTGACTTAATATTCGTAAAACCAAATTGTTCAAGTTCATTGATTTGTTCCTGACATTTTGCCGAATCAAATTCAGCAGATGTTTTATCATTCGGTCAGTATTTTTTATACACAGCCATACTTGCAAGGTTTGTTATATCGTCTGCATTGCTGACAAAAGGGTGATTCCAGAACAGGGCGACAGTACCATCAGATTTCAGCAATGATTTAATTTTTGCATACCCCTCAAGTTTTGGTATCCAATGAAAAGCAGTTGCACTGTAAATAAGGTCAAAGCCCTTTTCATGTAAATCAGCTTCAATAAAATCCGAATTAATAATACTGAAATTATTAAAATGCGAAATTTTCCGGGCACAGTATCTCGCAAGCTTATCGCCAAGCTCAACGGCAGTCACGTTACAGCCTTTATTTAGGAACGGCAAAGTAGCTTGTCCTGTGCCAATTCCAATTTCAAGTACATCACTTTTTTCTGATAAATTGACGTAATCAAAAATATCCTCAAATAACTCCTTCGGATAATCAGGTCTTGACCTGTCGTAATTGTATTCATCTGTATTAAAGGTTCTTTTTAAGTCCATAATCAGTTACCCTCTATACATTTCTCCATTAAATAAAATCTTCCCATTCGCCTCATATTTTCTTTGTAAAGCAGATTATTCTGTTTGCTTCGTCAAAGCCTGAATTTTTATGAAACTGCAAGCTGATTTCATTATCAAGTTCACAGTCGCCGGCAATTTCACTGCATCCCTTTTTCTTTGCCCACTGCTCACAGTATTTTAAAAGCTGTTTTGCATAGCCCTGTTTTCGATATTCTTCCTTTATAAAAATTCCTTCTAAATATCCTACGGGTCTGCTGTTTGTGCCCTCAACATAATCGTGCCTTAATCCGCATTGTGCAAAACCTTGTATATTTCCGTCAACAACCAGCAGGAATAAAGCATTATTATCACTCTCAATTAACGAAGAAACGCTATTTGACAGTTTTTCTGCTGTATGGCTGTTCCACATCTGAACAGCTAATAAATCGATAGCTTCACTATCGGCACTTGGTAGCTTTTCTGTACTCTATGTTCATAATAAATACCTCCCTAAATATAAATCTATCGTATCATAAATATTTATAACTCCGCCTACACCGTCAATCGCCTTCTTCATATCATTTTCAAAAGCGTTTTTTCCATCAACGGAAGTTGACACTTTCTCATCTATACTAATCTTACCTATACTAACCTATACTGTTGATACATTTTTAATTCCGATAACGTAAAAAACCGCACCCAAAGCCTGAAAAACAGCTTTGAGTGCGGTTTTTGCTTTGGAGCTGATAACGGGATTTGAACCCGTGACCTCGTCCTTACCAGTCCTTACCAAACGGTTTTATATGTTTTTGTCTTGTTTTGCAATCTTTAATAAATGGCTTTGTTATGCGGTTTTTGAGGGATTGGCTTTTTGTGTGGTTTAGTCTGTTTTGGGGTTTATTTGCTGATTTAAACCCCAAATAAACCCCAAATAAACCCCAGAAAATAAACCTTGCTTTCGCCGTCTGAGCTGCGTATGTTTTCGCCTGCCCTTGACCTCAGCGGAAAGCACGGACGGGCAAGCACTCCGCAACCGCTCTTCCTTGGTGTGGTCGCTTGTCTGATGAACGCCTGTAGCAAGCCTGCATTTTTCCTGACTGCGTTTATCCTCTGAATGTAAAATTACACCTATTAACAATAAAATCCCCACACAGGGCAATTCTCGGCTTGTGTGGGGTGCTTTTGCTTTATTTATGATGTGCAGCGGAATACATCAGCCTTGCCGCTGCGCATATTCAGGCATAAGAAAGGCAAGCCTGTATTTCAAGACTTGCCATTGTTCAATTACGCTACTTTGTCCGTGGTATATTCCACAACCGCAATTTCGGTCATAAAGCTGCTTACAGCCTTTACAATATCGTCAAGCCTTTTCGCTACCTCGTCGGTAAAAACCGTTTCACCGCATTGGGAGCATTCAAGGCAGGGTACATTTTTTACAATAACAATACACTTTTTCAAATCGACAAAATGCGTTGTTGTGCTTGGCTTTAAATCGCCTTTGCAGAAAAAGCAAGTCATTATTATTTCTCCTTTCGGGTTTCTAAATCATTTCTGAACTTATCTGATGTTGGGAAATAAGCGGTAATAATGCTTACAATATCGCCGCTGCACCCTGCAACAATGTGTATATATTCATTATTCAGGCTCAACCCCAATATAAGACAAGCCGGATACGGATAGCTGTCGGGGTATTGCTCTATTATTTTACCTGTAGATATGGCGTTGAATATATCTTCACGATATAAATTTCTTTCCTGCAACCGCCTTAATGCGTGTGTAGTCCACACTACAGCACCGTTACTACATAGCTTTTGCAATAATTCAATAGATAATTCATTCATCTTGTTCTTACCTTTCAAGGCTTGTGCAGCGGCATTATTCGTTTGTTTCCCTCTGCATTGTTTCATCAATCGCACGGTTTACAAAGCCGTTTATGCTCTCGCCGTTTTGCTCGGCGTGGGCTTTTATGATGTCTTTCTGACCTTTTGGCACTGCTATGTTGATACGGTCATAGGCTTTTGCATTATATCGGTTGTTAGCTTCAATTCTCGCTTTGCTGTTCTTGTTCTCTGCCATTTTTGCACCACCTTTGTATAAAGCACCTTTTTCATTATCCTTATTATACCACAACTTGTTACACTTAACAAGTACAATTATGCACAAAGATTACACTTAAACATTGTATATAATGCCTATTGAATACACTTAAACATTGTATTATAATATAATCACAGGATAAGGAAAGGGGGAATACAAATGCTTAACCGTTCTATCATATGCAGGATTGCAAACAGCTTGCGCAGGTGTGGTTACACTCTTTCGCAGGCGTTCAGAATGGCTTGGCGGCTCGCAAAGGGCAAGGCAAGCGTAAAGGTTGCAGGCGTTACCAAAGAGCGCAGGCAAGAGGCTATAGAGCATTTGAGCAGATACAACCCCGATACGGTCAGCTTTACCCTGATAAGAGAAAAAAGCAACAGCTACGACTGCAACGCCATTGCGGTTTATGCAAGCGTGGGCTGCGGCAAGCCGTACAAAATGGGGTATATTTCCGCTGCTGTTGCGTGTTTACTTAGTGGCGTAATTGATAATATCACAGCCGTAAACGCACGCTTACAGGCAATTACAGGCGGTTTTTATGCCGATATGGTGCAGGGCTTGAGGCTCACGCTTTCAATTTAAAAGAGAAAGGATAATGACAAATGGGATTATTAAATGAAATCTGTAAAGACGAAAACATTAGACTTATAAAGTTTACAGATGAACTCGGAGAAATGCTAATAGGGGATTCAAACATCATAGGGCAAGGGTTGGCGGTCGTACAAGGCGATAAAAAATATGTTTTACTCGACGATACCGCACAGAAATGGGAAAAGCAATTTACAGTAGCTCACGAAGTTGCACATCATTTATTTGGGCATTTGCGTCCTGAAACGAGTATTACTCCTCAGGATAGAGAAAACGAAGCTAATATATTTGCTTCTGTGTTAATTGCTTTGCTTTTGTTTCAAGAATATAAAAACTAAATTTCCGATACGAAAGGAGAGTACACAATGAAAGCTTTAACTTTAACCGCTGCGGAAATTGCAACGCTTGTAATGCTCAGTGCGACTATTCAGGACATTTTAAGCGATACCGCAACCAATGACACCTTGGACGAATTGAAAGCCTTACAGACTGATTTAGACGGTATTTTGTATAATGACAAAAGCCCCTTGAGCAATGCCTAATAGTTCGGGCAACGCTCAAAGAGCCTACATACTTTTACACATACATTTTACCACAAGCACGGTACAATGTCAATAATCAGAAAGGCAGTAAAGACATATGAAAAATACCAGTAAATTCTCAAAGTAAATGCAACAGTAGAATTTGAAAATGCATTTACTCTGAG
>OGOU01001175.1_pt1 | contig 20897 bp, 24 predicted proteins | sample 1552721 | NCBI WGS metagenome assembly OGOU01 (sample SAMEA2580176, study PRJEB22360) | human gut metagenome | biome: human gut; feature: human-associated habitat; material: faeces | place: Denmark | collected 2008/2010
TGCAGGGCTTCGGGCGAAGACTTAGCAGGGAAAAGACGGAAAGCCGATACCTCGGAATGTTCTCCACTGCTCTCAATAACGCTGTGCGACAAGGCATTATCCGCAACAACCCTATGAAGGAACTTGATGCACGTGAGCGCATCCAACCCAAGGATGGCAAGAAAGAGTATCTGACCATTGAGGAACTTCGCACCCTCATGGCAACGGACAGTTACCGTCCGGAAGTCAAGGAGGCTTTCATCTTCGCCTGTTTTACTGGATTGCGATTAAGTGACATGTACCGTCTTGCTCCGATGCACATCTTCAAGACCGCCGACGGAAAGGGCGAATACATAGACATGGAAATGCAAAAGACGGAGAAGCCGGTTATAATACCTCTCTCGGAAGAGGCTAAGCGGTGGTTGCCAAAGCCAAGAGGAAATGATATTCCTTTCTTTGATATACCAACCACACAGACCGTTATAGGCAGGGCTCTCCGCAAATGGGCGGAAGCGGCAGGGATAGAGAAGCATATCTCATTCCATTGCTCACGGCACACGTTCGGAACGATGATGCTCACTCTCGGTGCAGACCTTTTTACCACAAGCAAGCTGATGGGACATTCCAACATTCAGACCACGGAAATCTATGCTAAAATCGTGGATAAGAAGAAGGAGGAAGCCATAAACCTCATTGATGGTATGTTCACATAAATCATTGACAACGAATATATATATAGACATGACAATAACTATCAGACAAAAGGCACTTGCCAACGACAACATAAGCTTGTATCTTGACATCTACGATGGCGGCAAGCGCAAGTTTGAATTTCTTTCCCTCTATTTGTTGCCGGAGGTTGATGCAGAGACCAAAGCAAGAAACGAAGAAACACTGCAACGTGCTCACCAGATAAGGGCAGAGCGTATTCTTCATCCAGAGACCATCCCAGAGGTAGGTCACTTGATGATTGTGAAGGAAATCCCCAATGACGAGTCTCCCGAAGTCTTGGACTGGATCCAGACTTACATCGACTGGATGAGCGACAATACAGATTATTCCAAGGCTATTGTTGACCAATCAAAGTATCTGAAATACCTAATGAGCGAGTTTCTTGCCAACAAGCGCAGACCTCACATCACTCTGAGGAAGTTCGACAAGGAATGGTTCAAGGCTTTCTTCCTTTGGTTGAAGAACGACTATGTACCACAGAAGTATGTACGAGTTGAAGCCAAGCCATTGTGTGAAGGCTCCCTGCATAATGTTCAACAGCGCATAGTGGCGGTGTTCAACAAGGCTGTCAAGTTCGGCAAGTTGAAGGCTAACCCTTTCTACCAGTTGGAGAAGTCAGACATCTTTCCCAAGCCAAAGACATCACATAAGCAGTATCTCACTCCTGATGAACTGAAAAGGTTCATGGCTTCAGATGAGAGAAGTCCAGGAGTTGCAGAAGCACAGAGAGCTTTCGGTTTCGCCTGTCTGACAGGACTTCGTATCAGCGACATCAAGGCTCTGCGGTGGAGTGACATCAAGAGAAACAAGGAAACTAACACGCTTGTAATCGTCCAAAAGAAAACCAAGACTCTCAATGCCGTACCAATCGGCAATACCGCCTTGTCATGGATGCCACCAAAAGGCGATGATGATTTTGTGTTTCACCTTCCTGCCAAGGCTAATGTGGATGCAGCCCTTAAAAGGATAGCTAAAAAGGTGGGCATTGAGAAGAATATCTCTTTTCACTGTGCCCGACATACATTCGGAATTTTGGTGCAGGCGGTTACTGGTAACATTGAGACTACCAAGAAACTGATGGGACACAAGTCACTCAAATCCACCGCCATCTATGCAGATGTGCTGACGAATGAAAAGGCCAAGGCTGTTGACAACACGAAGAAAGCCTTTCGAGGTCGCAAACAGCGTGAAGAGAACAAGCAAATACCGAGGACAAAGCGGACAGCAGCCACCAACACCCATCCACGCAGAATAACTTTTATACAGGATAACAAGTAAACAGAACTTTTCAGGATAACAACCAGTTAAATTCACTTTTGTAGTTCCCTTTTTTCGGGCAGGGATTTCTCTCTGCCTTGGGGGACTACACTTTCAAAGCAAGCAGTACAACGGATCACAAACAATTAAATTACAGGTTAATGAACAAAACTATCGACACCGAGACTCTTCTCTTGAAGGTAGAGTCACATGAGCACCGCATTGGGATAATGGAGAACCTACTCCGTGATGCCAAGCAAGTATTGACACTGGAGGAAGCAGCCTTATTCATGGGTATATCAAAGAGCAGTCTCTACAAGATGACACACAAGCATGAACTTCCGTTCTTCCGTCCCAACGGCAAGATTATATACTTTGAAAAGTCAGAGCTTTTGAACTGGATGCGCCAGAACCGCAGTATGTCCGAGGCTGAGACCAAGGCTGCAGCGACCAAGCACATGAGTGAACTTTGTAAATAGACATGGCGATGATGAAGGACGATATTTCCCATGAGGAGTACAGAAGCAAGTTGGCAAATGTCGCTGACCTTGCCGTGAGCTACATCAATACTGGCAACGGCTACTTTCGGATGCGTGATGCTTTCAATGGACTTGCCGAACAATGCGGAGCCAACAAGGGCATCAATGATGAAGCAACTGTCGGCAGAAGAAAACTTCTAGCCCAGTCTGTTTGCATTGAGTGCATTTCACGATTAAGCAACCATTCTAATGACAGGTTGCAAGGCGAGCTCTATGTTATAGCAGAGGACATTTCCCCAAGGCGAGGACGGCACAGATGAATTTCTCTTTACTGAGAAAAACAGTCTTGCCATTTATGGTTATAATATTCAAAATTCACAGAAGATGGATAAACAAAAGATACATTACTGCTTCACGCTGTCCGATGTACAGATGGAGTATCTTCGCTGCAAGAAGTACAAGATTGACCGCATGGAATGCTTCATGTCTCTTGCCTCTCTTGCTGAACGTGAAACAACACTTGTACCTATCAGCAAGACCCAACAAGTGGAAATCTTGTGTGGGCAATGTATGGTTGACAATACCCAACTTGCCAAACTCTGGGATAAAGACCGCAAGACCGTACCCAAACTTTTACAGGCTATGGAGGCTGTGGGCATTTCCTCTTCACAAAAAGTTGGAGACAACCGCATCATTACCCTGCATTCCCTCTCTGGTTGGTATGTGGACGGAAGATTTGTCAAGAACGGCTTTTCATTGAAGCGCAATGCGGATGGCTCTGCAATCATCCACACGGAAGTTCCACAAGCAAGAGTAATTGTTACGACAACAGAGGATAATACAAAGTCGGACAAGGAAGATGGGCATTCTGCCAATGGAATATCCGATACTGACAACAAGGGCAATTCTTCTACAGCAGATATTTCTTCTTCCCTAAATTCGACTTCATCTAATGACAACAGAAGCGTGAGTAAGGTCGGAAATAATGGCAATCTTTCCGATGCTGTTACTGATGGAATTTCCCCACAATAGAATTACTCCAGACAGTCTGTTGGCAATCCTTCTTCCATGCAAGAAGCAGATGCCAAACAGAATGAGGGAGAACACAACACATATCCACAGCATCTGGCAGGAGGTCAAACACAACAGTCTAACGGTTCTAATGCCAATGGTTACAAGGCTAACAGCTACCATAACGGCAATCAATAGGCATACAGAGGCTAATGAGCCACCATACAGAGAAATCATCCCAAAGGACGATTGACCGCCATAGGCTACCACCAAACTGTTATACATTTAAGCAGCCTTGGGGACGGACGCTGTTAAAAGTGCCGTCATTTTATAGGTACTTTTCGAGAAATCCTTTTGTAATACAGAAGCCGTGTCCGTCTTTCTGTATTCCTAAAAGTTTCTCGGACTACTCGCAGGCTCGCAGTCGTGACCACCTTTGCAAGGTGCTTGTAATCATCCCATTTTAATCAGAGACAAGGACAAATGAGAAAGAAGAACATCATAAGGAAACCGCCTACGGAAGTCCACACCTACCGATGTACGAAAGAAGAGTTAAAGCAGCTCCAGACGCTTGCCAAGGAGTGTGGGATTAGTCTGAGTCGCTATGTCGTTGAGACAGGCTTGAAGCACCGTCCACGCATGAGACTCACCAAGGAAGAGGTGGACGCTCTCAACTCTCTCGCCATCGCAAGGACGGATTTGATAAAAATCAGCAACGTGCTATCTAAGAAAACGACTGAGGAAAAGGCTCGGTTCTTCAAGAATGAGAAGTTCATGCGTTGGTGGATTGATGCCGTTGCAGGACTTATCCAACATTGGTATAGCATTGAAGAGAATATCGCAACAAACGTACAGACAAAATCAAAGGAAGATACATGATTATGCTCGCAAAGGTAGTATCGTATGGAGGCAATTCCGTAAGGTACGCATTGGAAAAGGAGAATGCAAAAACGGTCAAGGTGAACAATATGCCCGATGGTCTTGACCCTACCGCCATCTGGTACATGATGAAGCATCATTGCCAGTATCATCAGGCGGAAAAGACGGTGGGCAGAAAGTTGGAAAGGTTCATGACCACTTTTGTACTTTCCCCATCAAAGGAGGAATCTGCCAACTTCACGATGGAAGATTGGGCAAACCTCCAAGACGAAGCATTGGAAGTTTTGGATTCAGTTGGACTTACACCCAACGGTTTCTCCAATGAGATAAAGACCAACTTCACCAATTCTATGAATGTGGGCGGATTGCACTCTGACTCCAAGTCTGGAACGCTGCATCTTCACATTGACTGTTGCCGTGTGGATATGGAGGGTAACACCAACGATGTGCATGATATTCATCTTCGGGCAATGAAGGCTGCGGAAATCATCAATATGCGTCATGGGTGGGAACAATCGCAGGAAATTCGGAATATGCGGAAAGTGGAACTTGCGGAGGATTGTGAAAACGCCCTCAAAGATATGCAACAGTTCAACATAGACAGATACTTCAATCTGCTACGCTTGAAAGGCTATGAGGTCAAACCTCGTTACGACAAGCAACGGAAACTTGTCGGCTACACAGTCGGCAAGAATGCTTCTGTGTTCAAGGCTTCTGAGATTGGCAGGAAGTTTATGGCATCAAAGATTGAAGACACCTGGAAGAAACTGCACCCACAACCTACACAAGTCAAGACAAAGCCTGTTTCTCCATACGTTGTTCCTGCGCCTCGCCCAGTTCGTCCTGTCGTTCAGACTCAAACAGCATCACAACCAAAGGCGCAACCTCAAATTACACAAACGGCATTCACAATCAACATTGGCGATGAAGTCAAAAAGGTGTGGATTCCGAACTCTGTCAAAGATGTCTTTACTAATGAGGTTCAGATTCCAGAGGATAATGATATTGCGACAACAGAGAATGTCGCTCATGTAGCGATGCTGTTGTTTGCAGGGTACATTGACGCAGCCACTTCCATGTCAGAGAATTGTGGCGGTGGCGGTTCTGCTCCTTCTTCTGGTTGGGGTAAGAAGGATGATGAAGATGACTGGAAGTTTGCCCACCGTTGCGCACAGATGGCTCATGCCATGTGCAAGCCAAAGCCACGCAGCAGAAGTTTCCACCGATAAATCAATGATAATATGGCAATCAGAAAAAGCAAGATAAACATAGATACAGAAGAAAGATCCGACTTCGACAACATGTTGAATGATGTCGAAAACGAGGTTGAGGAACAGCAAGCCGAGGATGGACTTGTAAACCGTGTTCCTGAGTTGAAGCAGTTGAGTGAGGACATTGACAAGGCTACAAACACCTTCATCAATGCCACACTTGAACTGGAATCTTCCATTCAGCAGTATCAACGTGCAGAAGCCAAATTAGGCGGTGCTGTGACTACTATCAGCAAAAAGGTTGATACCATCAATCAGCACATAGACAAAGTCTTGGAAAATGCTCCCACAAAATTAAAGGTGGCAGTAAATGTCAATGATGCTGACTGGCAGAAAATCCGAGAACTGTTTGCCAAAGAACGCCAATGGATGATCGCACAGATGCAGATGCATATCCGTGAGGTCAATTCCATGTTTGCTGATGAACGGAAAAAAGTCCGTGAGCGATACAAGGAATATGATGGCTGCTATCTCGGTCACTATGCCCAGTGGTTCTTTTGGTTCTTCTTCATAATTGGTATCTTTGTGGTCGCAGGTGGAATAGCTATGATGATAGCACAGATTAGCAAATAATCTCTAATCATGTAGGGATAAATATTGATATTGGTACAACTTAAAGGTACGTATGCTTTTTCTGCAAGAGAATAATATAGCGTATTTCCTTCCGTACTTTCGCCTGCAACAAAACGTGTACCCATTGGAAGTGAAAACGTCTTGTTTACCATCTCCTTATTTGGAGACAAGACCACGTATGCACTATCTTGAATGGCATCTTTCGGTGTCGCCTTTAATATCTCATGAAGATAGAAACTTGGTAATTTCTCAAACTTATGATTAAACCGTTTCACAATGCGGCAGTAGTTTCGTACAAAAGTAAGAAACAGTGCTTGGGCAGCATCCATATCACCGCTATTCTCTATCTGCTCCATATAAAAGTCGAACTTCGACTGAATATCCGCTATTGCACCGAGCATCGAGAAATATGGACGGTTATTCTCATCCAACATCCTTTGGATGAAGTTACGTCTGCGAGGAGATGAATTTGCTATCGGGAGAGACTTTTCAAGTTGTTTTTTTATGCTTTCTGCAATACGAATTGCAGGTGTTGGCATACCTTCTGTATAGGCGTTGCTCAAATAGATAGATAATCTACCAATCCATCCCTCTATCTTGTTTCGTAGGTCTTCTGTATATTCATTCTGCAATGTAGTACCGCAACCGTTGGCAAAAGAGACAGCATACTTTTTCAGATTTTTATGACGAATATCTAACAGAACTGTAAGGACATGATTGTGCCATAAGGCAGAGATATTTTCATTGTGGTCTTTGTCAAAATCAACAGATGGCAATTTGCCATTTGCTGACATTATACAATGGAATATCTCACGCCAATCATTTTCAAGCGCATGAAAGTTTTGAAGTTGATTTTTGTCAACTTCAAATACACAACGCAAGGTGCTTTTTAGGTCATATGGTTGATAAACTTTCATTTAATTATATAGCAATCTAAAGATTATTCATATAGCTAAACTTCCATCTTGAATAAGAATGTTTGTCCCATTATTAACATGAATCGGATACGGCACTTGGGTATCTAAATCTGTAATTGTCACTTTAATGTTGGGGTCATTGCACCTCATTTGAATGTTTGTAACATTTAAATGAGGTGCATAAACGGGTGTAGCAGAGCATTCATATCTACAATTATGTAATGCTACATTTCCATTTTTGCCAAAACAATAATTATCGAAAATACTTTCAGCCTGCAAATAATGGTTTCTATTTAGGGCAGGCGAACCAGGTATGATATTGTTTTGCTCGCGTCCTCCTAATCCACCCCATCGACGATTTACTACATGCAATTGAGTTGCATTATTTCTGCCATTTGTATTTTTTATCCATCTATTCCAAGCCGCAGGATACTGTGTCATAGTTCCATTTTGGCGTCCATCTCCTATTTTATATTCTACAGAATTATAAACGCATTCATTAAAACTGCAATTCCCTCGCATACCTACAAGATTTACAGTCCTATATCGAGAAGGTCCCATTTGAAAACGCTGTATAGTATCTTTAGCTTTTTTACTTGAGACTGGAGACATAGCTCTTGCTTGTCTGGGTTTATATACTTTAGTAACTACCATTGTATCGTAATTATTTAAAACTTACTTTTGTTATTAAACTGCTCTGTGTGGTGATTAAAGGACTAAGAAATATTAATAGCGTATTCTTGCCCTAATATTCTCTTTTGATGGAAGAATAACAGACGAATGTACGAATGCCATAAGCAAATTGTCACATCAACAGTCTATATGACTTTATTATTGAAGTTTATTGCTGTTATTTGACGTTTAATATCTGTTAGTACATTTATCACCATACAGAGTAAAATCGCTTAGAATTCAGAGATGGATAAATTAACTCATATAGAATTATTTCCAACTCCTTACAGATCTAAATTGATAGCCGAGGAATTCACCAACATAAAATTCATCGCTGTCTAAGTATTTTTCACCCGAAGGTTATTATAATTGCTATTAAAAGTCATGACTTTTTGACTTTCGTGCAAATACAAATTTATTCTATCAGTATTAGTGTAATAAAAAATACCATCATTAGAATTTGCAGCTCCGTATACATAGTCAAGTGTTCCCAGTATAACTTTTCTAAGACTTGGGCACTTGCTAAAAGCTTCTTGTTCTATTCTAGTAACTTTTGGAGCATTTATTGTTTCTATATATTTACAATTCAAAAAAGCCCTTTTATCCAACATTGTCACATCTGGTAAAAAAATAGAATTTAAAGCCGATACAGATAACAAACCATCTCTAGGAATTCTATCGCATCCTATTAGGGAAAGGTCGATGCTGCCATCAGCGCTACCACTCAAGCCCTTACTAATAGCTGAAAAAACACCAGAGCTTGTATAAGGTTCAAGAATGAGTTTAATGTCAGTTTTTCCTGCTGCTAATTCCTCCTTAATAACGTTTTCTATTTCTGTATCAGTCATGTTTTTGGCATCAATAGCATAGGCATTCAGCGCATAGCTTATGCCATCTTTGGTTTCCTGGTAAAACTCATAATCCACTAAAGAGTACTCTCCAGATTTTACAGAAACAGTTGAGTAGTAAGTGAAAAGACCATATAAATACACATTCCCTTTAGCATCAGGCGTAAGGGTATAGATGCAGTTTACATTGTCTAATATGTTAGCTGGAGCAAATTTCTTGACAGTTACAGTAATTGGCTTTCCTTGATTCATAGCAGGATTCGTTGCAATGCGCAAGCGGGAATAGTTGCGTGTTGCTCCGGCAAATTTTACGGTTATACCCTGACCATTAGGGGTGATTTCAGCTTTTCCCTCGATGTATTCATCGGTTCCAGCAACCTTGCCTTCTTTCAAAACTAATTTGCCGGCTTCCCATTTGTAGTTAGGGGCATAATATACATGAGGAAAGGTTGGCACTTCGTCTTCTTTATAAGACAGTTCGCCACTTGCCAATTCCCAGCTACTGCCATTATATTTAAAAGCAGCATACTTAGTCCCTAAAGTATTACTGGTCATCTCCAGAAGCAACTCATCTCCTTCTGCCCATGAAGTCTTGCCTTCATCTGGTGTACCAATAGCACGAGTCTGTGAATCTCCGAATGCAGGAAATTCACCAACAACCAACTGTACGTTGCTCTTGCCTGTTGTTGCAGTTGTTTCTTCTATATCACTTGTGCATGACGCCATTACTATAGTAACGACTGCCAGCATGATGTATTGAAATATCTTTTTCATATTCTTTCCTCCAATTATTTGAGTTCTTCTTCGTTGTTACTGTCCCAACCTTTCAAATCATCTACGCTGATTCGGGTCAGTTCCACTTTGTCTTTTCCTACATCGAGTTTGTAGGTGTAGCGTTTACCCTCTTCAAAGTCGGTAGGCATCTTCATTTTAGCATTAAAATTATTGTCGCCTATCTTGAATTTCAAGAAGACTTCATCTTTAATGTATGAACCAGGGATAACGATTGCAGAAAACATACCATCGTCATGCTTACAGGCTTGTACCCAAGCAGGATTAGCAGTAGGTGTACTCATGACAAATTGCCCTCGGGCTTGGTCTCTACTAAAATCAACACTATTGTGCTTAGAATACACTTGTGGTTCACTAATATCCATATTAGGATAATCTGCAGTTCCAACATGATATACTATTGTAACCAGCGACATGCGATGCTTCATAGGAATGTTTAAATCGAACCGAGGAGCATCGTACCAATATCCAGTTATGAGATCAGCGTTTTTCAAATTACCTTCGCTGCTTTGGTCTGTTTGTAAATCATACTGTAGATTATTTTTTCCAAAATCCGTGTCAGATGGATATACAGCCAAAATAGTATGTTGTTCGTATCCATTTAACCAACGGAAACTACCACTGCGGGACCAGGTTTCGCCATTAAAAGAAAGAACAGTCGTACTACCAGGATCAGAATCCGTAAATATACTTACTTTCAGCTTATCTTTATCCTCCCAATTTTTACCATTTCCCAATGTATTGACACGAGTCTGCATACCTCCAACAGAGAAAGTGGCATTGATTTCCTGCCCTTTCAGCGTTGGAGCCATATCTTCATTTTGCGTACAAGCAGTAAAGCCCATAGTAACAAGAGCCATTGCTGTATAGATAATTTTTCTTATGCTCATAATATCTTGTTTTTATAAGTTTACTAAATCTGTTCCCTCTACAAAATAGAATGGATAAACCATATTGGTTCGTCGATTCGTCTGCCTTATCGTATAGTCTATGAGGATATTCATTTTCCCCTCGTCTTGTTTCTCCTCGAAATCAATCCGATTGACTATCACTCTTGGCTCAAACAGAATTATCGACTGTTCTATTCGGTCTCGTAACATCGTTCTTGTGGATGCCGTCATCATTTCAAAGGCGTATTCCCTAATGGGACAACCATACTCATAACGATGTACTCTTTCTCCAGGCATTGTACTCAACAAGGTCATAATGCTTTGCTGAATATTAGCCTCGTTTGCAACCATCTCAGTGGGTTGCGAACTTCCGCCACCTTTAAAGCGTGGAGGATAGTTCCATGCTATTCCTAAGAACGTTTTTGTATCTGTCATATCTCGTATCCATTTAATTATTTCTAACCACCTATGATAACTGTAGGACAACCCATGATGATGCTCCCCCCATGCGCTGTTGTATCACCCATCCTTGCAGCTGGCTTACCACCTATCATCACTGTTGTTGAACCTTTAATGATAGTGTCTGGCGGCCCAACGCAAGTAGCCATGTCGCCCATAACGGCTGCAGGAAGTTTTCCTATCAGTACCGTTGGCACTCCTGGTCCAATAATCGGACCGCCTACATGCGGAACAGGAGGAAGTCCTGGTGTCTGCATCGGACAGGTGTGCATATCTGTTAATCTTGCAGCATTTGGCATATCTTTATCAGTTTATCATTACCATTGCGCCTTTGACAGTGGTCTGACCAGAAGCTGAAAGTTCCGCCGTAGCATTGCCTTTGACCTTCGCACCGACTTTGGCTGTAACCTTTACGTTTGTTCCATTTATATCGACATCCGATTTTGCATCTATACTGACTTTTCCGGCTGCATTCAGTGCAATGTTACCTTTCGCTGTCAGTTTTATATTTTTTGAAGAGCTAAGTTCTATACCATTACTGTCCATGACCATCTTGTTTTTTTTTTGGTCTGTAACAGAGATGGATTTTCCCTCGTCACTCATCACTATCGTATTCTTTGCAGGCGTTTGAATTGTTATGATTTTCTTTTCCTCGTCAAACTCAACAGACATCTTTGAACGAGTCACAATCGCCTTTATGTTGTTTTTTGCCTCATATCCAAATGGAGGAGTGTGTTTGCTTCCGTACATCCCTCCAAGGACTATCGGGTAATTGGGATTGTTGTTGATGAATCCCACAACCACCTCGTCGCCTATTTCGGGAAGAAAGAGGATTCCCGACTGATTAGTGGCATATACTGACGAAAGGCGAGCCCAAATCAATTTCTTTTCGCCATCCATCCATGGCAGCTCTACCTGTATGCGGCATTGCTTGGATGTGTCACCATCAAGTTTCTTGACCACCGCAATGTGAAGCCCTTCCATTCCCGGTAAAAATCCTGCGGCAGTAGGAGCAATCACATCTGGTTCGTCTGTTATGTTGTTGGCAGGAACTCCCATGCCTACCTTTGTAACGTTAGTATTTCCTTGTCTGTTTCCAATTTCAAGCATTCTGAGGATATTTCTCTATTCGTATTTTGACAAATGAAAACATATTCCCAAAAACGCTCAGGAGTTTTGAATATTAGAGTGTTCTTCAGTGGAACATCCTTCTTTGCTGCTTGCCACAACTCTTCTGTCAAATGAATCATTATAGTGCAAAATGGTATTCCAAAACTCCTTTTTACTCCTATTTCAGTTATCACGTCTGTAGCATTAACTTCGGACTTTCCAATCGGTAAGTCTATCTGATAGGCAACCATTGGATTAAAGTTTTGCCATTCGGTGTAAAGAACAAATGCAGGTTCAGAAATCAAGACTCCAAACTCAATGATATCAGATTCGGTATCTAAACCTGCATTTTCCGTATCATACAATATCGTCCATTCGTTTTCATCAGTCTGTCGAAACAGCAAACCTCGTTGCGCCATCAGCTTTTGTGCTGAAGGTAAGACAGAACACATTAAGGCATTACCGTTACTATCCTCAAAGTATTCATGCTCTATACGAAAGCTAAATAATGAACGATATGTACTCATGCTGTCAATTTTATGTTTGTACTTCTGTGTTCTGAGCAGTAGAACCGCTTGATTTAATTTCATTGGAATCGATGACAACACCAGTGAGTTTACACACAACAGAAGGATAATATTGTCCACCCATTGTTGTCCAAATGTTATGGAAGTCAAATGTGGATACTGTTTCCAAAGTTAGAGTATATTTCACATTGTCAACCATAAACTTCTGCTGTGACTGTATGAACGCCAATGCCTTGGAAAATACTGACAATGATTCCGCATATTGCTTTTCCTCAAAAACTGCCGCAAACATTACTTTCAGATTCAGCAAGAATGGGGCAGAAGAGGATGTGAAGTTGCCACCATAAGTCTGAACATTGTTTGAGATACCTCCTGCAGTTTCTCGTTCCACATTCACCAATGAAACGATTACCTTATTAGGAATTTCTCCTGTTCTTTGACCTATATGTCCAACTTCTGCAAGCCCTTGTGGTCGATGGTAGTATCGACCAAGATAACTATTGAGCTGCTCTGCGCAATATGTCAGTATTTTCTTTATCATAACTATTCTATTTCTGCATCGAGAGATCCATTGTCTACGCCAATACCCCAACCCGTTATGCTTGCATTTCCTATTACTATACTATTATTTCTAACAGTGATAGTATAAGTATATTTTTTACCACCTTCGAATCCATTTGGTAGGGGTATCTTTGTTGTATAATTGTTAATAGTATTTTTGTTATACAACACACTACAACTAATGGTCAATTCTTTGTTTTCGAACTGTTGCGGGAAGAGTATGAATTGGCAGACTCTGTTTTCGGTCAAAAGACCCGTTACAGGCAAAGTCGCTTTGGTGGAAGTCCCTGTGACTTCTGTCGCACCTGTTTTTACATTTATCTTACCCTGTGTCTTTATCTTGTCCAATGTTATACTTTGAAGATTACTCTTCCTGCTCTCAATACCTTCTCCTGCACTGACCGTAAATTCTATCATACTCATCTTGTGCTTAAAGCGATGGTCTTTCTCTGGCAAGGATTCACCCACATTATTCAAGTCAATGAAATTAACCATTGGCGATGCTTTGCTGGCTGTTGCTCCCGAGGCAAAGAGAAAATCGTTTGCTAATAAGGTATTACTTGGATTGCTGTAATCAATAGTCCAATCATTCTTTAACCAACCATCCTCATCGAATTTGTCATTATTGGGGTCATCAATGTATGGATAATACGCACTGAATGTCTGTTCCTCGCTATCTCTAAAATAAATAGGATTTGCCGAAACGAAATCACCAGTTTCGGAGTATTCATACTTTACATTTGTTCCTGTGGTGTTTCCTGTAGAAGTAACGTACACACCAATAGCATCGCCTGCTGTCCAACTGTTGTTGTCTGCAGTTCCACGGGTTTTGATATTGTTGGAAATATCCGCCTTTACTGTGGCTGCAACAGGACCATTGTTGCCGATACCGTCTTCTTCGTTAGCGCAAGCTGCAAACAGCAATGCTGCGGCAGCAATGTATAAGAATCTAAATTTCTTCATATATCTTGTTATTTAAGAGTTGTTATTGTGCTATATGTTCATTATTGTCTCCTGCCTCTGTCCAAGACTTAATGGTTCCAGAAATATCTACGGCAGAACGACTCAATTTTACTACTGTATAGTGGTATCTTTTGCCACCCTCAAGTTTTACAGGCATTGTCCATACAAAAGGAGCGTCGTAACCATTCTTGAGGTCAAACTCTATCACTCGGCTTGCTTCTTCTGTAGGGAGCAGGATTGCCTCATACAGCTTGCCAGCTTCGGTAGTTTTCATCGTGATGTCCGCAGGAGTTTCTTCACCAGAGATAGTTCCATCCACAAGATTGAAAGAGGCTTTGGTATTCTGGCCTTTCACTGTCACAGTCATTTTCTTAAGGTCTTCTTGCGTGAGACCGTTACCTGGTTGAACATCCAAAATAAGATTGCTTAACTTATGGAAGAACTTCAAGTCAACCTGTGGCGTAGCTTTGTTGCAGCCTTCTGTCTTGGCATACATGAAGTCGATAGTTTCTTGTTTCGTTTGGTCTGTTACATCAAGTGCAACCTTGTAGTCATTGACAGTGGTCTGTGGATAGTAAGAATAGAAGTCCACATCTCCATCTATCGGGAAGAAAACAGTCTTACCACCAGAAACAGGTGAAAAGGCTATACTTCCATTTGACTGATAGCAAACATTGTCAACACCCTCTTTGATTACATCCGCAGAGAGTGTCTTGCCTGCTTCTGTCATGAAGATACCGATCCTGTCACCATCAGCCCAAGCTACACCAGCAGCACGGGTGTTTACGCTGATACCACCAGTAAACTGCACGGCTACCTTATCGTTCTGGGTAGAAGGTGCGGTGTCTTCTGTACTGCATGAAACCATTGCACCAGCCAAGAGTGCAAGGGCGAAGAATTTAGTCATCTTTTTCATCTTATAAACATTTTAAAAGTTATTATTATTTTATTTCTACTTCATTGTTGAGGTTCGTCCAACCGTTGATGGTAGCTTCCAGATTCATCTTTGGCTGCATTTGGTTGTAGTTGAGTCGCAACTCATACTTTCCTCCAACCTTCATCGCAGGAGCGGTGATGTCATACTCTTGCAAGGTCCCGTTAGGGAGCAAGAGGCGGAGATAAACATGAGAGGCGGGGCTTCCCTGTATGGTCGGCATCAGCCGGATGACTTCTGATTGCAAAGTTGACTCAGTAGCCAAGATAGTAGGCATTTCCACTTCCGTTGGATCTATGCTCGGCAATCCATATTCTCCATCACTATTCTTCTGTGTAGGGAACAGACACCAGGCTGCATCTAATGCCTTACCACTCATCTCAGTGCCTTTCGGCACATTCTCAATGATGATGGTCAGCTCGGCAAGCACGCTCTTGATAGGATTCTGCACCACATAGTTGCCTTCCTTGTTGTCTATCCTCACGTCGGCAACTCCGAAATAAGCATTATGCTTCACATCCTGAGGATTGGTCAAGCCTATCTGGATATTGTTCCAATTAGTCAAAGCCCTGGTCTGGTCAGTGGTGAAGAATGGCTCTATGAGATTGGTAATAGCCAATATCTGATAATTCCCTTCAGGAAGAGCGAAGCGTTGGCTTGCCACCTCCTGCGCACTGCCATAATGTTTTTCCTCTACAAGCGAACCGTCATCGGCATTGAATATCCAGAGTTTCACGTCCTTCACATCCGTACCTTGGTCGGCTTCATCCGCCCAAGTGAGCGATACTGACAAACCACCCTCATCCTCACCATCATGAACATTATGGTCGCAACTTGCCAACAGGCATGGGACGCATAACAGCACCCATAACCAAATATTAAATCTTCTTTTTGCTTTCATTTTCTATCTTGTTTTATGGGTTACTTATGATTGTCTTTAGTCTCTACTCGGCGAGCCTTATCCGCATCTTGGGTGTCATCGCTACCATTTCCTATTGCAGTAATGCGACTTGCCTCTATGCCATTCTTCACAAGCCAAGTTTTTACGGCTTCTGCACGCTGGCGAGATATACGTTTATTGACAACCACGCTGCCTTTTGTGTCACACCAACCTGTTACCGTCACCTTCATGTTCGGATTCTCTTTCAATGTTTTGAGAATATCATTCAATTTAGTCTCTTCATTTTGTTGGATGTCGATACTATTGAAGGTGAAATATATGACAGGGAAAGTCACCTTTGCAGATTCTTTTATGCCTTGTTCAACAACTTTTGTTTCTGCCTTATCCACAGTTTCTTTCAGATTGACCTCCTCCGAAGAAGTTGGTTCCTGTTGTAGAACTTCCTTTTGTGGAACTGATGGAGTTTCTGCTATCTTGTTCTTCTTTTTAGAGAGGTATATCCCCAATCTTACTCCACTTTCCCAAACAAAGTTGTTCTTATGCAGATGTTCTGGCATTCCGTCCATACGTTCGCCAGTAAGACGAGTCAAACCGGAATAGATGCCCAATTTCAGGCATGAGGTCAGTTGATAACCAACCTGCAAGTCTGCACCATAACCCAAATGCCAGTTGGTAGAACCTTTCATCACCTTGGCATCATCGGCTATAGTATGGATATCAGCCTTGGTAGTTACTGCATATATATGAGGTGAAACAGCCAAATCCCATCGGCTGTTAGCTGTCTTATGGAACAGTCCAAGGAGATTAACGTTCACTCTTGCCCCATACCAACCCATCCTGACATGGCTTTTCAGATTGGCATATTCCCAACTGTCCATGCCTAAGACACCTGCGTTGTAAAGCATACCGTCGCTACCCAACCAATAGTTACGTTCTACGCAACAGTCTTGTGCAGACAAGTTCATTTCTCCATACTTAGCAGATAACTCTGCCGAGAATATGGAGTTGAAACGATAGCCCCCATATAAGCCAGCAGCCCAACCGAGGTGCGTCTTGTCATGTCCGAAACTTGAGAAAGTAGAGAAACCGAAAGGCATTCCACTCTCAATACCGACGTACCAGCCTTGCGAAATAGTCTTTCCATCTTCTTTTACTTCTGCTTTCGCAAAAGAAAATGGAAGAATAAATGCAAGTATTGCTACCAGCAACCGATTTTTTGTTGTCAAATAATTTACCATATCATTCATTTGTTTTTTATCGTAAAGGTAAGGATCTGTCTCCAATTACAAGACAGGTATCCACCATAAAGCTAATTCATCCATTCTAACCGAAACTCACTCCAGGAAATACAAGAGGTTTGTCAGGAAGATAAATATGGATGCCAACAGCAAATAGATATAAAAGCGTTCTCTCTTGATGAAGTCACGAAAGCTATAGCGAGCCTTCCAATGATTCTCAAGATACATCCTGTACTCATGTATCATGGCATATCCCAAGATAATACCTAATATGAGTACAAACACCCCGATGATGATCAGGGCTAATTCTATCCTTGGCATAGTTTCTATTATTTCCTTCATGTTGCAAATATAGTGAATTTTTCCGAAAGAAGGAGCAGTTTTTCACTGTACAAGTGTCGCATTCCTACCAAAAAGGTGTCGCATTCGTAGGAATGCGACACCTTTTTGGATGTTTTTCGATAAAATTTTTGCTTTTTCTTTGGTGCTTTACGAAAAAATGATTATGCTGAATTTGAATCATTTTGTGCTACATCTGTAGATTGGAAGTCTCTCCATTCTGTAGGAGAACAGCCTTCTTTTGTCTTGAAGATTCGGTAAAGATGAGTTCGACAAGAGAATCCACACTCGGCTGAAATGATGTCGTTGTTATAATCTGGATATTCCAACATCATCTTTTTTGCAGCGTTGAGACGTATTTCGCTGAGCCATATTCGGAAGTTAGAGTGCAAGTATTGATCGAAAAACAGGCTCAATTCGTTCTTTGATATACAAAGTGTGCGAGAAAGCGTCAACATGTTTACATTACAATCCTTATAGCCCAAATTCATACACCATTGGTCAAGACTGTTTTGGATAAAGTTTCTGCGCTCCTCAGACAATTGCTGTAAAGGTTTTTTCTCTCCGCTTCGTTGATTTTCCTCTTCTTTATCCAATAGCTCTTCTGTTGGAATATAACTGCTGCCGAGAGCTATAAACGTAAGATTGAAGAACAACAAGGCAAGCAATACGGCAGGACCTACTATATATAATAAGGTGGTAGAAAAGATGGCAACTGGCATAGCGAGAACTGCGAGCCATAGAATGATTACACTTGCACGCGAATATCTTACGTAAGGCAACAAATCAGTTGCTGCCATTGTCTCCAACATATTTTTACGCCTAATCATCTCCTGAATAATCATGTATATGCAATAGAAAACACTTACGCAAAACAGAGTCAGCATCAGATAAAGCCCCTCTCTGATATACAGGCTATGATGAAGACTGATACCCACGCAAAAGACCACAATGATGGCAGTATAAATGCCACTACACATCAGTATCATCTTTCTGAGGTTGGAACGTGTGGCCTCTATGTTGTAGATTCCCATGGAGATAAGCGAAAAACAGGGCGTATAGACGAGAATGTTAACGACAGCCCCAAGACTGTCGTCAGCAGCACGGAAGCCGAACCCCATCTGAATGACATATTGTATCGCCAATCCTATTAAGGCGATAACAATCATCCATCGTGAACGCTCATACCGCTTGTTCTCCCATCTTACATGCAGATGAGAGAGTGCCACGAAGAAGGCATTGACAAGCATGAATATGAAACATGCAAACTGAAAAAGAAATAATGAATCCATAGGCTTCTTATCTTAAGTTTACTTTCTTGTATTTTTGATTACTTGCTGTAGGATTATCTGGATTAGTCATCTGCAAATACCCTGCTGCAACAAGGGATGTGATGTAACGCTCACGGTTCTTGGAATGCATACTGACACCAATTCTGTCAAGTATCTCTTTGGTTGTACGAGGTACGGAACAGAAGTTTACAATATCCTTTTCCTTGTTCGTCAATGTTACCCTTTTTGTGTCTAAGTCGGTGTCAGAGTGTCTAAGTCCGGTATCTAAGTTGGTGTCAGAGTGTCTAAGTCCGGTGTCTAAGTTGGTGTCAGAGTGTCTAAGTCCTGTATCTAAGTTGGTGTCAGAGTGTCTAAGTCCAGTGTCTAAGTCTTCGACTTGGTTACTTTCTCCTCTCCAAACCGTGATGACAAATTCCTGTGCCTTGTCATTATTCATAAACGTGACATTGATATTTTCGTCCAGTGCACGAGTGATGCCACTGCCCACACCTGTGTATGGCAGCAAGTATATGGCATTGTTAAAAAGGAACATATTGCGAGGCATGGATGTTCCAGCCTTGATGTCATCAATAGTGAGTCCATTAGGCAATGCACCTGGACTGTGAATCTCCACACGATTGTCGAAAATGAAAATGCGAACAGGGGCCTTCATGTTCAACGAACGGTGTACAAGGCTGTTTACCGTGAACTCAACCAAGCTTGTGTAAGGTATTTCCAACTTACCCATGCTGTTGAATTCATCTCCCACCTGCACATTATGTAGATTACGAGTGAAGAAATCCATGATAGTATCATATTGGTGAAGCAGATTTCCCTCCATATCTGCATCATTCACCTTGTCACGAAATACCTTGCCGCCGATGCTGTTGCCAGCAAAACAGATGCACTTGGCAGTCATCATTGGCATCCAACGTTGGGTGTATTTGCCAAACAGAAGCATGGCAGCAACGGTCAGTGTACCATCTGGACGGATAAATCGCAGATTGCGAAGTATCTTCTCACAGTCATGTCCCTTAGCTATGGCAGAGCATATCATATCAAGTGATGCTTCATTAAAAGCGTCACCTGTCAAGCCTTTCTTTTCCAAAACTCTTTCAAAACGGTTGCCAAGAAACTGCTTGATCGTCGTTGCATCAAGGTCATTGACAGTTGCATCCCTAACACCAGCCTCATCTGGAGCAAAACTACCGCAGTCGGTCATCATTTCTGCAAGTTCTGCATTATCGAACACTTTACGCTTGTCGGCACCATTCTTCACCCATACGATTCCCTTGTTGTCATGATAAGGCTTGTTGAGTCCTTCCTTCACTGTAGCAATAACCAAGTTGCCATCCTCAACTTCTATAGTATCTATCTTTATCAGAATGGATGGCACTACGTTTTCTGAAGCAATATCACTCAATAAGTTGGTAGTTTCTTGTACCTCAGAATACGACAAGGCATTGATCTCTCCAGTCTTATCCTTTATACCAACTACCAACTTTCCACCATGTGAATTACTGAACGCCACTAACTCACAAGCAATATCATATTTGTCGAGAATGCGTTCCTTGAACTGCACCCCCGACACCTCGCCAGCGTTTATCTGTTTCAATATATCGTCCATCATTCTTTGATACATTCTTTGTTCAACAAATCGTTTACATCCACTTTCAGCAAATCAGAAATCCGTATTAAGGTTTCCAAGTCTGGTTGGCAAGTGTTGGTGCACCATTTAGAAATGGTTGCTTGGTCTTTACCCAACATTTCTGCCAACCACTTGTTTGAGTGCCTGGTTACTGCCAACATTATCTTCAATCTGTTTACATATTTCTTTGCCATACATTATTATAAAATAGGTGAATACGCTTGCAAAAGTACGAAAATAATTTCAGAGAAAGGCACAAAACCCTCAAAATCTTTGCAAAACAAGCAAATAATTGGGTTTTTCTCAATATTATTCCTTTCATTGATAATCATAAAATACGAGCGAAAAAGGTTGTTTTGGAACTTTTTGAATTACTACTAACAGAGAGAGATGACATAAATATCATTTCATTGACCTGAACAATCAAAAGACAAAATCGGAAATTTATCGTTGTTTTCAGTGTTAATTTATGTTTTCTTTTGTTTTCATTTTGGGGTTTCTTGTTTTTGTTGTTCCTAATTTGTTTCTTTCGTCATTTCGTCATCCTAATTAGTATTGATTATCAGCACATTACGGACAATCAGTAAGATTTCAAGAAGAAAATCATGATGGTCGTTGGAGCATGTATCTTCCTTGTAGCCGCTGC
>OGOU01001187.1_pt1 | contig 20849 bp, 22 predicted proteins | sample 1552721 | NCBI WGS metagenome assembly OGOU01 (sample SAMEA2580176, study PRJEB22360) | human gut metagenome | biome: human gut; feature: human-associated habitat; material: faeces | place: Denmark | collected 2008/2010
AGCGATAGTATGAGCCGCGTTCGCCGGAACAAATACGAAAAATCCGTTGAGAAGAGAAGGAGGCGCGCGTGTTCGACTGGACGTTCATCTCGCACTACGCGCCGTTCTTCGTCAGCGGTGCCGAAATGACGCTGTTCATTTCCGTCTTCGGCATCATCCTGGCGATCGTGGTCGGCTTGGTCTGCGCCGGCATCGAAACCGCGCGCCTCCCCCTCCGGCGGCCGCCTGATACTGGAGGTGGAAAAAGTTACCGATGCCTTTGGCGGTGGATTCCATCACGATAAACGAGCCGGGTACGTCGGGCACGGTGGCGTAGAGCGATTGCACGAGGTCGTCGGCATTCTTGGTGAGGGTGGAACGCCAAAGCCCCACTTCCGACAGGTGCAGCATGGCGAAGTCGAACGAGCGGAGCGCATCCGGGTTTTCCGCCGAGCCTGTCCCCACGATGCAGCCGCGCTGGGGGATGTATTTAATGCCGTTCATGCCTTCGTATCCGGTGAAACTCAAAGCCTGCACTTCGGGCGGATAAGGGGCGAGCACGCGGGAGATCAGGCCCGGGATATTGGCCGCTTGCTGCTTGTATTGGGTGACGATGGCCGAATGCCAGTTGTGGTAATGGAACAGTTGCAGCCACAACATATAAATCTGGGTGGCGGTCGATCCTCCCCATTGGCGGGCTTTTACCAGGATCACGCGCACCGGCAGCCCGGCGGTACGCATTTCTTCGAATTTCGCCACCAGCCGCCTTTGTCCCCGGTTGAGACTGAACGGAATGGGGCGTTTGGTAAGCTTGTCCTGTATTTTCACGCAGGTATATGCCCAAAATTCGAAATCGTGGCGGAGGCGGTCGCGAATGAAACCTTCAAAAAACTGTTTTTCCTGCCGGGGAGTGCACTCTCCGGTGTATTTCCGGAGGAATGCCTGCGTCGTGGTGTGGCACAGTTCCCGGTAGATCGGTTGTTCCGTCATGGTGACGGGCAAGTATAAGGGGGTTCCGTTCCATGAAAAGGCGGAGCGGGGCACGACCTCTCCCTGCGGGTCGCCTGTGATGCGGTCGTATTGCCTGAAATAAAGGGCGATGCGTCGGTTATTTTCTGCCAGTAGTTCGTTCATGGTCGTTCATTGCTTTTTCTAATCTTAGTATCGTCTGTTTCAAATGCTGGAGGTTGTTTTTCACCTCGAACATCAGTTTAGCCTTATCCTTTCCGATACAGGCGTTTTTTGCCCGCCGGAGCGATGTTTTCCGCAGGCAAAACCTTAGCCCGATGTCGTCGTAAGCCTGTTCCGAAGCTACGGTGGCGCTCATGCCTTCGCGTATGTATTGCGCCCGTAAAATGTAATACCACTGTCTGATCTCAAAATCACGTAATTCTCTGTCTTCTTCCTGTCGCATAGTGAGTTATCTTTTCACGAAGATAATGAAAGTATCCTGCGCCGGAAAGCGGAAATGTGGCAAAGTTTGCCACTCTGTGCACACTTAACGAAATATTTTTGCGGTTGAACGGATGTTTAATCAATAGTATCGATAATGGAAGAAAAAGAGAAGGTAGAGGCAGGCGGCCAGGCGGGAGAAATGCCTGTTGTGCCGGCAGAAGTGTGGAAGCGTTTGCAGGAACGTTATCCGGAGGAACAGCCTGCGGATGCAGCGGGCTGGGAGAAGGTGTTCGGACGTTACGTGGACGATTCGGAGGCAGAAATGAGCAGATACAGGGAGGCCGAGGCACAGATGACGGAATTGTGCAGGGTGTATCCTGAATTTGCGGCGGTGGTGCATGAATTGGTGGAAAACCGTTTGCCTTTCCGGGCGGCGGTGGCGAAGGTGTTTTCACAGGAAGACCTGATCCCGCAGGAAGGCGATGAGGATTACGAAGCCTATCGGACGGCTTACGCGGAACGGCTGGACGGTTTGAAAAAACGGGAAGCCCAGACGAAGGAGATCGACGATAACGAAGTGAAAAGCATGGAAACGATCGACCGCTTTTGTGATGAAAAGGGATTGGACGACGAGCAAAAGGAACAGTTGATCGGAGTGATTAACGATCATTTCACCGAATTGCTGTATAAACGGATTTCGCCGGAGATGCTGGAAGGTTTCCTGAAACAGATGAGCTATGACGATGCTGTGGCGGAGGCGGAGAAAGCCGGACTGATCCGGGGACGGAATGAGCAGATCGAGGCCAAACGGCGGAGTGAGCGGTTGGCTGCCGACGGGGACGGGCTTCCCGGCATCGGTGGCGGCGGGGCGATTCAGCCGGCGGAGAAGGTGCGCAGGCGGAATTTCTTCGATTTGCCGGAACGCCGGGGGATTTAAGTCCCGGTTAAAAATTGTCCGCAGCGAGGGGGTGTGCGGAAGTGTCCGGGAATCCGGACGGGTAGGTGGTGGGGAAACAGAAAAGAAAAAGAGGTTTTATATTAATTTAAAAAGTAGATGAAGATGAAAAGAATGATGAAGTTTTTAGGATGTTTTGCGCTGGTGGGTGTGGCTTTGTCGGTGGTGACCGGGATGCTGGATGTGGATTCGCTGTGTGCATTTTTGTTCGGCGGCGGCGGTGTCAGCTTTGCTGCGGTGATGGCAGGCGTGGTCGGTCCGGGCAGCCTGACCGAAGGCGGGATTACGCACCAAAGCACGGAAGAGGATAACGGCGAGATTCACGACCTCGATTTGGATGCGATCGTGGTGAAAGTGCGTCCTTCCGAAACCCCGATGGATACCTTGATGCGCGAGCTGAAAAATTCGCGTAAGACCGGGAGTATCAAAACCGGAGGCTGGGAAGTGGGAACCCGTGATGTGGAGGACAAAGTGACCGTGGAACTGACCGGGAGCAGCGATGTGCACGACATTACCGTGGGACTGAAAAATATGTGGATGAAAGACGATACCGTATTGGTGCCGGGCGTAGCCGGGGGCGACGGCAAGCCGTTGATGCTGTATGTGCTGGGCAAAGACAACACCAACAGCCGCCTGAATGTGGTGGCGGCCAATCCGGTGGACGGAAAAATTCCCAACATCCCGGCTAATTCGGTGTTGTTGCGCCTGGGGAATGCGAAAGCGGAAACTGACGCTCAGACTACCCCGTTTGCTTTGCAGCCCACTCCGCGTTATAATTTCTGCCAGATCCACATGTGCCAGGTGGAAGAGAGTGTGGTTGAAAACCTGGCGAAGAAAAAAGTGGCGATGGATTTTTCCACTTATAAGGAACAAACGATGTGGGACTGGAAACGGGCGATGGAATATACCAACCTGTTCGGCGTGGCTTCCGTGGTGACCAATCCGAACGACGGGAAACTGGTATACACTTCCGACGGTTTGTGGAATCAGGTGGATAAAGCCTGGGAATTCGACGCTTCGAAGGCTTTCGACAAGGCGGCTTATGTGAACATGACCAAATATGTGTTCTCGGACAATAACGGCAGCGAGCGTAAAATCCTGTTCGCCGGGGACGATCTGATCGAACGCATGAGCGATGTGGCGGAATTCCAGCATCAGATCAAGCCGGAAAATGTGGAGGTGGTACATGGTATCCGTTTCCAGCGCATCGTTACCAATTTCGGTGAATTGCTGGTGAAATCCCATAAGTTGTTCCGCGGGGCGTTTGCCGATAGCGCTTTGGTACTGGATATGAGCTACATTACTAAAGACGTTTACGAACCGTTGCACACTAAGGTGCTGAACCTGGACGAAAGCGGCCAGAAACGAGTGATGGCACACCGGATGATCGAGCATTATTGCCTGTATGCAGAGAACCTGCCTACGCATTGCAAGATCCGCCGGAAAGCGTGACAGAGGGACGTTTGTGTGGTAAATAAAGTGAAATGATGAAGCGGGGGGACAGGTTTTCCCCTGCTTTCAATACTAAAAATGAGATAGGATTATGTTGAAAATATATACGTTACTATATGATTTTTCATTGAGTACGCCGATCGAGGTGGAAGGCAAGACGGTAAGCGTGATCTTCGGTGGCGGTTGCAAAGCTTTGCGGCAGAACGGGGAATTCAGTACCACCGACCGGAAATTGCAGGAAGCGATCGAACGCAGTTCCGGTTACGGAAAGGTGTATAAGCTGCACCGCACGTTCCGTACGGCCGACGACGACCGGATGGAACCGGAGAAAAAGCCTGCGGTTGCGGCGGCGGAAGAGCCTCTGGCAGAAAAGGTGTGCGCTACGGTGAACGAAGCTGCGGAATGGCTGACGGGGCTCGGATGTAAGAAAACGGAGGTGAACACTTCGGCTAAAGCCGTGGAAGCGGCCCGCCGCCTGGGGTATGCCCTGAAGTTTGAGAAAGGAGAGTAGGCCATGACACGTCAGGAACTGATCAATATGGTGAAAACAAAGGTGGACGAAATTTCGCCTTTGGATGCCGAAATCACTCCGGTGAGCCTTATGAACGATAAGCCTGTGGACTCTTTTGCAGACGGCCTGCTGGACGAATGTGCAAAAGAGGTGCTGATGCGTGCCCCTTCCCTGAAAGTGAAGGGAACACAGGAGCAGGTGGAGGCTCACGGGAATAAGGACGGCAGCGGTTATGTGGTTTTACCGGAGGGCTTTTTGCGGTTGCTGGAGTTCCGCATGGCGGAATGGGAACGCAGCGTAACGGAGGCCGCCGAACCGGGGAGTGCCGTGGCGCAGATGCAGGGCAACCGGTATTTGCGGGGCGGGATTTCCAAGCCGGTTTGTGTGTATGGAAAGCGGGGCGGGGAAGCCGTGCTGGAATATTATACGGTGAAAAAAAGGCATGATGTCGGTCGGTTCGTGTATGTGAAAGAGGCTTTGGCGGAAAATGTCCCTGTGGAGTTGCAGGATGTGCTGACCTGGTGGTGTGCTTCGCGGGTGTTGCAGATATTCGGAAATGTGAACGGGGCACAATTAGCTTATGAACGTGGAAAGAGTTTATTATGAGTAAATTTTATCAAGGCGAAACGATGAATTTTTTGTTCCGGTGCAAATACGCTTGCGGCACTCCGGCGGATATGACGGGGATGACGGTGTCGGCATTGTTCCGGGATGTGTCGGGAGAGGTGTTGTTCCGTTTCAGCAGTAGCGGTGTGGCGGATACCGGGCCGGTGACGGTAAAGAAAAATTATGTGTTTTTCAGGCTGATGCCGGAGGATACCTGTACATTGTCCGGCTCGTATGTCGTAGAGCTGAAATTGCGGAAAAGCGATTTGACGATGATAGAGATGACGAAGAAGATAAAAATTTATCCGTCGGCGATCGGGGAGGATCTGGAATTATGAGTGTGGAAGAAATCGTACTGGACGACCACATCGGGGATGTGGTTCCGGGGAGTGAACTGGAAATTGAATTTCAGGAAAACAGCAGCGTGCTGCTGATGGATTTGTATATACCCGAAGTGCTGGCGGGAAAGGATGCGGACGAGATCACCCCGGAGAAATTGCACGAGAAGTTACTGGAAATCGACGGGGAAGGTTCGGGAATCGATGCCGATACGGTGGACGGGAAGCATGCCCGCGACCTGTTTGTGAAAGACCTTTCGCTGGCCGGGCGTGTGATGGTGGGAGCGGCCGACGGCGGCCCTGCCGACGGTGGCAGTTATGAGGAATTTACGACGGCATTTCTGGCTCAGGTTTCGGAGGATTTGAGATGAATACACTGCAAAAAATCGGTAGCTTTTTAGGAGAGAAGCTGTCGGAAGTATATACGATGCTGAAAGTCCATGTGAACGACCGCCGGAATCCGCACGGGGTGACGAAAGAGCAGGTAGGACTGGGAAATGCGGATAATACGTCGGATTTGGAGAAACCCGTTTCCACCGCCCAGCAAGAGGCTTTGGACAGAAAGATCGACCGGGAGGAAGGGAAAGAGCTGGTGGATTCGGCGGAGGCGGATAAGCTGGCGAATATCGGTGCTTACCTTTCGGAAGCGACGGGTTTCCGGGCAGAGGCGGACGGAAGCTGGTCGGTCGGGTTCCGCCGCATGAATCCGGCGGACGGTTCCTCTGCCGTTCAGCATTTTACGCTGCCGGTGGTAGGGGACGACCATTCCGGGTTGATGCCGCCGGAATATAAGCAGATGATCGAGAGTATGGGATCGGGGGTGATCGTTATTCCGGCGGATTTCACCAAAGGAACGACGGCAATGGAAGCGGAAATGATTGCCGCCGTGCAGGAGCGATTGGCGGACGGAACTTTGTTTAAAAAGCCGGTGTATCTGTTATACTGCTGGAAGGACGATTATACAAGCCCGGATGCTCCGGTTAATTATAGCCTTGTTCCCCGCAGTGCCGAAACGCGCACGAAATACGGTAGTTCTACGCGTATTCAACTGCAGTTTAATTCTTCGATAGTGGTGGCGGATGCAGAGAATCCTGAATATCCGGATGCCTATTGTTTGGTAATCAATGTATCCGGTAGCCGGGTGACGATTTCATTCCAGGGCTATAAAGACGAACACCCTTTGGAAGGGATATATCTTACAGAGGATGAAAACGGGCTTATCAATGTGGCCGATAAGAACTGGGATAAATTATACGCAGAGCTGAAAAAGGACAATCGTCCGCAGGTGTCGCTGAAAACACTTAGCTCCGGCATGTATTGCCCGGCGTCCTATGAGTTCTCCCTGAACGATGAGACGGCGGAAAATCCTGTGTATTCCGGTACTCTGGAAATTTCGTATGTGAAGGAAACGGACGGCATTCGGGAACTATGGGTGGAAACCCGTGTGATCCCTGATTTTGGGGTTACGGGAAGTTATCATCTCGATTCTTATTTGAAAAAATATCCGCTGAATACGGGAAACAAACCTTTGAATATTATAGCGGAGCATGGAGAGCGGATGGTTTACGACGGCTCTGCCGAATTATCCGTTCGGATTCCCGGGATAGGGCGTAGCATTCAGGTGAGAGGATTGAATGAGCATGGGTATTGGGAAGCGAAAATGTATGATAGTTTTTGTTTGGAAATGGATCTGGTCGGCATACCGCACGAAGGGATCTGGGTGTATCTCCAGAAAGTTTATTATGAAGCGGGAGAGTGGAAGATTGAATTTGATTATGCTCTCGATAATGCGCCGGATTATTCATTTCCTATCAATATGATTAGCGTTGCCGAAAAGGGATATTACAGATGGCGGGTTTATTATCAGGATAAGCAGACCTTATTGACGGGTATGCTGGAAAGCGACATCGTTTTTCTTCATGTCGTCGGGAAGGACAAAACGATTGTTCCCGTAAATCCGCTTGCTTTTAGTGAGGGGTATGAGCTTTACAATCCTTTTATGCCGGAAGGAGAGGACAATACGGCCGGAGCTTATTTTAAACTGTATGGTTTTACGGAAGCCGTAACCGGAAAATTAATGAAAAATACCGATGCCGGGTGGGTGGAAGTTGGGGCGGTTACGATCGAGCATCCCTATGTTTATGAAGACCTTTCTGTGGCGGGTATTTATAAAATCGTCCTGACGGATGAAGGCCGGGAAACGGAAAGCGGAGAATTTCGGGTGAAGGAACGGAATCCGGTGTAGTGGAAAGTGGTATGGTTACCGGGAAAATTAAAATAAGAAGGTATGATAAAGATTGAAGAGAAAGAAGGGCGTAAGTATTGGGTTTTGAGTATCGACGGGGATGAGGTTTTCGGACGGGTGAGCCGCGATACCAATTACCGGGAACATGCCCTGGACAACGGAGGGGCGAAATATGTCCTGCTGGACGACGACCGCCCGCTATTCGGGCGGTTGTTGAGAAGCGCCTGGCCCGATTTGGTGTTGCAACTGGCGCGGATGAGTAAAAATGTCGAACGGGCGGTGCTGGACTCCGGCGATTCGTTGCAGCTCCGGCTGGAAGTGACGGACAATTACGACGACCACCTGACTTTTGTTTTGCAGGAAGGTGTGGATGCTTATGTGGATGCCTGTGTGCTGAAAGAATGGTTTTCCGTCAATAACCTCCCGCAGCTTGCCGCTCAATATGAAGCGGTAGCCGCCGGGGCACTTCGCAGGATCATTACCGGTATCCATTATCGGAAACGTGCCGTGAAACGGCCTATTCACCCCATATTTTAAGATTATGAGCTATACATTGAATGGAAATACCGTAACTTTTGAATACGATGCGGACGAGGTGTTCGGAGCCTGTGCGTTGAAAACCGCTTATTTGTCCCGCCGTGTGAAAGATAACGAGGGAAGATATACCGGGGAAGAACTGGTGCTTACGAAAGATGAACGGGAGGCTTTCGACCGTTGCCTGCAAGAGTGTGTGACCGGATTGTGGGGGTATGTGGGGAAAATGTGTCTGGAGGGAAATGAAGGAGTGGACAGTGAAAGCGGGATTGTCTTTAAAATGCAGGCCGGAAAAGGCGGGGAGCGGGCAATAAAGATCGTGGATGCCGGGTTTTTCGAACTTTTGGTGGCGGGAACTCTGTGTGGTTGGTTTAAACTGTGCGGGGAAGTGAATTTAAGCGGGATATTCGAACAGGAATTTACTTCCGGGGCGTCTGCCTTGTGGAACGACTTGTTTCCGTTGAGGGACAGGGGAGAATAATCGGGTCGGTGAAGCTCCTGCTTTGTGTGGGGAGTAATTTGTGGCATTCCCTGCCGGGAAAGGGGAACAAGGGTGGTTTGGTGTGGTTGTTTCGTTCCGGAAATGGCAAAGTTTGCCACTTTCGCCGGGGAAAGTTTGTCATCTTTGTTTACAAGCAAGGGGGGGACTGGTGGTGTGTGAAGTGCTGGTCTATATAAATGGATGATATGAAAATGTTTTGTTATGGGTGAAACGATTTATAGGGGAGAAACACTAACGGTGGTATTGCGTTGCCGGGACAGGGGGGGAGAACCTGTGGATATGGCGGGTAAGGCGGTGGATGTGGTGATGACCGACCGCCGGGAGCGGGTGTTGTTCCGGTACAGTACCCACGATGAGGAAAGCAGGCCGCTGACGGTGGAAGGCCATTTCGTGCTGTGCCGTTTGGAAAGTAAGGATATGTCCCGGTTGCAGGGGGTGTATCTGGTGGAGATACGTATCGGGGGCGATGGGATGGTACAGGTGGCGCAAGTGCCGGGAGTGAGAATATTGGATTCGGTAACGGGTAAAGGTTTATAAGGATTTATGCCACCTCCCTGTGCAGAAGCGCACCGGAGCGAACGATGGTGGGATAGAGGTTCTATATGGTAGAAAAAGAAAAATGGTAATGATATGAAAGCGGAACGTATAGATGCGGACGATGAACTGCTGATCGATGTATTTTTCACCAATCTGGTTAAAGGGCAGGACGGTGACACTCCCTCGATCGGGAGCAATTTGAACTGGTGGATCGGTGGAGAGGATACGGGGGTCCGGGCGAAAGCGGATACACCGGAGATTGGGGCGAACGGAAATTGGTGGATCGGGGGAGCAGATACCGGGAAACCGTCTTTACCGGAAATTTCCGATGCGGTGAAAATCCCGAAAGGGGCGATTATCCTATGGAGCGGCCCGGTCACGGCGATCCCTTCCGGCTGGGCTTTGTGCAACGGGCAAAATAAAACCCCCGATTTGAGGGGCAGGTTTATCGTGGGGTATGACGATAGTACCGAAGGAGTTGCTATGGAATATAATGTGATCGGGAAAACGGGAGGGAATAACGGAATATCCCTTACAATCGAGAATATGCCTAAACATACCCATAAGGCCCTGAAAAGGGCGGACGATAACGATCTCGACCATGTCGATACTTTTGGGGTGGTGGCGACGAATTTAGAGGCTGTGGAGGTAGATATCAATTTGGAAGTAGTCGGTGATGACAAACCTTTCGATAATCGCCCGCCATATTACGTTTTGGCCTATATCATGAAATTGTAAAAGCCGTGCAGAGGATAACGCAATGGGTATGAGCAACGGGAAAATCGACCGGAGGCGCGTACCGTTGCGGAAAGGTTAGAATTTGAAAAACGTCGAACGATTATTTAGTAGAGAGATAACGATGAATGTTATGCAGTTGGCCGGGAAATTTTTAGGAGAGAAGATTTCCCGCATTTATGAAAAATTTAAAATCCACACGGACGATCGATCCATTCACCGGACGAGTGCGGAAATCCGGGCAGAGATCACAGAAGAAGATATTCCTTCGGAAATCGCCCGCCGGGCAGAAGTGGAACAGTCCCTTGCCGGGAAAGTGGATCGGGTGGACGGTAAAGAACTGATGCCTTCTCCGGGGGAAACGCCCCGGCAGGACCGTTTTCTGAACGAACAAGGGGAATATGTTCCGCTGGATAGCCATTATCTGGTGCTGGATGCCACGATGGCAGGCGAGAAGGAATTTGTTGTCGATCAGGAGCAATTGCAGGAATATATCGACCGGACGATCGTAGGGGGTGATAACGAACTTTCTGTACTTTTTAAATTTGTTACCGAAGGGTGGAATGAATATTATAAGGTAACTTTGGTAACACACCGGACAGGAAATTTGGGAAATTCTTACCTGATAGCGACGCATCCGATAACGCTTGCCGACGGTCGGCAGGGGATGCGGGAATACCGTTATAATTTCTTTTATGATGTGGCGAAGGAAGGGGCTTTTATTCGCGGGAAAGGCGTTTTTATCGATACCGAATTTTATACATCGTCTTATATCGATACCTTATTGGAAGCTAAAGCCGATGCCGCGTCGTTGCAGGCGCACGCCGAAGATACGTCGAACCCTCACCGGGTGACGAAAGCCCAGGTCGGTCTGGCGCATGTCGATGATACGGCAGATGCCGACAAACCTGTGTCGAAAGCGGTGCAACAGGCGTTGGACGGCGTGTCCGGGGAATTGCAATCGCATGTTTCGGATACGGATGTACATAAAACCTCTGCCCAGATCCGGGCAGAGATCACGGAAGCCGATATTCCGGACGGTATAGCCCGCGATGCAGAGGTGGATGCAAAAATACAGGCACACGACGAAAGCGGGGAGGCACACGCGGATCTGCGCAATGCTTTGGAAAATCTGGAAAGCGGAGCCGTAAAGGCGGGGAGCGCGGAATATGCCGGAAAGTTAGGGACAGAGGCGGACAGCTACACGAAAACCCAGTTGGATGCTAAATTGAACCGCCATATCAAGGATGTGGTATATGATGCGGAGCAGGCCCGGTTTACCTTCGTGTTTGAGGACGGCAGGGAAATCGTGGTTGATACGCCGCTGGAAAATACCGTCACCGACGGTCGTTACGACAATGAAACGCTGGAACTGGTACTGGTGCTGGTATCCGGTCAGGAAATCCGGATTCCCGTAGCCGGAATGACCAAAGTATATACCGGAAAGGATACCGCCACCGCCACCACCACGATCAGCAATGCCGGGGAAATATCGGTGGCGGTTAAACCGGGAAGCGTGGATGCGGTACATCTTTCCTCGGCTTTGCTGGCAGCTATCGACAGTCACCTGACCTTAACGGGGGATACGAAAGACAATATCGCGACGTTCGCCGACCAGGCCACCCGTACGAATTTAGCTTCCGGGGATAAGCATGCGGTGCTGTTCGGAAAGATCAAGCGCTGGTTTACCGATTTAAAGGCATTGGCGTTCAAAGACAAAGCAGGCAAAGCGGATCTGGACACCGCCCTGCAAGCCGAGATCGACGGGAAAGCGAATACTGTACATACCCATGCAAAATCCCAGATAACGGATTTTCCGGCGGCCTTGCCCGCCAACGGAGGGAATGCGGATTCGGTAGGCGGGTATCCCATCGGTCTGTTGGGGAGGGTTGAGTCATCCAATATTACGGATATCGACGATACGCCTGGATTTTGGACGTCCGGATATTCTCCCAATACCAAAGGAACGAAACCCACTGAATATTATGGAGTGGTGTTGCAAACATGCAACGTAAACGGGTCGCCACTGGCTGGTGGGCAGGTGTGGTTATTTCAGATTGCTCATGCTCACGGATATGATTTTCCGTGGTGGAGAAGTAAATATAACAATAATGCGTGGACGACTTGGAAGAGAGTTGCACTATACGATGATGTTTTGTCTGCAATCGCTGGAAAGCTATCGCATATATCTGATATCATGGATGCGAATAACGTGTCTGAAAATGGAGCGGGAAGAACAGGAGCTGCTACAATTAATATACCTACTACGGGCTTAGGCGGATACTTAGTAAATTATACATGGGATATCAATGCGAGCCATCAGATGTTTTTTTCGCTTGATCCCAGTTATTGTTTTGCTCGAATAAAGATCGGTGGAGAATGGCAGGAATGGAAACAATTAGCATTAGCGGATGATATCCCGGCATGGGCGAAAGCCGCAACCAAACCTTCATACCAATTTAATGAAATCAGTGATGCTACTGATGTTGTTATACATTTAGATCAGATAACCCGCCGGGTAATAGATTGTCACAGTAAAGCTGAGCAAGGATATAGGTCGAGAGCTGCAATAGGACTGTTGAATAATGCCGGATTTTCTTATCCTATTATATCTGCCGGGTTAGATGACAATGGAACACAATGGGCTGATTGGAAATTCCGTCATACGGACGGCAGGATTATTGCTCCCAATAACAAGTATTTTGCTTTTGACGATGATGTTCTGAAAAATTCCGGCGAACAGACCTTATCCAACGGGAGATTGAATATGCTCGTATCATCCTCGGAACACGTCGTAATGTTCAAAGATGCTAACGGGAACATAGGATATATCGGGTTTGGCACATATCCAACAAAAGATATACAAATATATAACTATGCCACCAATAAGGGTATTAACCTCGCTGCCGACGGGAAACTGTATTACGATGGCAAGGAATTGGCATTTAAATCCGATATCGGTAGTAGCGATAATTACTATCCGACCATAATGAACTGGACTTCTGATAAAGGTTACGGTCCCCGTTTAAATTTATCGGGCGTGGGAATGGCTGCACTGTCTGCCACTATTCCTTTAGCTTCTGTGAACGAGTCGGGTGTTGTCAATACCATTGCCCAGACATTTGCCGGGAAGAAAACCTTTAATGCGGGCGTAGATGTTTCTGCCGGAGGGATGAATGTGAACGGGGGAATGGCTGTAACCAACGGTGCGATCTCCTGTACCCATGAGATCTCGGCGGCTAACGGCTTCTATGAAACTTCCGATGTGCGGCTAAAGAAGAACATTACTCCGGTACACCTGTCCGGAGAGCGGATCAGACTGTGTGAATTCGACAAGTCGGGCAGGCATGGTTACGGGGTGATTGCGCAAGAGGTAGAGAAGCTATACCCTGCTGCGGTAAAAGAAGAGAATGGATACAAAGTCGTTAATTACACAGAAGTCCTCACGATTAAATGTGCAGAACAGGACGAGAGGATCGAAGCTTTGGAATGTGAAAATATTTCTCTTAAAGAGCGACTGGAACGTTTGGAAAAATTATTATTGAAATGATATTATGGGAAAGATAGCAACACGGCAATTTGTCAGCACCTTCGCAGGGGGCGGAACGATTCCGGCAGAGGGTAACAGAGGGGCTACGTGGGCATGGGTCGATAGTAACTTCCCCAATGCCGGAGTGACGGTTGCCTATGGCAGTAACAAATTAGTACAGCAGCAGCATTTGATTAAAAAGAATCTGGAAATAACGAGCATCGTTGTGGATGGGAACGATATTCCTTTGGTCAAAGCACTTGAAAATACGTGGGTAAATACCGATATCGTTGAAGTGTCGAGCATCCCACACTTTACCGCAATAATCAAAGTTGCCAATGTCGGGGATAGAACCATATTTCCTTTATTCGATATGTACGGCATAAGTAATATAGAATTTGGCAGGGAGTATGAACCCGGCCCTAACGACACGGCAACGATAACCTACCGGGATATTTATGTCGAACCGGATTGGCTCGGTTCCCACGAAGCGACTTTTTATTTAGCGAATGAAATGTCACCGAATTACGGGGAAATATATGCCCAGGTGTATTTACAGAAACTGACTTTCATGTAAAATTAATATCATGAAAATCATTTACAACCATATTATTCCCTTCCGGGGATTCGGTGTGCAGGCAGGCTATTTGAGCCTGCCTTTGCATTTTCGGATATCGCTTTTCTCTGCCCCGGCATTCTTTTCTTGTTAAAACAATTCTTAAATTTGTCATTCCGCTCGCCGGGAAGTGTTCGGGCGGGTAGGGGAATGGCATTTCCGGTCGCCTGTCCCGGTGCCTTGCAGGGAGCGGACAATGTAACCTCTGTGCGATGAATCTCGTTCTTTGGTTACTTTGTGACCGCTCTGCCTTCCCCCCTTATCGGGGAACGGGGAATGGGCTGGAACATCACCGGAACCGGGGGCGGATTGTCCCGCCGGTTTGCTGTTCGGTGGGTTGTTGCCCCCTGTGGGAATTTCACCGGACGATTGCCCCTTGTGGAACTCTTTCCGGGCGATTGGCTCCTGTGGAAGTTTTTCCGGGCGGTAGCCGGTAGCATTAAAAAACAATCCTTAAAAAGAAGATATGATAAAAGCAGTATTTTTAGACATCGACGGCACTTTGGTGAGCTTCAACACCCACCGTGTTCCGCAGTCGGCGGTGGAAGCCGTGCGCGAACTGCGGGCGAAAGGGATAAAAGTGTTCATTGCCACCGGCCGCCACATGCAGTTTATAAACAATCTGGGCGACATGGAGTTCGACGGATACATCACCCTGAACGGTAGCTATTGTTTCGCCGGACGGGATAAGGTGATCTACAAGCGGGGAATATTGGAAGAAGACATTCGCGGACTGGTGCACTTTTTGAAAACCGAAGGGGAGTTTCCCTGCATTTTCGTGCGGGAGCGGGACGCATTCCTGAATATGGACTCCAAAGAAGTCGAAGAATTATTGAAACTGATCGATTTAGGCATGCCTCCTGTGAAAGGGACGGATGAAGCCCTGAAAGGTGAGATTTTCCAATTGCTGGCCTTCTTCACCCCGGAGCAGGAAAAACGGGTGATGGCGGTGCTGAAAGATTGTGAGGCTACCCGCTGGACACCGCTTTTTGCCGATGTGATCCCTACCGGAGGAAGCAAGCGGGTGGGGATGGAAAAAATACTGGACTATTTCGGGCTTACCCGCGAGGAAACGATGGCATTCGGCGACGGCGGTAACGATATTCCCATGCTGGAATATGCCGGGATAGGCGTAGCTATGGGGAACGCAGCCGAAAAGGTGGCCCGTTCGGCCGATTTCGTTACCCGCAGCGTGGACGACGACGGCGTGGCGTATGCCCTGAAACATTTCGGATTGCTATAAAATCCCGTCACGAACCGCCGGGATAACAGGACGAAAAGAAGTGAACGCTTGAACCTCTTTAAGAAAATCTGGAAAATCATCCGGTGTGAACCGGAAAAATGGAATCTTAACGACAGTACGATGAACTATTTATTTTTAGAATACCCGGCATGCAACACCTGCCGGAAAGCCCGGAAGTGGCTGGATGAACACGGGGTGGAATACACCGCCCGCCACATTGTGGAACAGCGTCCCTCGGAAGCGGAACTCCGGGAATGGATAAAACAAAGCGGCTTGCCGTTGAAAAGCTTTTTCAACACCAGCGGCCTGGTTTATAAATCCCTGCAACTCAAAGACCGCCTCCCGGAAATGAGCGAAGAGGAACGGATCGCCCTGCTGGCTTCCGACGGGAAACTGGTGAAACGCCCTTTGCTGGTGGCGAAAGACCGGGTGATTGTAGGTTTCCAGCCCGAAGCATGGGAAAAATTGCTGGACTGAAAGGTAAATTTTTATAAAAAAGTTATGCCGGGACGTGAGGGGAATCTGCCCGCTCCCTGGGTATGGGGGAGGTCGGTCGCCTTTTTCATTTCCCGGTTTCCCGGAAGGCCACATCGGGCCGGGGCGGGTGTGACAGCCTTTCCCGAACGGGTGCGTATGCTGCCTTACGTTTATAATGCCGGGCGATAAAAGAACAAACCACCAGCTGGATCTGGTGGAAAATAATCAACGGAAGCACCAGGCTCGCCGTCGAAGCCCCGATGCCTGCAAAAATCACCCTGGCCATAGGCAAGCCGCTTGCCAACGTCTTTTTGGAACCGCAAAACAAAATAGCGATCCGGTCTTCCTCGCTGAATTTTAGATATTTGGAAGAATAATAGGTAAATAAAAGCAACACCGCTAAGATCAGCACATCGATCACGACAATCCAAAACAAGATCGTCAGGGAAATATTTTCAAAATAATGATGCTGCATCGAATCGCTGAACGCCATATAAACCACCAGCAATATCGTCCCGTTGTCCACGATATTGGCCAGCGTTTTCTGGCGGTCGATCCAGCCGGCTATCCGTCGGCGGGCAATATGCCCGGCCACGAACGGCAATAAAATTTGAAGGACGATCTCCGTGATCGTTTTCAGATCGATCTCTGCATTCACTCCGGAAGTCCCCGCCAAAAACAGGTTTACCAGAAAAGGGGTAATGAAAATGCCTAAGAAATTCGATAGCGAAGCGCTGCACACCGCTGCCGGCACATTGCCTTTTGCAATAGAGGTGAACGCAATGGACGACTGGACGGTGGACGGAAGAAAACAGAGGTATAATATCCCGAAATAAAACAACTCGTTCCCTCCCTTGAAAAGCGGGGAAAAAACAGGTTTGAACAGAAAACCGATAAGTGGAAAAATCACGAAAGTCGATAAGAGCACCAGCAGGTGCAGCCGCCAGTTGATGGCTCCCTGAACGATCGCTTGCCGTGACAGTTTAGCCCCGTGGATAAAAAACAAAGCCGCCAGACTGATAGAAGTCAGGGCATTGAATCCGTCGTATAAAATCCCGCCCGGAGGCAGGGGGAACACGACAGACAACAAAATAACAGCCGTCAGGGCAAGGAGGAAACCATCGACAACCTGCCTGATCCAATGGTCGGAAGGAATCATCATATTTTCGTAATATAGGCTGCAAAAATAATAAAATTCGGTGCAGACATGCAGCCGGACATTACTTTTCGGGAGGGTTTACAGGAAGTTTTTAATAAATGATTTAAAGAGCCGGTATTTCTTGCCTTTTCCTTTTTCAGAAAATCTTGGGATTCCCGTAGCAAAAGAGTTTTAATATCGTCCTCTTACTCCCGTTCACTATTCCTGCATTGTCTCTGTCTGTGGCTTGGTGCGCAGGTCCGGCAGATAAGGCAGCAGCAGCGAAAACGCGCTCCCTTCTCCATACGTGGACTCCACTTCGATTCTTCCGCCCAGCTTATCGGCGATGGTCTGGCAGATGCTCAATCCTAAGCCTGTTCCCTGTACGAAATTATTCAGCTTCGTGAAACGCTCGAAGATCACCTGTAACTGTTCGGCAGGAATACCGCAACCCGTATCCGCCACCGTAATCCGCACCATCGAATAATCGATGCCGATTCGCAGAGTGATACTCCCTTCCTGCGTATTTTTGATGGCATTCGACATAAAATTGAAAAGCACCTGTATAATCTTATTCTGGTCGGAATGCAGCCATATCTCCTGTTCGGGATGCTCGTATTTCAATACGACTCCCGGTTTCATTTTCAGTAAATGCACCTGTCTGACTTCCTCGCCTAACGCACAGATCTCCACGTCCTGTAATTCCATTTTCGTTTTACCCGACTCGATCCGGGAGAGGTCCAGCACATCATTGATCAATTGCAACAGGATATTGCTGTTGTGGCGGATAATGTCCAGATACATCTCCTTATCTGCTGCGTCGTCGGTATGAGCCACCAGCTCGGAGAAACCGACGATGGCATTCAGGGGAGTGCGGATTTCGTGGCTCATATTGGCCAGGAATGCCGACTTCATCCGGTCCGCCTCCTCCGCTTTTTGTTTGGCGGCGAGCAATTCCTGCGTCCGTTTCATGCGTGGAGTGATATCGTGGATCAAAGCCAGTACCTTATTGCTTTCGAAAGGCATAATCCGGGCCTGGTAATAATGCCTTCCTTTCTGTGCATCCAAAAAGTACTCGATTTCTACCAGATCTCCCGAATTGAGACAGCGGCGGATTGCGCTGCAATACAAATCGGAAACATCCGGGGCGAAAAACATCCGCCCGTTCTGGCCGATCAGCTCTTTCTCCGTATGGAACAGCTTGATTCGTTCCGACTTTAACACATCGCGAAACACAAATTGCTCGTCGAAAATGAAAATAAAATCCGGCAATACCTCTAAAATCTTCCGGTGCCGTTCCTCCTGCTGCTTCAGGTTCGTAATGTCCTGATTCATCCCCACCACCTGAATCACCTTATTCTGGGGATCGTAACTTTTAACGACTGCCGTATATTTCAGCCATTTCACCGTATCGCCCGTAATCACCCGGAACTCTTCGTCCAAATATTCTTTCTTCCCTTCCCTCAGGGTCAGCACCGCCGCTTTCACCCTCTCCAGATCGTCCGGGTGAATCATCGAGATCATCTGTTTCATCGAATCGATGAACGAAAGTCCTTCCGGCAAGCCTAAATTTTCATACCATTTTTGGCTGATCTCGCTTTTGTCGCTGATCGGATTCCAGGAATAGATGCCAATGTTGGAATATTGGGAAATATAGCGGAAAATAGTTTCCTGCTCCTGCAATTTTATCTGGACGCTGGTGTCGGTGATCGTACCGGCAATTACATCCCCCTGCGGGGTGGATACCCGGTCATAGCTGCACTGGTGATACCTTGCCGACTCGCCCGAAAGAATCCGGTAAACCAGCGTTCCGCTGCTTTCAGGCAATTGTCCCGACACGATCCTGCTGAACTCCTCCTGCTGGTCCGGGCAAACCATCTCCGTGTAAGCCGGAAAAAAATCCTTGTTCCCGTCCGGCAGGGGAAGCTGCTGTAAAAACTCAGGCTTTCCAAAAAATTTGGTCTGTCCGCTCGTACAGCAATACTCCCAGAACAATAAATTCTTCAACTCTGCGGCCTGTGTTAAAAACACATCCGTACACCCTTCATCCGGCTTCATAAAAATAAAATTAAAATAATGTACATAGATAGTAAAAAGAAATGAAATATTGAATGTAAAAACGATTATATTTGACGAAGGCATTCCAATGCCTTTATACAAACAATAAGAAATAATGGAACATACTTTTTCTGCTGATAATGATGGAATCGTTGCCGCTTGCGGGCTATATTGCGGGGCTTGCCGGCGGCATCGGAAGGGAAACTGTCCCGGATGTCCGGGAAACGACAAAGCACAATGGTGCAAAATACGTACCTGCTGCTGGGAACACGCTTTCCGCAGTTGTGCCGATTGTCCGGATGAAACCTATACCGCCTGTAAAAAGTTCAACAATCTGGCCGGAAAAATATTTGCCGTCCTCTTCCGTTCCGATCGTCCTGCCTGTATCGCCCGGATTAAAACTGTGGGATACGAGCAGTATGCAAGGGAAATGCACGATACGAACCGCCAAACCATTAAAAAATAAAGCCTTCCGGAAATGCCCCTTTGGAATCCCTGGCACGGTTGCCACAAGTTGAGTGCAGGCTGCGTGAACTGCTATGTTTACCGGACGGACGGCAAACACGGAATCGACAGCTCTGTGGTGGTGAAGACTAAAAGCTTCGGCCTGCCCGTTCGGAAAAAACGGGACGGCAGCTACAAGATCGGAGCGGGAGAGATGGTATATACCTGCTTTTCTTCCGATTTTTTCGTGGAGGATGCCGACGAATGGAGGGGGGAAGCCTGGGAAATGATCCGTAGCCGTCCCGATCTCCGTTTTTTGATGATAACCAAGCGTATCGACCGTTTGCAGGCGGTTGTTCCGGATGATTGGGGGGAGGGGTACGACAACGTAACGATTTGTTGTACGATGGAAAATCAGGAACGTGCGGACTACCGCCTGCCGATCTACCGGGCTGCACCGGTAAAACATAAAATCATTGTTTGCGAGCCCTTGCTGAGCGCCGTCGATCTCTCGCCCTATTTAGGCGCATGGGTGGAGCAGGTCATTGTCGGCGGCGAATCCGGCCGGGAGGCACGTACTTGCCATTACGATTGGGTGCTCGGCATCCGCCGCCAATGCGTGGAACACGGTATTTCTTTCCGTTTCAGGCAGACCGGGGCACGCCTGCTGAAAGACGGACAACTCTACCGCATCCGGCGGCAGTTCCAGCACTCGCAGGCGCGGAAAGCCGGCATCGATTACCTGTAAGCACATCGATTGTAAATTCCGGTTTATTTCCGATATTTGTTAGAGTATTCCTAATCGCTTCGATATGATAACCATTACCGAAATACAAGAATTTAACGCCGGGGATTTCCGGATAGCGCAACAATGGGTGGAAATCCTGTCGCCACAGGCAGAAACATTGACGGAATCCGCTTTTCGCGGCATCATCGCCTCGCCCTGCAGCCACCTGTTCTTTGCCCGTGAGGGCGAAACTCCGGCGGGAATGCTCACCCTGGGCTATTATACAAGTCCTACCGGGATGAAAGCCTGGATCGAGGACGTCGTCGTGGCCCCCGCTTTCCAGGGGCGGGGCATAGGGAAAACTCTGGTAGAGCACGCCATCCGCTTCGCCGCATCTGCCGGGGCAGACCTTTTGATGCTCACCTCCAATCCTTCCCGCGTCGCTGCCAACCGGCTCTATCAGGCATTGCATTTCGAGCGGAAAGAAACCAATGTTTACCGCATGAAATTAAAATAAAAGGCGGTTACTGTAACTTGATCCCAAATTTGAAATGTCCGGCATTCCTGTCTGGAAGCGGCTGCATATCGCGCTCCGTTTTCGGGACACGATATGCAGCCCGGCAGGGAATGTAAAACCTCCGCCGGGATAGACGGCCTATCCCGGCGGAGGTTTTTGCTTTTCTGTTGCTCCGGTCTTTACAGCACCTCTTTGATATGCTTGTAATTCGAATTGATCGTATCGATAATTTCCTGAGTTCGTCCGGTGACCAGCATCCTGTACATCGCTTGCGCAAACCCCGTCATCTGGCTCCATTCCACCATCGCCGG
>OGOU01001194.1_pt1 | contig 20743 bp, 18 predicted proteins | sample 1552721 | NCBI WGS metagenome assembly OGOU01 (sample SAMEA2580176, study PRJEB22360) | human gut metagenome | biome: human gut; feature: human-associated habitat; material: faeces | place: Denmark | collected 2008/2010
ATTTTCGTACCCGCGCCCCGGCTCCCGGACCGCCGGAAAGCATCCGGTCCACCCGGCGGTTGATGCGGTCGTAAAGCTCCTCGCGCGGCAGGTCGACGCCGATTTTCACGATTTCGAACGGACGCGCTCGCCGTATGCCGGTACGCTGCCGGGAGTAGGGCATGCCGGTTTGAAGGCATACCTCCAATGCCCGCACGACACGCGCCGGATTGTTGAGGTCGACAATCCGGTAATACTCCGGGTCCAGCTCCCGGAGCTTCTCGGCAAGCGCTCCGAGTCCCCCCCCCCCCAGCCAGCGATCCATCTCCTCGCGCAGCGATTCGTCGGCCTGCGGCAGGTCGTCCATGCCTTCGCACAACGCCCGGACATACAGCCCCGCGCCGCCGACGGCAACGACGTAATCGTGGCCGGCAAAAAGTTTTTCGAGCCGCGCAAGGGCCTGCACCTCGTATTCCCCGCAACTCAAGTAATCCTTTATATCGTGCGAGGCAATAAAATGATGCTCAACCGCTTGAAGCTGATCGAAAGTGGGCTGTGCCGTGCCGATCGGCATCCCCCGGTAAACCTGCCGGGAATCGGTCGAAAGGATCGGAGCGGCGTAATGGCCGGCCAGACGGATGCTCAAATCCGTTTTGCCCGAACCCGTCGGCCCGACGATGACCAGCAGCCGTTTAGTACTCATCGTCGTAATTATCGTCGCCCTCGAAATCGCTGAATTCGCTCATCACTTCGCCGAAAATCGACCCGTCATCGTCCTCCGCGCGCGTTTTCGACGGATCGTATTGGTCGGGAGCAGCGGCCTGCGCATAGATTTCACGCGGATAGGAAGCGCCCTTCTCGGCCTCGAAGGTTCCGGTAAGTTCCAGAAAATAAGCACGGTCGCCGAACATGTCGAAGAGATAGATCAGACGGTCGCGGCGGTTGTGGATGACCTGGCCGAGCGTTACGCTCTCCATCGCCGCGGGAGCGTCCCCGGAGCCGTCGTCCATCTCCACGCTCGTAAATTCGCGCTGCTTCTCCCAGCGGTCGTCGGCCGTGAAGAACGAAGCCATACAAGGCTCGTACTCAAGCGACTGAAGGATGAAATCATGGAAATCGAGCAGCGTCATGTCGTACATCGCCTCATAATCGCGCACGAAATTGTCGTTTTCGTCGCTCAACATCCGGAATCGGAAAACCATCGACATTGCAGTAGTATTTTTAGAATATTGTTTCGTTACGACACCAAATATAACACTTTTTGTCAATCCAACGCCGCAAGCCACGCAAGAACGTCGCGGTCGTCGGGATAATCGGTCAGGGCCGGGGACTGTGCACAGCCGAAACCGGCGCGGCGGCTGTGGGGGAGACACCCGGTGACGACGCATTGCAGTTCACCGTCATGCCCGGCAAGCCATGCGGCCACTTCGTCCAACGTCGCGTAATGCGCATAGGCGATCCGGCTCAACGCCGCCGGAAAGGCGCATTGCTCGACAGCCACGGCGCATCCCAGATCGACAAACGGCCGTTCCTGCATTTCCAGCAAGGCCCGCTGCTGCCTGTAATTATTTATATATTTATCGTTTACAGGCGGCATTTGAAGCGCAGGTTCATATCCTTCCGGCGCGAAAATCAGCGACACGCTGCGACACCCCAGCCCGGAATAGGCCCAGATGTCGTCGCCCAGTCCGGCAAGCTGTTCCGGCGTCTCGCGCCCCGAAAGCACGGCTACCGACTGACGGCTGCCCCGCAGCAGGGAGGGAATGCCGGCGTAATGCGCCCGGAAATAGCGGTTGGCGTTGTCGCTGCCCGTGGCGATCACCGCATCGACCGGCGACGAGCCGTCGCAAAACCCGACCGGAACTTCGGGATCAAGCTCCCGCAGCATCCCGACGACGTATTCCGTCAGCACCCGGTCCTTGGCCGAAGGCTTCACCAGACAGCGATGGCCGGCGGCCAAGACGCACAACAAGTCGAAGAAGCCGACCAGCGGAATATTCCCGGCCATGACGACCAGCACGCGGCGCGGCACGGCGACCGGAACGGGGTAGGGGGCGAGCCATGTTTCGAGCCGGTCGCGGCGAAGCATGCCGTCGGCGATTGCGGCCACGGCGCGGCGGACATCCGCAGGCGTGAACCAGCCGTTGGCCCGGCAGGCACGCTCCGCGACCTCCTGCGTAGGGGCGTCGCCGCCGAAGTCGGCCAGCCTGCGGCCCAAGGCCGAAAAGAGTTCGATTGCGCTTTTCATGGGGACAAAGATAGTGAAAGCCGAACGGCAAAAAGAAAAACTCGTTTGCATTTTTTTGCCTGAGGCGCATCCTATTTTCCGTAAAGATCGTGAAAACCGCATAAAATATCCAAAGTTGTGCTATATTTGTATTATACGGAAAGTAAAACTCACGACTATGGAAAGAACATTCAAAGAGGCGCTCCGCCACCGCCGCAGTTATTACGCGCTGGCCCCCGAATCGCCCGTCGAAGACGCACAAATAGAGGAAATCGTACGCTTCGCAATCAAGCACGTACCGTCGGCCTTCAATTCGCAGTCCACGCGCGCCGTGCTGCTGCTGCACGAACACCACGAGGAGTTGTGGAAAATCGTGAAGCGCACGCTGCGGGCGATCGTTCCCGAAGATGCGTTCGCACGCACCGAGGAGAAAATCGAGCGCAGTTTCGCGGCGGGATACGGCACGGTGCTCTTCTTCGAAGATACGAACGTCGTCCGCGACCTGCAGCAGAAATTTCCGGGTTACGCCGGCAATTTCCCCGTCTGGTCCGAACAGACCTCGGCCATGCACCAGCTGGCGATATGGACGATGCTCGAAGACGCCGGGTTCGGCGCGTCGCTGCAACATTACAACCCACTGATCGACAACGAGGTGCGCAAACGCTGGAGTCTGCCCGAAGAGTGGAGGCTGATAGCGCAGATGCCGTTCGGCACTCCGGCGGGCGAGCCGGGCGAAAAGACGTTCAAACCGCTGGACGAACGCATCCGGGTGTTCAGATAAGGGCATTCAGGCCGGTTTCGCAATAAAAAAATCCGCAGAACCCGCAGAAAAAATTTGGAGTTTCGGATTTTTTGTTTACCTTTGCACTCGCAATTGCGAAACACGCCATGCGGAAATAGCTCAGTTGGTAGAGCGCAACCTTGCCAAGGTTGAGGTCGCGGGTCCGAGTCCCGTTTTCCGCTCTCGTAAATGGTTGATAATCAGTCGATTATCAACCATTTTCTTTTTTTTCGAAAAATACGGAAGACGGGCAGAATGTTTGCCATAACAAGCAAAACGGCGGATAAAACAAGCCGGGCATCAGAGTTATAAACTGCTCCGATGCCCGGTTATTATTTTTGCAATCACATTATTTCTTTTGTCCTTTTGGATAGGTCATTCCCGCAAAAAAATCTTCCAAAGAAATATCGTAAAATTCGCAGAATTTAGAAATCGATCCTAATGAGGGGAATTTTTGTTCACTTTCATAATCCCATATCTTTAAGTGAGTATTATTGGATAAATACTCTTGTGTATGGTCATGCTGTTCCCGAATTTCACGCATTCGTTGAGCGACCAAATTTACTAATATGGGATTTGTCGGTTTCAGTTCGCTGAATTTTTTACAAAAAAATCACCATTTCAATCTTTTTCATTACCCCATAAAGGGGAAATTCGTTTTTTTGTTTATATTTGTAGACCAAACTTTAATGTATGCAGAAATTATGCTAACTTTGCAATTGTATAATTCGGCATAGCCGACGGACATAACATATAGAGAGCAGCAACTCTTTATGCCTTACTGAAAAATTAGGAACTTTTCGAGAATGAGGTATAAATGTTGCCAGCCCTTGTTTTGTTCCGTCCGTAAGGACGGGACTTGCAAGGGCGCGGTACATTTCTCATTCGGGGTCTCCTAATACCTTCAGTAAGGAATGTTATCGCGTCCCTTGCTTTTTTTATGCCTTTGCGGGGCGCGGATTCACACCAACGAAAACCGAAGAAAATGTCCCGCCGCATCCGATTCCGGAATTACCCGAAGGCCCAAAATCCCCATTATATTTTACTGCTCTGGCACAATACGGGCCGGACGTTCCTGCCGCAAGGTTCTGCGCGGCAGGACGTCCGTTTTTGGGCCGGGGAGCGGGGGAACGCCCTCACGCCGCACGATCCGGCGCGGCGGGCGTCATAAGGTTCTCTGAGCGACACATACAATCCCGCATTCCGGATGCAGCCGGCAGGCATTGCGCCGGAAGCGGTCCCTGAAATCTGGCAGCCGGGGCGGTCTCCGCATTGAATTCTTCCTAAAGTGAAGTTGCGTCACTTGTTCGGTCGGAACCGCCCCTTTTTCAAACCCAAAACCACGCGATGAACGAAGAGGACCCCGAATTCGAGAAGACCCTGCGGGCCATCAACCATTATTACATAACGCAGGTGGGCATCTGCACCGCGGCGCTGAGCAAACTGCGGTCGGCGGAGCTAAGCGACAAGAACATCATCATCCGGGCGATCATGTGCGACATGCCCGACTGCGGCGTCGAGACCGAAGCGTCGGCCGACGATTGCGGCGTCGATCTATGGGCCGACCGGGCGGAGTATGTGAACGAGACGTCGTTCAATCTCTACGTCACGCAGGCCGAGGAAAACGTGCTCTGGAACGCCGGGGAGAAAGGCCGGAAACCGGGGCGTCTGGCGGTTCCGCAGCAGCGGATCACGGTGCGGAGCGACGGGATGGGCACGGCGCCGGTCATTCCGCTCATCTACCTGACACTGCTGAGCGCCAAACTGCTGGCGATGGCGTTTCCCGACGGGTGCACGGACGCGGAATTGTCCGGCTACAACGACGAGCGGACGATGGCGGCCCTGACGGACCGTGTGATGACGGTACTGGAGCAGCTGGCCCTGCGGGACGGGGAGGAGGAGACCCGAAGCCCGGCAAGCTGAGCGGGGACGGGCAGGGTAGAGTGCGGAGCAGGCGACGGGGAAACGGGCCGGGCCGGAACGCAGGGCAGGGACGCAGAGCAGGGACGCGAAGCGGGCGGCCGGGAAACAGGCGCCGGGGCCGCGGATGCAAACGGGAGGGGCGCAAGAGGGCGGGCGGAGACGGACGACGGAAGCGGGCAGCAAAGCGGGCGGCGAAAGCGGGCGGCGAAGCCGGCGAAATACGGCAGAAGAGATGAAAAGTGGGGTTCATGACCGATTTGAACCGCACTTTTCGTATATTTGCATCCTGTAAAAGCCAATTCACCCCAAACAACAGCAAAAACAACCACCCATGTCGGAAACAAAAGTCTCTGCGGCGGCATTTGCAGATACGAAACCCCACTACAACATACTCGACGGATTGCGCGGCGTAGCGGCGCTGATGGTCGTCTGGTTTCACGTGTTCGAAGCCTTTGCGACAAGTCACGTCGATCAGAGAATCAACCACGGCTATCTGGCCGTCGATTTCTTCTTCATTCTGTCGGGGTTCGTGATCGGCTACGCCTACGACGACCGGTGGAAACGAATGACGGTAAGGGAGTTTGTCACGCGACGGTTCATCCGTCTGCATCCGATGGTGGTAATCGGCGCGGTGATCGGAGCCGTCATGTTCTACTTTCAGGGCTGCTCCGTATGGGACGTCTCGAAAGTCTCGGTGACGATGCTGCTGGCAGCGACCCTGATGAACGCCTGCATGATTCCGGCCACGCCCGGCATGGAGATCCGGGGCGTGACCGAAATGTTCCCGCTGAACGGTCCGAGCTGGTCGCTGTTTTACGAGTATATCGGCAACATCCTCTATGCGCTGTTCATCCGCAGGCTGCCGACCAAGGTGCTCGCGGCGCTGGTGCTGCTCGCCGGATGCGGACTGGCGGCGTTTGCCGTATGGGGTCCCTACGGCGACATATGCGCGGGGTTCTCGCTGACGGGCGACAACATAGCCGGAGGGTCTCTGAGGCTGTTGTTCTCGTTCTCGGCGGGACTGCTGATGTCGCGCGTATTCAGGCCCGTGAAGGTAAAGGGGGCGTTCTGGATATGCAGTCTGGGCGTCGTCGTCCTGCTGGCCGTGCCGCGAATCGGCGGAGAGGAAAACTACTGGATGAACGGGCTGTACGACACATTGTGCTTTGCGCTGGCCTTTCCGCTGCTCGTCTACCTCGGAGCGTCGGGCAAGACGACGGACAGGACGACCGCAAGGATATGCAAATTCATGGGAGACATATCGTATCCGCTCTACATGGTGCACTATCCGTTCATCTATCTGTACTATGCGTGGGTGAAAAACGGGAACCTGACCTTCGCGCAATCGCTGCCCGGCGCAGCGGCGCTGGTCATCGGGTCCGTGCTGCTGGCATACCTGTGCCTGAAACTGTACGACGAACCGGTGCGCAGGTTCCTGACGAAGCATCTCCTGCGCACGCAAAAGCCGGTACGGCAGACACCCTGAGCCACATAACACGAAACAGACCATGCACCGCATCCGCCTCGCCATCCTCCTGTTCCTGTGCGTCTCAGCCGCAGGCTGCCAGCCCGTTCCCGGCGTTCTGCTCGACGCCGAAGCGATCGTCATGGAGCACCCTGACAGCGCCGCACGGCTGCTGGAGGGCGTTCCGGCTCCGGAGAAAAGACTCTCCCGACGCAACTATGCGCATTATGCGCTGGTGCTGACCCAAGCCCGGTGGCTCGCGGGGGAGAACATGATCGACGACACGCTTTCGGACGTAGCCCTCGACTATTACCGCACCCACACCGACGATTTCGCCGCAGCGCACAAGGCCTATTATTATGCGGCCAAGATCGCCCATCAGCGCCGGCAGCCGGAGGTGGCGATGACGCTGCTGCTCAAAAGCCGCGACATGCTGCCCCCGAAAGGGGAGTGGAGGCGGCATTACGTCGTGGAGACATGGCTCGGCGTATTCTGCGGCCAGCAGCATCTCTTCGAGGAGAAGATACGTCACGCGCAGCAGGCGTACGCCTACGCCGACAGCATGGAGCGTTACGACTGGATGTGCATATCGCTCGGCGACATGGCGCACGCCTATATGGGGCTGGACAATTATGACAGCATGGAATACTATGCGATCAAGGCGCTCAGGCTCGCCGAAGAGAAGGGCATAACCGAAAACACCTCCCCGAAGTGGGCCATGCTGATCGAAAGCGCCCTGAAACGGAAAGAGTACCGCAAGGCCGAAGAGTATTGGGAAAAGGGGTTCGGGCACGCCCCGGCATGGACCCGGTATTCATGGCTGAGCACCAAGGCCGACATCTGCAACCGCACGGGCCGCTACGACACGGCGCTGGAGCTGACAGACAGTTCCCGCCGCATGTGCGCCGACACGACGCACCTCACCTCGCGGGCGTTATGGGCGCTCAACACCTCGAACGCATGGGAGGGGAAAGGCGACGCGGCAAGAAGTCTCGAAGCCCTGAAGCAGTACATCCGGCTCAAGGACTCGATCGACGAGAAGGTGCACAGCGCCGAAGTGCTCAATATCCGCAAACTCTGGCGTTACGAACAGCTCAAAACCCAGAACGCCGCCCTTCAAAGCCAGAAACAGCACCGCGAACGCATCGTCTACGAGACGATTCTGATTTGCGCGGCGCTCATGCTGCTCGGCGCATGGTTGGGACTGCGCATGTGGCACCGCGCCAAATTGCGGGAATTCGCCCAGCAAAAGCGCATCCTGCGGCAGGAAAACGAACTCGACGCCATGCGGCGCAAGGAGGAACACCTGCGCACGACCTTTTTCCGCCAGCTCAACAGCCGTTTCATCGCGCAGGTCCGGCAGGGCGGGGAGAGCAGGAAATGCCGCATGTCGGACGAAGACTGGAAGACGATCTTCACCCATGCCGACGCCGTATTCGACAATTTCACGGTCCGTCTCCGCGGGCAATTCCCGGCGCTGAACGAGGAGGACATCCGCTATTGCTGTATGGTGCGCATGCACCTGTCGCAGGCCGAAATCGCGAGCGTCGTCTGTCTGGAAAAGGATTCGGTGAAAAAACGGCTGAAGCGCATCCGCACCGAGAAGCTGGCTTCCGCGAAGGGTTCGACGCTGGAGGAGATCCTCTCGCGGCTGTAAAATATACCCCCGGCTGCCGCCCCCGACGAATGGAAACAGCAGGCGGTCAGTCTGTTGAAAAACGCCCCGTACATTGCGATATCCCCCTGCAAACCTCCGGAAATAGCCGCGGGGCGTTTAACTTTGCACACGAAACAAGCCCTGCAATCCGGCTCCCGCAGCAGACCCGGAGAGACATGCGGCAAGATTTACTAATCCCAAATTCATAGAAAAAATGCAGAAATTCAGCTACACCCCCAGCAACCCGTTCAGCGGCTCGGTCTCTTCGCTGGCCATCGGAGCAGGCATGGTCGTCGTACCTTTGGTCTATCCCTTCGGCATCCGCATCGGCCGCATGCGCATCCTCGGCCCGACGGCCGTCACAATCATCTTCGTGATCGGCGGTCTCGCGCTGCTGGCATTCACGGTCCGCGAAATCATGCAGGCCCGCAAACTCATCGCCCAAGGCGGCGAGATCACCGTGGAGGGCGGCAAGGTGACGATTCCCGTCGTCCGGAAAAAAGAGGTTGTCAACGAGTCGTTCCTGCTTTCAGAGGTGGAATACACCAAATTCGACGAGGAGGAAAACGAATTCAAAATTTCGCTGCCCGCCGATCATCACGTCATTCGCGGCGCGTTTTTCGAAAACGCGGAGGCGTTCGACGCGTTCAAGTCCATTTTCGACAAATAGCATTGCCGGCCGGAAATTCCGGCCGGTCTGCAAACACGACGTACGGAAACCTGCGCCGCTGAAACTTACCGTATAAAACAAAACTCAAACGAATATGACAATGCGCCCAATTATCAGACTCCTCGCCGCAGCCGTCGCCACTGCCGCAACGATCCAGTCCTGTTCCACCCTGACCGGTTATCCGACCGACGCCGAAGCCAGCTACGCCAAGGCCATCGAACTGACGAAAAAGAGCGTGGACACCGACAAATTCAAAATCTACTCGCTTTCGATCATGGAGGGAGAAACGCTCTCCGACAACCTGTTCCTCGTGACGGTGAAACTGGTGAACAAGGACGATCAGGCATTCAGCCAGAGCTACTACATGAACGGTCTGGAGCCTACCGACCTGCGCGACGTACAGAGCACGTTCGAAGCTCCCGAATACGAAACGACCGTCGGCATCGACCTGTCGAAACTCGATCCCGCTCGGATCGCCGCCCAGATCGCCCAAGCCAAAACGATGCTTCCCGAAGGACACTCCTACAAATCGGTAGGCCGCTACGAAATCGAGGAGGAGGTTCCGGCCGGCAATTCCGCATTCAACCGCAACCGCAAACCGGGCCAACAGCACACCTCGTTCATCGTCCGCTTCACCGAGGACGGCAAGGAAACGGAGAGCAGCGCGGGCAAAACCTCGTACATATATTACGAAGCCAAAGTGACCGTGGGGCCGGACGGCACGCTCACGATCGAAGAAAATTGAGATTTCGATCCGAAAAAACGGGAAGTTTCCCGTTTTTTTTCTAATTTTATATCCCGATGCCCCGCCGGGACATTCCGATAATACCAAAACTATGAAAACTACACACTCATTCGTCGCTCCGGTACTGAACTCCACGCAGAGCAAAGTCAATACGGAGGCCTATGAGCAGGCTATCGACAACTATAACGAGGGCAAACACCTCGAAGCGTTCCGATTGCTGCTCGATCACCTGAACCCGGAATTCCGCACGAAATACGGCAACGCCGAAGGTACGGAATTCCATATTCCCCACGGTTCGATTCTGGTAAACATCCGCATCGGGGAGGGGAAGCTGCACATAAGCGCGGACTTTCTGGAGCTGCCCGAAAAGGGCCGCGTCGCCATGCTGCGTCAGGTCGCCGACCTGAACATCAACCGGCTGATGCTGCCGCGCTTCCGCAAGGAGGGCGACAAGCTGAAAATGGAATACGTGTGCCCGCTCTCGCAGAGCCATCCGCACAAGCTCTATTTCATCCTGCGCAACATCTGCCATATCGGCGACCGCTACGACGATGAATTCTGCGCCAAATTCGGTGCCAAGCGCAGTTACGAACCGCAGGTGACGCCTTATTCCGAGGAAGAGGTGACGCGAATCCACGAGGCGGTGCGGCAGACCTGCCGCGAGACGCTCGAAGCCGTGAAGGAGTATGAGGCGGAACGCAAATACGGCTACTCATGGAACGTGATCGACATCGCGCTCTACAAGATTTCCTATTTCGCCCAGCCGCAGGGCCAGCTGATGAACGACCTCGACAAGGCCGTCGACGACATGGACAAGGAGCTGCCCGTAGCCGAGCTGGTGACCAAAGGCAAGGCGTTCCTCGAACGCCTGCTGGCGATGCCCCGCGAAGAGCTGGCGCGCGACCTCTATTTCGTCGATACGCTGGTTTCGGCCAAACGCCGCTCGTCGCTGAACAACGTGCAGGAGAATTTCAAGGAGGTCTACAAGGAGGCCGCGGATGCCATCGAAGCGGAGAACTACGAACGGAGCGCGGTGCGCATACTCTACAAGTTCTATGAGATGTACTTCTACAACGACGTGCAGGACGACCTGAACGCCGTGATCGCCAATGCGCTGCGCAAATCGGCCGGAAAGCCGATGGAGGAGGCGTCGGAGATTCTGTTCGAAGCGCTCGAAAAGGTGATGGACGACGATCTGACGACGGACGACGACGAGGAGGAGACCGGAGAGCTGGGAGCCGCCGCGGCCGCAGCCGTGGAACAGGTACAGCAGATGGCCGCCGCCATGCAGGGCGAGATCGTTCAGATGCAGGCCGCCATGCAGCAGGCGCTGATGAAGGGCGACATGGCCGAATACATGCGTCTGGCGCAGGAATTCCAGCAGAAAATGATGGAACAGGCACTCGGACAACAAAAATAACAGCTCAAAATCCGTATATCCATGGAACATAACAATATCTACAGGTCGGTATTCAAAGTAACCCACTCAGGCGGCTCCGGCAGTTGTTTCTACCTGAAAAACTACGATCTTTTCGTAACGAATTACCATGTGGTCGAAGGGTACCGCACCGTCGCCGTACACGACAACGACCGCAATCCCTATCTGGCGAAGGTCGTGCTGGTCAATCCGGCGCTGGACATCGCCCTGCTGGCCGCCGAAGGCGACTTCTCGGCGCTGCCCGAAATGACGCTCGCAGCGGACGACTCGCTTACCATCGGTCGCAAGGTATACGTCGCGGGATACCCCTACGGCATGCCCTTCACGATCACCGAAGGTTCGGTATCGTCGCCCAAACAGCTGATGGACGGCAAATACTACATCCAGACCGATGCCGCGGTGAACCCCGGCAACTCAGGCGGTCCGATCCTGAACGACGCGGAAGAGGTGGTAGGCGTGACGGTCAGCAAATTCACGCAGGCCGACAACATGGGCTTCGGCATCCGCGTCGAAACGCTCCACGGCCTGCTCGAATCGCTCGGCGAGCTGGACCGCACGGCATTCCAAGTGCAGTGCGGCAGCTGCGAGGAGCTGATCTGCGAGGAAGAGGAGTTCTGCCCCTCGTGCGGCGACAAGCTGCCCGAAGGCGTTTTCGACGAGCGCGAGCTTTCGCCGCTGGGCGGATTCGTCGAAAGCGCAATTCGGGAAATGGGCGTCAATCCGGTGCTTGCGCGCGACGGATACGACTCGTGGCTCTTCCACAAGGGCAGCTCCGAAATCCGCATCTTCGTATACGACGGCAACTACCTCTTCTCGACCTCGCCGATCAACCTGCTGCCGAAGAAGGAGGTGGAGAACGTACTGGACTATATGCTCAGCGAGGATTTCGGCCCCTACAAGCTGGGAATCGAAGGCCGGCAGATTTACATCGCCTACCGCATCCATCTGGCCGACATCACGGACGAATCGGAAGACGAAATCCGCAAAAACATCGTCGGACTCGCACTGCGGGCCGACGAGATGGACAACATGCTCGTAGAGCGTTTCGGCTGCGAATTCTCGGAATATTCGAAAACCGACGCCGAGGCATGACCCTCGACAGCGAACGGAAAAGCCGGACCTTTTTGAAAAGGTCCGGCTTTTTCGTATCCGCGTCCCGGCCGGGTGCGCAGGGTCTACCGCGGCGCAAGTCCGCTCAGCGGAAAATCTCCTTCATTTCGAGCCAGAGATTCATCGGCCGGCGGCCCTTGTAAACGCAGTGCTCCGACAACGCTTCGCACAATCCGTCATAGTTTTTGAGGTAGAACGCGGAGACGCGGACGACGCGCCTGCCGGCCTTCATCAGATAACGGTATTCGTACGCGCCGCCCCGGCTGACGAGTATCGTCGAAGTGATGGCGTCGAAACTTTTCAGATCGTATCTGCGCGTAAATCCCAGTCCCGCGAACGACGTGACGGCAAGGGTGTCGCCGTCGATACGCAATCTCACGGCCGAGCGTCTCAGCTCCCCGAACACCAGCCAGCAGACACAGAACAGCATCAGGAGCGTCACGCCGTAAACCGGCAGCCGGGATGCACCCTCCGCCCGGAGGGCACCGCAGATGAACAGGCCGCAAAACCCGATAAAGAGCAGGGCGGCCGCCACGACGAAATACACCTGCCACGAGAAGCGGGAAACGACGGCGTTACGGCCTGCGGCGGGTGCATGATCGCGCACGAAAATCGCCGTCCACAAAAAAAGGAGCACGCCCGCAAAAGCATATACGATCCGCCTCCGGCCGGGCGTCGCAGGCTCAGTACCTTCGGGACCGGCTTCGCCTTTCAGCCAGACGACGTAAGAGGGGGCTTCGAACGGTTTTCCGCCGAACGACAGCCGCGGCGTAAGGATATGTTTTCCGGGGGTGTCCACGTCGATCCGGTATCGGTAAATACACTCTTCCCGCCCGTTCCTGCTGGAATAAGCGGTCGAAAACGGGGTGCAGGTCTCCGTATCGTCCAGCACCAGCACCGGATCGGCCTTGTCGGGCTTGCGATCGCAGACCAGCCGGACGATACAGCCGCCCATGGCCGCCATAGCCGCCGAATCCGGTTCCAGCCGGCACTGCGGCTCGCAATGCGCCGAATCGGGAAGCACCGTAATCCTTTTCCGCTCAAAACAACATTCGCGACCGCCGACGACGGCCGTCGTTCCCGGCACGAAGACCTCGCCGCTCACGCGCGAACGGACCCGGTAGCGGTAAGAGAAGAGTTCGGAGTCGGTCCGGACGCCGTTCACGATCGACAGCTGCGAGCCGTGCGACTGTCCCAGTTCGCGGACCAGCGTCAGAGCACCCCAGCGCGGCGGCGCGATCGACTCGATCTCACGGTCCGCCGTGTATGCCACCTCGAACTCCTGAAATACCGTCGGACACGCAGGCGTGACCTCGACGCCGAGCCGCTGCGCCCTCAGGGCGACACTCCAAGACAACGCCGGCAGGAGCATGAACAGAAAATAAAGCTTCCTCATTGCGGGATTTCGTAATTGCACCCCAAAGATACGAATAACCGGCTGAAATTGCGCAATTTCACGTCGCTTTCCTGCAACATTATCCACCCGGAACGCTAAGGCGCCAGCAGTTCGGCGACGGGCTTGATATGGGCAACCATCGCCGCAACGAACAGCGCCAGCATGCCGTAACGCAGCCACGGCAAGGCACGGGAATAGGTGAAACGGTTTTTACGTCGTCTGCCGCCCGCCCACGAAGCGACGTCCTGAAAGACGCCCAGCGGGCATATCACCGAACAGTAGACCCGTCCGAACAACAGCGTCAGCACCAAGAGCGCCGCAACGACGGCGACATTGACCGCCAAAACAGCGGGCAGCAACTGCACTCTGGCCATCCAGCCGAACCACGCATGCAGCGTCCCCGTGTAATCGAGGAAGAGCAGCGTAATCATCGTAAAGAAAACGGCCGCGGCCGCGATTCTGATTTTTCGCAACATCTGGTATAGTTTATTTTGTCAGATTCAATCCCTGAACCCACTTCCGCACGGCGTCCCGCGAGTCTTTCACGGCCCCGCCGCGTAGGGGAAGCCCGCCGAGCAGGGTAGCGCCCGCACAAAGTTTCCGAATATCCTCTTCGCTGCGGCCCATGCGGCTGCCTTCGTGGGTCATAAACGGCACGACGGTCTTGCCCGCCCAGTCGCAGTCCGCGAGGAACGTCGCCACCGGCGGCGCGACCGTGGACCACCAGCAGGGCGAACCGACGAAAATCACGTCGTACGCCCCGACGTCGGGCAGCCTGCCTTTCAGCGCAGGGCGGACGCCGCCGCCGATCTCTTTCTTGGCCTGATCCACGACGGCTCCGTATTCGGCGGGGTAGGCCGCGGCCGGAACGATCTCGAAAAGATCGCCGCCCGTCGCTTCGGCGATCTGCCGCGCCATGGCGCGCGTATTGCCGCTGTGGGAGAAATAGGCCACCAGCACCTTCGTGCCGGATGCGGTCTGCGCCTGTGTATTCATATCGGGTAAGAACATCGTCATAATCGCTATCAAAACAATCCGTTTCATTTTGTTCTCTATTTTAGGTTTACACCCGGCGGCCCAGCTCATAGGCTTCGTCCATCGCAGGCATTCCTTCGATTTCACCCGCCTGCCAAGCTCCGACGCCGTAAACGACGCCCCGCTCTTCGGGGTCGTCGAGACAGTCGAGAAATCCACGGAAACACTCCACGGTGCGCTCCATCATCTCAACGCTCTCTTCGGCGGCCGTCAGGATGAAGTAAAACTCCTTGCCGCCCATCTCCGTATAGCGGGCGCAGGTGCGGTCGATCAGGGTCTTCATCTGCGCGCAGAGCGTATAGAAGTAAACCGGCGTAGCCATCACGATCACGTCCGCGCCGATCATCCTGCCGACCACCTCGGCCGCATCGTCCCGCTGCGGACAGGGCTTCGCCCCGCCGTAGCATACGCCGCAGCCCGTGCAGTAATTTATCTTCTTATCCCGGAGGAAAATCTTCTCCACGTCGTGTCCGGCCTGCTGCGCCCCGGCCATGAACCGGTCGCACAACAAATCCGAGTTACCCCCCGCGCCGCGGGCTGGAGGAGAGGATCAATACTTTCTTCGCCATATCGTTTTCTTCTTTTTTATTCGTTTTCGGGTATCGCTTCGTTCAGGCAGACGATCGCATTCAGCGTACGCGGATAGCCTGCATAGGGCAGCAGCTGGGTCACGACCGACAACAGCGTCCCTTTGTCGTTGCCGACATTCAGGTTGCCCTGAATATGGCTCCGCAGCTGGGACTCGCAGCCGCCCAGCGTGAGCAGCATCGAGAAAGTCAGCAGTTCGCGCACCTTCGCATCCAGCCCGCCGCGGGAGACGTAATCGCCGAAACAGTTGGCTGACAAGTAGTCCTGCATATGCTTCTGGTTCTCCGGCCCGGCGGCGCGCATCGCGTCGATCCGCTCCCCGAAAATAGCCTTCTGCACCGCCAGTCCCTTTTCGAAGCGGGTTTCGGGCGAAGTCGCCGACTGGCCTTCGAGCGGAAGCGCAACGCCCCGCGCCGTCAGCACCCCGTTGACGATATGCACGAAATCGACCGTCCGCGCCATGCCGACGTAGGGAACCGCCTGATAGACCACCTCTTTCGCTTCGACGGGCGTCACACCCACGTTCAGCGCGCCTTCGAGCATCGTCCGAAACTCGGTCTGCGCGGCTCCGGCAATGCACGACGCGAGGATGCACATCATCCGCGTCTTAACGTCGAGATCGCCGTAGCCGAGTACTTCAGCGAACGCAAAGTTATCAAAAATTTCGATTAATTCGGGATCGGTCGCCGCAAGTTCCGATTCGCACCCGGAAAACAGCTGCGCACGGGTCTCGACGGCCGCGGCGCGCAGGCGCGAAGCCGCGCTCTTGGCCGAGGACAGGGGCGCTGTTGCGGACATGGACATTGCCGCAGGAATGGGCGCTGCGGAGGACATGGACATTGCCGCAGGAATGGGCGCTGCGGAGGACATGGACATTGCCGCGGAAACGGCCGCGGCGGAGGATTCGGCAGTCGCAGCAATCCCGGCGGCGGGAGCGGTCGCAGAGGCGGGTGTGGAGGCGATCCCGGCGGTCGCAGCAGTCCCGGCGGTCACAGCGGTCACAGCGGAATAGTGCGCGTCGTCCACCGGTCCGAGCCACGTATTGCGGTTGGTCTGCGGATTGGTTTCGATCGCCAGATGCGAGAACCAGCTGTCAGGAGCCGCGCCGTGCCAGTGCACCGCATCGGGAGCGATTTCGACCACGTCGCCCGGCAGCAGCTCGCGGGCCGGCTCGCCCTCGGCCTGATAATATCCCCGGCCGCCCACGGCGACGAGAATCTGGCCGCCCGTATGGCTATGCCAGTTGTTGCGGCATCCGGGTTCGAACGTTACGTTCGAAATCGGGCAGTTGAGCGCCCCGTTCCGCGTCAGCCGGGCCAGATATGCCTGACCGACAAAATATTTCGAGAATGTTTCGGGCAGTTTGTCCCCGACGGGGAACGCACTGATTTTCTTCGGTTTTTCCATATTCCGAGCATTTATCCGGTTACACGTTCCGGCCGCAAGCAGTGCGGCCGCAATTATCAAAAGAAGTTGCTTCATCGTTTCGCGTTTTCATCATATCCTCAGTTGCCGATCAGTCCATCTCGTATTTCATCGTCCCCAGCCACTTCACGGTCTCAGGATCGCGGTGTGACAGAAAACAGCTCCGCCGGGTGTCGAGCGTTGCGATCAGGTCCATGTCTTCCGGCGCGAGGTGAAAATCGAAGACGTCGATATTTTCAGCCATACGCTCCGGACGCACCGACTTCGGGATCACGACCACGCCGCGCTGGATCAGCCAGCGCAGGACGACCTGAGCGACCGATTTCCGGTATTTCGCGGCCAGCGACACCAGCGTCCCGTTGCCGAACAGATTGTTGCGCCCCTCGGCGAACGGCGCCCACGATTCGATCTGCACGCCCTCGGAGGCCATCACCGCGGCCGCTTCGGCCTGCTGGCAGAAGGGATGCGTCTCGACCTGATTGACGGCGGGCACCACCTCATTGTGAAGGATCAGGTCCACCAGCCGGTCCGGCTGGAAATTGCTCACCCCGATGGCCCGGACGGCCCCTTCGCGGTAAAGCTCCTCCATCGCCCGCCACGAACCGTAGACGTCGCCGAACGGCTGATGGATCAGGTAGAGGTCGAGATAATTGAGCTGCAGGCGTTCGAGCGACTTGGCGAAAGCCCGCTTCGTGCTCTCGTACCCGGCGTCCTGCACCCAGAGTTTCGTCGTAATGAAAAGTTCCTCGCGGGGTACGCCGCTCCGCCGGATCGCCCGGCCCACGGCCCGCTCGTTGAGATAGGCCGAAGCGGTGTCGATCGAACGGTAACCCGCCGCAATCGCATCGCGTACGCACTGTTCGCAGACCGTCTCCCCGACCTGATAGACGCCGAAACCCAGAACCGGCATTTCGACGCCGTTGTTTAAAATTCTATGCTCCATTTTTTCTCCTTTTATTGATTTCAAACCCGTATTCCGACCGACGGAACCACCTTTCGTTTTCCCGGTTTATCGGGTTCGGGTCCGTTTCACACTGCAAAAGTAGGGCGATTCCGGCGGCGTGTCATTACCCGAATTACGGTTCGTCATACCATTATTACCGATTCGGCCGCGAAGGTGCGGCGGGCATGGAAAAAAGCATTAACTTTGTGACAGACAACAATAATCGAAGCATATGGACGAGATCGTAAAAATGGAGCACGTCTACCAGTACAACGAAATGATGGGGCAGGAGACGCTCCATCCGCTGGTCAGCGTCATCGACTTTTCGAAATGCCCGAAGGCCCGGCACGCCCGGCGCATGTACGGATTCTACTGCGTCTTCCTGAAAGACGTCAAATGCGGCGACATGCGCTACGGACGCCACTATTACGACTATCAGGAGGGAACGCTCGTATTCATCGCACCGGGGCAGGTGGTCGGCATCGAGGACAACGGCGAGGTGTTTCAGCCCAAAGGCTGGGCGCTGCTGTTCCACCCCGACCTGATCCGGGGCACGTCGCTCGGACGCAGCATGGACGAATACACCTTCTTTTCGTACGAAGCCAACGAGGCCCTGCATCTCTCGGAGCAGGAGCGGCTCGTGGTGCTCGAATGCCTGCAGAACATAACGGGCGAATTGAACCATGCCATCGACAAGCACAGCAGACGGCTGATCGTATCGAACATCGAACTGCTGCTCAACTACAGCATACGCTTCTACGAGCGGCAGTTCATCACGCGCAGCGAGGTCAACAAAGACGCGCTGTCCCGGTTCGAACGGCTGCTGAACGACTATTTCAAAGGCGACACGCCCCAGCGCGACGGGGTGCCTTCGGTACGCTGGTGCGCGGAACAGCTGCACCTGTCGGCCAACTATTTCGGCGACCTGATAAAGAAGGAGACCGGCAAATCGGCGCAGGAGTACATTCAGCTGAAGGTGATCGACATCGCCAAGGAGCGGATATTCGACACGACGAAGTCGATCAGCGAAATCGCCTACGAACTCGGTTTCCGCTATCCCCAGCACTTCACCCGGTTGTTCAAGAAGTGCGTCGGCATGTCGCCCAACGAATACCGGACGACGAACTGACGCCGCAACGAAGCATTATCGCATTCAGGCGGCGGCAACCGGAGCCACCCCAGAGAATCGCATCACCCGCGCCGAAAAAAAGCCCCCGCTCGCAATGAGCGGGGGCTAAAACATGAAGGCCGGGAATTCGACCTTCCCACGCCGGAATTCGCGCCGCGCTATTTCCGGCCCTGATCGGCGACGGCGGCCATCAGCGCGGCGATCTCTTCGGGGTCGCCGAGGAAATAATCCCTGACGTAATTCAGCCCGTCGTCGAATTCGAAGACATAAGGCACGGCGGTCGGGAGATTGAACTCCGAAATCGCTTCGTCGGAGATGCCTTTCAGGTGTTTGATGATGCCGCGCAGGCTGTTGCCGTGGGCCACGACCAGCAGGGAGTCGTGGCGGGCGAGCGCAGGCAGGATTTCGCATTTCCAGTAGGGCATGATGCGGCCGACGGTGTCGAGCAGCGACTCGGTGCGGGGCAGCTCCGCTTCGGGTACGTCGCGGTAGCGGGGATCGAAGCGCGGGTTGCGCGGGTCCTCTTCGCCGAGCGGCGCCGGAGCCACGTCGTAACTGCGACGCCAGATGTGCACCTGCTCGTCGCCGTATTTCTCGGCCGTCTCCTTTTTGTTAAGCCCCTGCAAAGAGCCGTAATGCTTCTCGTTGAGCCGCCAGCTCTTCGAAACCGGCACCCAATCCTGATCCAGCTTGTCGAGTACGACGCCGAGCGTCTTCACGGCCCGTTTCAGGTAGGAGGTATAGGCATGCCCGAACAGAAAGCCCTCCTCGCGCAACAGCAGGCCGGCCTTTTCGGCCTCGGCGACGCCTTTTTCGCTCAAATCGACGTCCGTCCATCCCGTGAACCGGTTTTCCCGGTTCCATGTGCTCTCGCCGTGGCGGAGCAAAACAACTTTTTTCATCGTTCAATTCATCGTTTTTTCCGGTTCGGCGCGCACCTCGTTCCGCAACTCCCGGTGCACAGCGAAATCGTTGATATTCTGCAAAGTGGTGTGCGCTATATTATCCAGCGCTTCACGTGTAAAGAACCCCTGATGGGAGGTCATGACGACATTGTTGAACGAGAGCAGGCGCGCCAGCACGTCGTCGTCCATGATCCGGTCCGACGTGTCCTCGTAGAAATAGGCGGCCTCCTCTTCGTACACGTCCAGTCCGGCCGCACCGATCTTCTTCTCTTTCAGCCCCTCGATCAGCGCTTCGGTGTGGATCAGCTGACCGCGGCCCGTATTGATGAGCATGACGCCGGGTTTCATCCTGCCGATGGCGGCGCCGTCGATCATGTAGCGGGTTGCGTCGGTCAGCGGGCAGTGCAGCGAGATGATGTCGGAGCGGCGGTAAAGTTCGTCCAGCGACACGTATTCTATCTGCGCCCGCACGGCATATTCCGGGTCGGGGTAGATGTCGTACGCGAGGACCTCCATGCCGAATCCCTTGAGGATGCGGATCAGTTCGCGGGCGATCTTTCCGGTGCCGACGATACCCGCCGTCTTGCCGTACATGTCGAATCCCAGCAGGCCGTGCAGCGAGAAGTTGCCGTCGCGCGTGCGCCAATAGGCGCGGTGGACCTTGCGGTTGAGCGTCAGCATCAGCATCACGGCGTATTCCGCCACGGCATGCGGCGAATAAGCGGGAACACGCACGACGGGAATGCCGTATTCCGCCGCGGCTTTCAGGTCCACGTTGTTGAATCCCGCGCAGCGCAGGGCGATCAGCTTCACGTCCATCGCCGCCAAAGAGCGTATCGTGGCGGCATCGGCCGTATCGTTCACGAAGATACAGACCGCATCGGCCCCCTGCGCCAGCGAAGTGTTGTTGCCGTTCAGGTGGCTGCGGTGGTAATTGAATTCGAATCCGTAACGCTCGTTGGCGCGGTCGAACGACTCCCGGTCATAGGGCTGCGTGCCGAAGAAGGTTATTTTCATAATGCACGATTTTATCTTTTTCTTACTTATATAGAACGGTATACGCCGGGCCGTTATTACGCGATCGTCACTTCGGGATCGAGATATACGTCCTGAATGGCGTTGAGCAGGGCTATGCCTTCGTCCATGGGCCGCTGGAAAGCCTTGCGGCCGCTGATGAGACCCATGCCGCCGGCGCGTTTGTTCACCACGGCCGTCATGACGGCCTCCTGCAGATCGGACGCGCCGTGCGACTCGCCGCCCGAATTAATCAGCCCCACGCGGCCCATATAGCCGTTGGCCACCTGATAGCGGCAAAGGTCGATGGGGT
>OGOU01001199.1_pt1 | contig 20722 bp, 16 predicted proteins | sample 1552721 | NCBI WGS metagenome assembly OGOU01 (sample SAMEA2580176, study PRJEB22360) | human gut metagenome | biome: human gut; feature: human-associated habitat; material: faeces | place: Denmark | collected 2008/2010
GCCGACATAAACCAACAAACACGCCGGAGGCTCCCCCGCCCCCCGCTACTACGGCGGCTGTCAGGTAGTCGACCTGGCTGAGCAACTGGCAATCGACCGTGTCAAAGAACTCTTCGGCGCCGAATACGCCAACGTCCAGCCTCACTCGGGCGCCCAGGCCAATATGGCCGTATTCATGGCTTGTCTAAAGCCCGGCGACAAATTTTTAGGTCTCAACCTATCGCACGGCGGTCACCTGTCGCACGGCAGCCCTGTCAACTTCTCGGGACTCGTGTTCCACGCACTTGAATACAACGTATCGGCCGAAACCGGTCTCATCGACTACGAGCAGATGGAAGAAGTAGCACGCCGCGAACGTCCCAAGCTGATTATAGGCGGAGCTTCGGCCTACTCGCGCGAGTGGGACTACGCGCGCATGCGCCGTCTCGCCGACGAAATCGGCGCCATCTTCATGGTTGACATGGCCCATCCGGCCGGCCTCATCGCAGCGGGATTGCTTGATAATCCCTTGCGCCACGCCCACATCGTCACATCCACTACACACAAGACTCTGCGCGGCCCGCGCGGCGGCATCATACTCATGGGCAAAGATTTCGATAACCCCTGGGGCAAAACGACACCCAAAGGCGTCATCAAGAAAATGTCACAGCTTCTTGATTCGGCTGTCTTCCCCGGAGTCCAGGGCGGCCCGCTCGAGCATGTCATTGCCGGTAAAGCCGTTGCCTTCGGCGAAGCCCTCCAGCCCTCGTACAAGGAATACCAAAAACAAGTTCTGGCCAACTCACGCGCTTTGGCCAAAGCTCTGATTGACAAAGGTTACAATATCGTCTCGGGCGGTACTGACAACCACTGCATACTTGTCGACCTCCGTTCTAAATTCCCCGAACTCACCGGCAAAGTCGCCGAAAAAGTTCTTGTCGCCGCGGATATCACCGCCAACAAAAATATGGTTCCCTTCGACTCGCGCTCACCTTTCCAGACCTCAGGCATCCGTCTGGGTACTCCGGCAATCACCACCCGAGGTGCCAAAGAACCTCTTATGGGCGAAATTGCCGAAATGATTGACACCGTGCTTCATTCACCTGAAGACCCCGCTGTCATTAAATCTGTCCGCGAGAAAGTTAACGCTACCATGGCCGACTACCCCATTTTTGCCTATTGAAAAAGTGCCCGGGCATGATTCCCGAGTCATAAGCAACCCATAATAATAGCGTTATCTGCTTGTTTTAACAGCAGATAACGCTCTTTGACTAAACACCGTCGCCACATGATATATGTCATAATCACAGCAGCCGGAAACGGAACGCGCTTCGGAGCACGCACCCCCAAGCAGTTCTGCAAACTCGCAGGACGGCCGGTGCTGTGCCGCACTATCGACGCTGTACGCCGGGCAATTCCCCAGGCCGAAATCATTCTCACCATCGGGCGCGACGCGTTGGACCTGTGGCGCAAAATTTGCGACGAAGAAGGGTTCAGTTCTCCGCAAACAGTCATCGGCGGTGACACGCGTTTTCAATCTGTAAAGAACGGCATCGAAGCGATTAAAACCAAGGTCACACCCAACGACATCATCATGATTCACGATGGCGCACGCCCCTTTGTTGACAGCGACTTATGCCAACGGCTTATCGAGCAAGTCAGGCGACACAAGGCTGTCGTACCGGCAATTGCGGTCACTGACTCGCTGCGCGTCATTACGCCCGGCAGTGGCAGCCACGCCGTAGACCGCAGCGTATACCGCTCTGTACAGACGCCTCAGGCTTTTATGGCAAATGTAATAATAAATGCCTATGACACAGAATACTTGCCCACTTTCACCGACGATGCCTCGGTAGTCGAAAACATGGGCTATGAAATCAGTCTCACCCAAGGCTCGGACACAAACATCAAAATAACTCATCCTGCCGACCTCGCTGTAGCCGAGGCTATACTGCTCAACCAAGACTCATAAAGGATGATTTCACTGCGCGACATAGACGTTACATACGTAAAAGGCATTGGGCCGGCCCGCGCCAAGTTGCTCAATAAGGAACTTGGCATACGCACTGCCTACGATCTGGTACGCCATTTTCCCACACACTATGTCGACAAATCCAAAATCTATACTATAAAGCAGCTCAACGGAGACATGCCCTACGTCCAGTTGCGCGGACGCTTCTTCCACTTCAGCGAAAGCGGCGAGGGCGCACGCCGGCATCTTACAGGACTCTTCACCGACGGCACTGGGTCTATCGAAGTCGTATGGTTCCGCCGTATTAAATACATGCGTGACGCCTACGTCCCGGGCAAAGAATACATCATTTTCGGTAAACCGTCATACTATGACCGCACTCGCACATGGTCAATGATACATCCCGAAATAGACGCCGTCGACAGTCAGAAACTGACAATAGGCCTGCGTGGCATTTATCCCATGACCGAACGCCTGCGCAACGCCGGCAACAGCTCGCGCATCATATCGGGATGGATAAAAAATGTTCTCGATAAATATCCACTCCTTAGCGAGACGCTACCGCCTTCGGTCATCGCCGACCTGCATCTTACAGACATAAACTCGGCACTTAAAAACATACACAACCCTCAGGACAACGAGGGGCTGCAGGGCGCGCGCTTGCGTCTCAAGTTCGAAGAGATTTTCTATATAGCCGTCGACATGACGCGGCGCAGTCTCAAACGTAAGACAGCCTCCGAAGGCATGCGTTTTGTACATATAGGTCGCTTTTTCAACCGATTTTACAACGAATGTCTGCCTTTCCCGCTGACCGAAGCGCAGAAGCGCGTTGTGCGTGAAATACGTCAGGACTGCGGCAGCGGACGTCAGATGAACCGGCTGGTCCAGGGCGATGTAGGCTCGGGAAAGACGATCGTTGCTCTCATGGCGATGCTTATGGCTCTTGACAACGGGGCACAGGCATGTCTGATGGCGCCTACCGAAATTCTTGCCTCACAGCATTACGAGAGCCTTAGGCAGATGGTGGCCGCCATTGGCGTCAACGTTGCTCTGCTAACCGGTTCGACACGCGCCAAAGCGCGACGCGAGATTTTGGCCGGATTGCTCGACGGTTCGGTGCATATTGTCGTCGGCACTCATGCGCTAATCGAAGACACTGTGGTCTTCAAGAATTTAGCTCTTGCCGTCATCGACGAGCAGCACCGCTTCGGAGTTGTGCAGCGCTCGCGACTATGGACAAAAAATAGTACTTTCACGCCACATGTCCTTGTCATGACAGCGACCCCGATTCCAAGAACTTTAGCCATGACACTTTATGGCGACCTTGATGTTTCGGTTATTGACCAACTACCTCCCGGACGCAAACCCGTGACCACTGTCCTTCGCTACGACGAACAGCGTCTGCAGGTTTACAAAGCCCTTGGTCTGCAGCTTCGCAGAGGACGCCAGGCTTACATTGTGTATCCCCTAATCGAAGAAAATGCCAAACTCGACCTGCGCTCGCTCGAAGAAGGATACGAACTCATACGCGAGACCTTTCCCCAATACAAGGTCGCCTTTGTACACGGCCGGCAGAAAACGCAGGAAAAAGATTATCAGATGGGGTTGTTCATATCAGGCAAAGCACAGATTCTTGTCGCCACGACAGTTATCGAAGTCGGTGTCAATGTTCCCAACGCTACGACAATGATTATCGAGAATGCCGAACGTTTCGGGCTTTCGCAGTTGCATCAGCTTCGCGGACGCGTGGGCCGAGGCGCCGACCAGAGCTATTGCGTACTCATGTCCAAATACAAGATAGCTACCGAGACACGCCGTCGTCTCGAGCTCATGACGCATACGACCGATGGTTTCGTCATCGCCGAAGAAGATTTGAAAATGCGCGGACCGGGTGACACCGAGGGTACACAGCAAAGCGGTATAGCCTTCGACCTGCACATTGCCAATCTGGCTCGCGACGGTCAGATTGTTCAGTTGGCCCGCGACCGGGCCGAAGTGCTTTTGCGCAGCGACCCCGAACTCAGCGCTCCCGAAAACCGTAGCTTCGCACGCGCTCTTCAGCTAACCTTAAACCGCGTTACCGACTTCTCTCATATAAGCTGATTTTTTAAGCATTACTTTAACAATTTATATTAGCATCTTTCTTAAATAGATTATTCTAAAATACAATATATAGAAACTAAAATTAAAAGCATCACTTTAATAAATATGACTATTCGTATCAACATTGCAACAGCACTATTTGTCAGTTTGGTTCCCGGCATTGTTTCATGCTCGGATGACAATAATTCCAATACCCCTGACGAACCGTCGGGTCCCGGAATTGCCAAAATCACAGTCGTTGATTACTCGCCGGCTCCCGGACAGTTTGTCAATGAAATTCCCGAGTACACCGCAGGCGACAACAAGGCAGCAATCATAGCCAAAGCACAGGCAGCAATCGACAAAGGCCAACTCGTTTCGTTAGGAGCTTTTGGCGGCAGCATTACTTTCAAACTCGATAAGCCGATAATACGCTCGCTTGACGGATCTCCCGAATTCCGCGTCTTAGGCAACACATTTCTGAGTACTGCCGAAAATGCACCGTCGCCCTGGGGGTCGTCCGAACCCGGGATTGTCATGGTCATGACCGACACCAACAATAACGGACAGCCCGATGACAACTGGTACATACTGGCAGGCGAAAGTTTTGACCAAGCAGTAGAACCCACGGTGACATATACCGACAACTCCGCAGCCGGAGACAACGCCAAGTTCGTCCGCTGGGAAGACAATCACGGCAACTCGGGATGGCTCTCCCGCAACTATCAGTACCATAAACACGGATTCTTCCCTCAATGGACCGGAAAGAATACCATGACCGTCACCGGAGTGCGACTCCCGGACAACGCTTCGTATGACGATGCCACACAAACATACCGGCTGCACGCGTTGCGCGGATATGCCGACTCATACCCCAACACCTCGGATGCGTCAAAACTCAGCCTTTACAACGCACGCACAGCCTCGGGCGAAGTCATTACCGTGCAGCGGGTCGACTTTGTGCGCATTGTTACCGGTGTACTCCAGAACAACGGCGCACTCGGCGAGTGTTCGACCGAAGTCGCCGGCATCGAAATTTTCTAAGCCGACATTTCTCATACCTCACTGTCCATAAAGGAAAACAGTCCCTCTCAGACAGAGTTATAGCCTGAATTTAGTCTCAGAATTTCAGGCGTGCGCTCACCATGCGCGTGCCTTCGTGAATAATCTCCACATCAGTTTCCGGACACGAATCATCGGTCCGGATTTCTTTTACTGCAACGCTGACTTTCTGTCCGAATAGACATTCGTGCTGGAATGCAATATCAAAACCTCGGACACAATGAGTGTCGTACCACCCGAGCGTATTGGCATCAACAACAAGGTCAACATATCTTCGAGAAGTAACATGGCGGTTGACATCGATATCCGAAACACGGAACTCGTATTCGAAGTTTCTGTCGGCCTCGCCTACAGGAGACAATCTGCGCATGGGCGGCAGCGGACACTCACGGCCAGGGCATACAAAAGCCTCGGGATCGAGCACCGAGAGGTCGGCAGCCGTACGCTTTTCAGTATCAATGGCAACCCAAACCGTGCGTACACGGCCAATAACATCGCCATCAGCATCGAGAAGCTCGTGCGAGCGGGTCGACCATAGTCTTATCACATCCGTAATCCATGTACGCAAAGCATAATCCGTATTCATCGCAGGCCAACGGTCAACTTCGATACTCAGACGCGAGAGCACCCAGCCGATATGATACTCGGCCAAGTCTGCATAACCTATGTGAAGCTTGTTGGCATGCTCGGTTGCTGTTTCGATTATTCGTTCGACCAATAGTGACAGGGGCATAATCTGTTGAGCGTTACATTCGGCCGCTGTCAAAAAATATCCATGTGTATGTATGCGTTCCATTTTGCTAAATTTCAATTGATTAGGCAATACCGGAGTAAATACGTAAAGCCCTATTGGTTTACAGGCATCACAAATGCCGCTTGACGCTGTGAAGCAAAGGCGCATACATAAGCAAAGACACAAATTCCGCCAATACACCGCCATATACCGCCTATACGCTTCGAGTGTTCTGCAAATGTAGTAATTTATTTGCTTTACACCTAAGATATTTGTACCTTTGTACTCGTTTTAAGGCCCGAAACTACGGACGCCAAAATACGTTCCCACACCGGGATTACGACAAATTTTCTAATATTCAAATCCATAACAAACTATACATAACCAAATTATGGCAAACAAAGCATTACTGATGATTCTTGATGGCTGGGGACTCGGCGACCACAGCAAGAGCGACGCCATTTCTTGCGGCGAGACTCCCTACTGGGATTACCTCATGGCCAACTATCCTCATTCGCAGCTCCTGGCCTCGGGCGAAAGCGTAGGCCTGCCCGACGGACAGATGGGCAACAGCGAAGTCGGCCACCTGAACATCGGCGCCGGACGTGTGCTCTATCAAGACCTGGTCAAAATCAATCGCGCAATCAAAGACCGTTCGATTCTCGACAACCCCGAAATCAAAAACGCATACTCTTACGCCAAGAACACCGGCCATGCCCTTCACCTGATGGGTCTGACATCGACCGGCGGTGTCCACTCGTCGCTCGACCATATCAAGGCACTGTGCGACATTGCCGCCGAATACGGCCTCGACAAAGTATATCTTCACTGCTTCATGGACGGCCGAGACACCGACCCCCGTTCGGGCAAAGGTTTCATCGAAGACCTTCAGGCACACTGCGCAGGCGAAGGCTCTACCGGCACCATCGCCTCGATTATCGGCCGTTTCTATGCCATGGACCGTGACAAGCGTTGGGAGCGTATCAAAGTCGCCTACGACCTCTTGGTTAAAGGTGAGGGCAAACAGGCCACTGACATGGTTCAGGCCATGCAAGAAAGCTACGACGTCGAGGTCACCGACGAATTTATCAAGCCCATCAACAACTCCACCGTCGACGGCACCATCAAGCCCGGCGACGTTGTCATCTTCTTCAACTACCGCAACGACCGCGCCAAAGAGCTTACCATCGTCCTCACGCAGCACGACATGCCCGAGCAGGGAATGACCACCATCCCCGACCTCCAGTACTACTGCATGACTCCATACGATGCCTCGTTCGGAGGCGTGCACATCCTCTTTGACAAAGAGAATGTCGGCAACACGCTCGGCGAATATGTTTCGTCGCAAGGCCTCAAACAGTTACACATCGCCGAAACCGAGAAGTATGCCCACGTGACATTCTTCTTCAACGGTGGCCGCGAAGCGCCCTTCGGCGGCGAAGACCGCATTCTGGTCCCTTCGCCCAAAGTCGCCACTTACGACCTCAAGCCCGAAATGTCCGCACCCGAAGTCACCGACAAGCTTGTCGAGGCTATTGACAGCGAAAAATATGACTTTGTGGTAGTCAACTATGCCAACGGCGACATGGTCGGCCACACCGGCGTCTACGATGCTATCGAAAAAGCCGTCAAGACTGTCGACTCGTGCGTTAATCGTGTAGTCGAAGCCGCCAAAGCTCATGGCTACGGTACCATAATTATTGCCGACCACGGCAACGCCGACTTCGCAGTAAACGCCGATGGCACTCCCAACACGGCACACTCGCTCAACCCCGTGCCTTTCGTCTACATCTCGGCTGATAAAAATGCCACTGTCGAAAACGGTATTCTTGCCGACGTAGCCCCGTCCATACTCCATATCATGGGACTGAAACAGCCCGCCGAAATGACAGGACACGACTTGATTAAAGACTGAAACCGGCATAAACGGTTTTTCTGCAAAACACGACCATACATTATGTCGTCTCGCAAAATTACAATCATTGCAACGACCGGGGTTATCGCTCTGGTCGTTGCGTTGATTTTTATATTCAGAGGCAACGGCTCGTCCGGCGACGACGCGGACTCCGTGCTTACTCCCGAGCAATCGGCGCACCGTATTCTGCAGCACCCTGTGGCCTACGACCAGCGCTCGCTCAGCGAATACGCCGAGGACATCCGCAAGGGCAAAGCCTTCACCGTCGAGGAAAACTCGATGATGATTGTCACCGTAGAGTCGGCATTCACAAAATTCGGCCAGGAACTCGAATACCTGTCGGCAAACGACGATGCCGCCGACTCCTGGAACACACTGACGGAATATGCACGCTCGGCATGGCCCAACGATGTCGCCGTCGTCACGGATTACCTCAGCAACAAAGCGACGCTAAATTCGGAGCAGGTACCGCGTATGCAGGCAATTGTACGAAGCATAGACATGTACAGCACGGTCATCCGACAAATCGAAGACCGGCAACTCGATGGGCGCCGCACCGGATTGTCATTGAAACTCAGCACAGACTCATAGTCTCATGAAATCGAAATTTGTCAGTCGTCAGGACGCCAACCGTCGCCTTATCCTCATCTTTGCCGGATGGGGCATGGACTCGCGTCCCTTTCGCGAGTTGACTTTCGACGGATATGACATACTCATTATATGGGACTACCGCGACCTTACCTTTAACTGGACGCCGTTGCTACGCTACGACGAAATCTGTCTCATAGCCTGGTCGATGGGAGTATTTGCCGCCTCGCTGACCATTCACGAGATAGAGCCCCGGATAACCAAGCGCATCGCCATAAGCGGCACCCTCGACCCCATCAGCGACCGACGGGGAATACCCGTAAGTATATTTCACGGTACAATTAACGCTCTCACACCGGGCTCGCTGAGCAAATTTTACCGCCGCATGTGCGTGTCCGCCGAGCAGTTTGCCGCTTTCAACGAACGGCGTCCCAAACGCTCTGTCGACGAGTTAATCGACGAACTCAACGCCATCGAGACACAGACCATATTCCACACCGAGCAGGTCGAACGTTGGGATCTGGCAATTGTAGGACGCGAAGACCGCATATTCCCCGCTGCCAACCAATTGGCGTCATGGCGACAGACAGCACCCACAGTCATTATGGACTTCGGCCACCTACCCGATTTCGCCTACATTATTAGGCAATACATCATCGACAAAGCCAATGTCGAACGGCGATTCAGTTCTTGCTCAACAACTTACGATAACGCCGGAGTTGCTCAACGCAAGATAGCCGAAACACTGGTGGGCCTGTTCGAGAAATCAGCCGGCCTCACCAGCGAAAGCCGCCTTGAAGGCGACACACTCGAAATCGGATGCGGTTCAGGCTTTCTCACCAGACTTTACATGAGCCGATTGGCTCCTGACTCGCCGCATCTGCTGTGGGATATCGCGGACATAGACAGTTCGGCATTTGCTCCCGATGCCCGCTTCAGCCGCTGCGACGCCGAAGTGGCCATCCGCAAATTTCCCTCACACTCGCTGAAATACATTTTTTCGGCATCGACAATACAGTGGTTCAACTCGCCGGCAACTTTCTTGCGCGAGTGCGAGCGAGTCATCATTCCCGGCGGGTATCTCGTGCTTTCGGCTTTTGTCATGAACAACCTTAAAGAAGTCACCGATATCATTGATACCGGACTTAAACTTCCGTCTGCCAATGAATGGATGTCAATGATACCGGAGGACTTTACCGTGCTTGTCTGCCAACCTTCCACGCTTACGCTGCACTTTGACACACCCCGTCAAGTTGTGGAACATCTGCGCGACACCGGTGTCAACGCGCTGCCGACAGCCCCTGCGGCAGCTTCGCTGGTACGACGGCTTTTGGCCGAATACCCGAGGGACAATGACAACCGCTGTCCCCTGACTTATAAACCAATTTTCATAATCGCCCGACGCGACAACCCCGCCGAGCGTTTCTGACAACAATATTCACCTGTCAACAAAATGTCTCGAACTTTTTTCATTACAGGCATCGACACAGATGCGGGGAAAACATACTGCACAGCTTTTCTTGCCCAGAAATTCATTAACGAAGGCCATAGCGTCATTACCCAGAAATTCATCCAGACCGGCAACGTCGGACACAGCGAAGACATCGACGCGCACCGTGCCATACTCGGCACAGGCTACCTCAGCGAGGACTGCGAAGGGCTCACCGCGCCGATAATCTTCAGCTATCCCGCATCGGCACAATTAGCCGCACGCATTGACGGTCGTGAGATAGACCTGTCGGTCATCGACAACGCACGCCAAAAGCTCGAAGAGCGCTATGACATTGTTCTGGTCGAAGGGGCAGGCGGAATGATGGTGCCCATAACCGACGATTTTTTTGCCATAGACTATGCACGCACGCGCAATTTGCCGGTATGGCTTGTCACCAACAGCCGACTCGGGTCTATCAACCACACTGTATTGTCGCTCGAAGTGCTGAAAGCCCGGGGATTGCAATTAGCCGGCATCCTCTACAACAGCTTCTACGACACCGACAAAGTGATTGCCCGCGATACCCGAGAGTATATCGAACGCTATGTCCGACGCAATTTTCCCGAAGTCGCCATTATAGACGTTCCCTGCATCAGCGAGGTAAAAAACCGTTAAATTAGGCGCATTTTAGACTTATAAACGCAATTATTGCTATATTTGCACACCCAATCATATAGAAACAGGTGAAAAAATCGCTGGTCTACATCTTTTTGCTTTGCGCTCTACCACTTTTGTGGCAGGGCTATGACGCTTTTGCGTCAGCATTGGGACTGACCGCAAAAACGACGGTACAGCCGTCCGGTATACCCGTAGACACCACATTGTCGACTACCGGCACATTCAGCGTAAAAGCAACGGATAGCATAACAGCGCAGGACACTCCATCTGAATCAGCGTTAGCTGCAGTACCGGACACCGGTATATCGGCCACCGATACTCTGAGGGGCGATTTTCCCGAGCAGAAAAGCCGCATACAGCGCCGCAAGGTCGACCTTGATAACGCCGTGACATTCTCCTCGAAAGACTCGATGATTCTTGTACGTCGCGATACAGCATTCATGTTCGGCCAAAGCCACGTCGAATACGGCTCGTTCAAAATCGATGCTCACGAAATCGAGCTCGATCTGAAGGACAACACCGTCTATGCCCTGGGCACAACCGACTCGACGGGCGAGGCCGTAGGACGTCCTGTTTTCAACGAAGACGGCACCGATTACGACGCCAACACCATGCGCTACAACTTCAGCTCCCGCAAAGGTATCTTGTACGACATCATTACCCAACAGGGCGAAGGATACCTCCATGGCGGAATAGCAAAAAAAGACTCGGCCGATACATATTATTTTAAAAACGGCAAATACACCACCTGCGACGATCACGAATGTCCGCACTTCTACTTCCAGATAACGCGAGGCAAAATGCAGCCGGGCAAAAATGTAGTCACCGGTCCCACCTATCTTGTCCTTGCAGGACTGCCTCTGCCTCTGGCTGTCCCCTTCGGTTATTTCCCCTTCACCAAAAGCTACTCGTCAGGCATCATTTTCCCCACATTCGGCGATGACTATCAGCGCGGATTCTACCTGCGCGACGGAGGTTACTATCTGGCCATCAATGACAACATAGACCTGGCGCTCACAGGCGAAATCTACACCAAAGGCTCATGGGGCCTTTCGGCTCGCTCGACATATGCCAAACGTTACCGTTACTCGGGCAACTTCAATATATCATACCTCAAATCGATATACGGCGACAAAGGTCTGCCCGACTATTCCAAGCAGACCAACTTCCAGATACTTTGGTCTCACAGCCAGGACGCCAAGGCTAATCCGTCGATGACGCTCTCCGCTTCTGTCAACTTCACCACCAGCGGTTACACCCGCAACGACCTGAACTCTTATTATTCAAACGCTTTCACCGAAAACACCAAGTCATCGACCATCAACATGACTTACCGTTTTCCCAACTCAAAATGGTCACTATCGACATCGATGAATGTGTCGCAGCGCACTCAGGACTCGACTATATCGGTTGGATTCCCCAACGTCAACATCACTCTCGGGCAGGTAGCGCCTTTCAAACGCAAGCACGCTGTCGGAGCCGAACGCTGGTACGAAAAGATAAAACTCTCCTACACAGGACAATTTCAGAACTCACTCACTGCAAAGCAGGACGTATTCTTCAAAAAAAGCCTCATCAAGGACTGGCGTAACGGCATGCGCCACACCATTCCCATCAATGCCACCTTCAACATCTTCAAATACATCAACTTCACACCCGCGGTCACACTCAACGACCGCATGTACACCCAGAAGGTGACACGTCAGTGGGACCCAAACGCCGCAGCCGAAGTCCTGGACACTACATATAGTTTCTACAACGTGTGGGACTTCAACGCCTCGGTATCACTTGACACCAAAATCTATGGTTTCTGGAAACCATTGCCATTCCTCGGTGACAAAGTCAAGATGATACGCCACGTCCTCACGCCTACAATATCATTCTCAGGCGCGCCTGACTTTGGCTCTTCGTTCTTCGGATATTACGGAAAATACCTGCGTCCTGACGCCAACGGCGTTGTGCAGGAAGTCGTTTACAACAAATTCCCCAACGCCATGTTCGGCGTCCCCGCACGCGGCAAAAGCGGCAACCTTTCGGTGTCGCTGGCCAACAATCTTGAAATGAAAGTCCGCACCAACGACTCTATTGGCGAGAAAAAAGTTTCACTTATCGAAAACTTCACCGTATCGCAAAGTTACAACTTTGCCGCTGACTCGCTCAACTGGTCCAACATCAACACTTCATTGTTGCTGCGACTCACCAAGAACTTCAACCTAAATCTCTCTGCTGTATGGGACGTTTATACATACAAGCTTAACGAAAACGGTCAGCCTGTGCGCGTCAACATCCCCCGATGGAAATGCGGCAAAGGTCTCGGAAGGCTTTCATCGACAGGCACTTCTTTCTCATACACCTTTAACAACGACACATTCAGGCGCAAAAAGAAAAACGACAATGGCAATTCAAAGCCCAATCCCGCCGACGATGACCGTCCCATGAACGGCGACGAATACGGCGACCAACAACAAAACGGCGACAGTACGGACTCTCCCCCGGACCTCGACGACGACGGATACCTCCGCTGGCAAGTCCCATGGTCGCTTTCAGTCAATTACTCCATCGGTTATAGTTACGGGACATTCAACTACGAGAAACTCGAATATAACTCAAAGATAACCCAGAATCTAAGTCTGTCGGGCAACATACAGCCGACAAAAAACTGGAACTTCTCGTTCACCGCATCCTACAACTTTGACACTCACAAGCTGGCATACATGAACTGCAGCATCTCGCGCGACCTGCACTGCTTCGCCATGCGCGCAAGTTTCGTTCCTGTAGGGCCCTACAAGAGCTATAACTTCCACATCGCCGTCAAATCTTCCATGCTCTCAGACCTCAAGTACGACAAACGGTCGTCAATGTCGAACGGCGTTACCTGGTACTGAACCACTCCACATTTTTGGAGACTTACCCCCGGCCGGCAGACAACCCGGGCCACCGACGGCAGCCGGCCCGCATGAGCCGGATGTCTCACAAAACGCCGCACAGACACAATAAAGACACCTATGATCGCGTTATAAATCTCAATGAGACGATTTTTTAAAACAGCAATCATTATCCTTGCCGCGATGGCCACGTTGACGACCGGCGCCAAGCAGTTCAACGACAAAATTCAGAACCGCCCTTATGCCGACCTTCGACGCTGGCACCTTGGTTTTTCGGTTGGTCTTCATACCGAGAACCTTCGCTTCACACACAACGGATACATCACCGACCAAGGCGAATCCTGGTTTGTCGAGCAGCCTTCATACTCGCCGGGATTCTGCGTCAACGGTCTTTTTGACCTGCGTCTCAACAACTACTTCAATCTGCGCTTCAGCCCCGGTATGTATTTCGGCAACCGTGACATACGTATGCGCGAAGCCAACAGCGGCGACGTCGTGCGTCAGAACATCAAATCGACCTTCGTCGTATTGCCCGTCGACCTTAAATTCTCGGCCCTGCGCTACCGCAATTCGCGCCCCTACATGCTTGCCGGTATAATGCCGGCCTTCGACGTCGGCAAAAAGCGCTCCGACGAGCTAAAACTTAAATCGAGCGACTTCTACCTCAGCGTAGGTTTCGGATGCGACTTCTATCTGCCTTATTTCAAACTAAATCCCGAGATAAAATTCTGTTTTGGACTTACCGATGTCCTTCAGCACGACCGACCCGACCTGGTCGATGACCCCACTAAATTGAAGTTCACCCAGTCTCTATCCAAAGCAACATCCAAAATGATTGTGCTGACATTCTACTTCGAATAAGACCCGCCCACAGAACATGAAACTTCTGAAAAACTTAACAGCACACCTGATTGCCGTCATAATCACTATCTGCGCCGTGCCCGCTGCGGCTCAGACCGATGCACAGTACTCGCAGTATTACGAAGTACCCACTTACTACAACCCGGCAGCCATAGGGCAGACCGACTACCTTCGAATCCGCGGAGGCGGTCGCCTGCAGTGGGTTGGCATCGACAACGCACCACGCTCGTTCATGGGTACCGCCGACATGCCACTTAAGATCTTCAACAAACGCTTTGGCGTCGGTGTCGTCATCAATCAGGAAAGCATCGGCCTTTACAAAACACTCAACCTCAACGCCCAGCTTGGCTTCAAGTTTAAGAAATTCGGCGGCGAGTTCACCGCAGCCCTCGGTCTCGGACTATACGACCAGTCCTTCAAAGGCAGCGAAGTAGTCACACCCGACGGCGACGATTACCACCAAAGCACCGACGACGCAATACCCACACAGGACCTGCACGGTTCAGCTTTTAACATCGACGCCGGCGTGTGGTTCAAACACAAATTATTTTGGGCCGGTCTGTCAATGACCCACATAACTGCGCCAACAGTCACACTCAACTCCGAAGGCTCGTCAGGCGACGCTCAGAGCGAGCGCATTTACGAGTTCAAGACAGGCCGAACTTTATATTTTATGGCCGGAGGCAATATTCCTATCAAAAATACGTTATTTGAAATGATGCCGTCGGTGATGGTACGCAGTGACTTCACATTCACAAACGCCGAAATCACCGCACGATGCCGTTACAACAAATTTCTGACTTTCGGTATCGGGTACCGCTACGACGACTCGGTTTACGCCACGCTCGCCGCCGAAATCAAAGGCATCTTCATTGGCTATGTCTACGACTATCCCACCTCGGCCATAGCTAAAGCATCGTCCGGCTCGCACGAACTTTTTGTCGGTTACAGCCTCAAGCTTAACCTCGGCGACAAAAACAAAAATCGACACAAGGCCATACGTATTATGTAATACCGGCCGCCAACCATATCACTGAATACAAAAAGACCTCATAATCACAGACATGAACAAAACAACCAAGATAGCAGCAAGCCTTTGCCTGAGTATCGGTGCCCTCATCGCCATATCGTGCTCGACAGGTCACCGCAGCGCCGCCGGAGGCGAAGTCACCGGCGTGGGCGGAACCTCATGGGCCGAGCCCACCCCTTACGGCATGGTGCTTGTCGACCGCGGCTCGATGAATGTCGGTCCCGCCGAAGCCGACAGCCTCTGGAACCTCGAAGCCAACGCCCGAGGTATATCGGTCGACGGCTTCTGGATGGACGAGACCGAAGTCACTAACGCCAAATATAAACAGTTTGTATTCTGGGTCCGTGACTCGATTATCCGCGAACGTCTCGCCGACCCTGCATACGGCGGTAACGAAGACTTCAAAATCGAAGAAGACCGCGAAGGCAATCCCGTCAAGCCTCATCTCAACTGGAACAAACCTATTCCATGGCGCAACCCCAACGAAGACGAGGCCCGTGCCATCGAATCGGTATACCGCATCAACCCCATTACCGGTGTCAAAGAGCTTGATGACCGCCAGCTCAACTACCGATACGAAGTCTACAACCATACCGAGGCCGCAAAGCGCAAAAACCGCCTTGACCCCCGTCGGCGCATATACAACACCGATATGCCCACACCCACCGACGTGCCTCAGATTTCGAAAGACACCGCATACATCAACGACGAAGGCGAAATCGTACGCGAAACAATAACCCGCGGCCTCACAGGCGACTACGACTTCCTCAATACTTATATCGTCAACGTCTACCCCGACACTACTGCATGGATTAACGATTTCGAAAACGCCTATAACGAGCCTTACACGCGCATGTACTTCTCGCACGGCGGATACTCGGACTACCCCGTCGTCGGTGTCAGCTGGGAACAGGCCAACGCTTTCGCCGCATGGCGCACCGACTACCTGCGCCGCGCTCTTGGCAAGGAAGGCATATACATCGAACCATACCGCCTGCCCACCGAAGCCGAATGGGAATACGCAGCCCGTGCCGGTGTCAGCGAAAACAAATACCCCTGGGAGGGCGACCTTACAATGTCAGACGACAAAGGCTGCTTCTATGCCAACTTCAAGCCGCAAGAAGGTAACTATGTCAAAGACGGACACGTAATCACCTCGCGTGTCGGCACTTATGCCCCCAACGACTTTGGGCTCTATGACATGGCTGGCAACGTCAGTGAATGGACCTCGACGGCCTTCACCGAGTCGGTGGACAAACAGACCGCTGACCTTAATCCCGAATACCGCTACGACGCAGCCAAAGAGGACCCCTACCGCATGAAACGCAAAATAATTCGCGGCGGCTCGTGGAAAGATGTCGCGCACAACATCCGCTCGGACCTTCGCATGTGGGAATACCAGAATGAGCAGCGTTCGTATATCGGATTCCGCTGCGTACGCTCGCAGATCGGATTTGCCCGCGGTCAGAAATCAGGCCGTAAATAAGCCCCCTTTTCATTCATCATTAGTCTTTCCGCCAAATAACATCATAGAATAAAATGGCAAAAAAACGCAATCGCGCAACATCCTTCATATCAAGCGACAAAGGACAGCGCTTTTTCAACTTCGCATACTCGATAGGCGCCGCCATCGTCATCTGGGGCGCACTCTTCAAAATTCTTCACCTACCCGGCGGCAACACCCTGCTGTCGATAGGCATGGGTACCGAAGTGCTTATGTTCGTCCTCACGGCATTCGACCGTCCTCCCCGCGAATATAAATGGGAAGAAGTCTTTCCCGAACTCGACAAGAAAAATCACGACGACGAGCCGGAGACCACACCCGAAGACACTCCTGACATCGCAGGCTCAGGCATAGAAATGGCAGCCCGGCTCGAGGCTGAGAACGCTATTGCGGCAGACGGCAATCCCCACCCTGCCACTTTAGCCGAAGCCGACCACCAGCCCGCTCCGGTCTATGTCGCCGAACAGCAAAGCGTTGCCGCACCCGAACATGCTTCGGACGTCGCTTCCGCCACACGCAACTACCTCGACCAACTCAACGGCATCACCGACGAAATGGCCCAGCTGCGACAGTCTACACAGGCCCTCAATCATGTTTCCGAGATACTTCTCGAATCATATCGGACCATTACCGAAAACTCCGAAAACATTACCCGCTCGTCGGCCGGCTACGTCGAACAGATGGGCGACTTGTCCCGAAACATTCAGGGGCTCAATACCATATATGAGATACAGCTAAAAAGCATCTCATCGCAACTCGACGCCATCGACCGCGTCAACCGCGGCATCAAAGACATCCGCGACATGTATGAGAAATCGTCCGAACAGTCGGCACGCTACTGCGAAGAAACCGAGAAAATGGCACGCTACATGCAGCAGCTCAACGCCGTCTACGAAAAGATGATTACCGCTATGACCATCAACATGTACAACCCTATGATGGGTGCCAACTCAGCGCCCACAGGCACACAGACACCTCAAAACGACTGATAGACAATAGATAAATGGGAGCAAACAACACCAGGCTTTCACCCCGTCAGAAGATGATAAACCTTATGTATATCGTCCTGACGGCCATGCTCGCACTCAACGTCTCGTCCGACGTCCTCGACGGCTTCACACAGGTCCACGAAGGACTCAAAAGGTCGAACACCAACGTCAGCGAGCGCAACACAGCCATATACCGCAGCATCGAGGCTTTTGCCGAAGAGCATCCCAAAATCGGACGCCCTGTCCTGGACAGCGCCACCGTAATACGCAAGCGCACGGCGGCCCTATATCAGCTTGTAGACTCCTTCAAGCTCGCTATCGTACACCAGGCCGACGGCCCCGACGGCGACCCCAACAACATTGTCAACCGCGATGACCTCGAAGCCGCCGCCGTCGTAATGCTCGCACCCGGCTCGCTCAATGGAAAACGGCTGCGCTTGCGCGTCGAAGAATACCGCGACTTCATAACTCGCGGAATCACCGACCGCCAGAAAGCACAGAACGTCTTCAACTCTCTCTCCACCGCACCTATTCAACGTCAGGGACAGCTTACCAAACAGAACTGGGAAGAAGCCAAATTCGACCAGCAGCCAGTCGTCGCCGCCGTCACTTTGCTTTCTAAACTCCAGAACGACATACTTTATGCCGAAGGGGAAGCGCTGACACAGCTCGCCGCCAATTCGCACGTCGACGTCAAGTTCAACGAAGTTCACGTCAATCACTTCGAGGCCTTCGTCATCCCGCAGTCACGAATTGTCATGCGCGGGACTCCGTATCAGGCCAACATAGTCCTTGCAGCCATAGACACCACGGCACGTCCGGAGATATTTGTCGGCGGTACTCGCCTCGGCCCCAACGGTCTGTACACGGTCAACACTGGCTCGACCGGCACATTCACATACAACGGATTTATTCAGGTCCCCCACCCCGACGGAACCATCACAAAGCATAACTTCTCGTCATCATACACAGTAATCGAACCCATGGCGACAGTCTCGGCAACGATGATGAACGTCCTCTACGCCGGCATCGACAACCCGATATCAATATCAGTCCCCGGTATACCCATGGAGAATATCTCGGCCAAGATGACCGGCGGCACGGTGCCGGGCGTTTCGCTGCCCCGCCCGGGCGACCATTGGGGGGCGCGGCCCACAGCCGTAGGCTCAAACGCCGTTATCACCGTCACATCGAACACCGACGGACGCACCACCAACATCGCATCGTCGACTTTCCGCGTGCGCAAACTTCCTGATCCGACAGCCTACATCGCTTACAATGACAAAGGCAACGTAGCCCACTACAAAGGCTCGCGCCCATTCTCCAAAGCCCTGCTTCTGGCCGCACCCGGACTTGAAGCGTCGATTGACGACGGACTGCTCGATGTAAAATTCCGCGTAATCTCTTTTGAGACCGTCGTTTTTGACTCGATGGGCAATGCAATTCCCGAAGTCAGCGCCGGCGCGTCATTTTCGCCGCGTCAAAAACAAGCTTTCCAGCGCCTCAAACGCGGTGTACGATTCTTCATAACACGCATCAAGGCCACCGGTCCCGACGGAATTACACGCGACCTCTCGCCCATGGAAATCATTATCGGCGGCTGATAGCCAAACCATTGCAAGATACCAACCGAACAAACATAATCTGACAAAGATGAAAAAAATAAACCGCATAGCGCTCTCAACATTATTGCTCGCAGCGACAGTCCTCGGCGCCTCGGCACAGAGTTCGCAGTCATCGTCCGTTACACGCCGCAACGGAAATGGCCCACGCAACCGCAACGCCCAGACCGAAGCTCCCGGCGTCACCCCTCGCATGCAGCAGCACTACGAAGATGCCGGCAAGTCTATAACCGACGCCGACCGTCAGTGGATGAGAGTGATATACCGCCAGATAGACCTTGATAAACCTAAAAACGCAACGCTCTACTACCCCGAAGAGACTGTCGACGACCAGGAAAACCTTTTCCGCATAATCATGCGCCTGCTGGCCAACAACCAGATTCCTGTATATGAATATCTGGACGGACGCGAGATTTTTACCGACAAATACCGTCTGCCAGTACGTGACATCCTCGACCGTTTTCACATCCTGTATACCGACGCCAAAGGCTCCACCGAGAAGAATCCCCGATTCACTATCGACGAATCTGACGTGCCCACCAACGAAGTCCTGTCATACTATGTCATCGAGCGCTGGGAGTTTGACACACGTCATAACCGCACACGCACTGTGGTCGATGCCATTTGCCCCGTTTTGCACCGCGCAAGCGACTTTGGCGGCGAAGCCGTCAAATATCCCATGTTCTGGGTCAAATACTCCGATATACGTCCTTGGCTTGCACAGCAGATGATTTTCCTCTCTGACGACAACAACATACCCACGGCCACTTACGACGACTTCTTCACTCAAAACCTCTACGAAGGTGACATATACAAGACACGCAACCTGCGCAACCAGTCACTGATGCAGCAATACCCCGAACCCGAAGCTTTAGCCAAAGCGCAGGATTCGATTCAGAAACGTCTTACCGGCTTCGAGGACAAACTTTGGGTCCCAGACCGTGAAGAAGTCATTGCCGCAAAAAACAAAAAATCAGGCAAAAAAGAAAGCGTGGACTCTGAATCTGTCAGCGAAGACACCGAAAATGCCGAAAGCGAAGTCAGTGAAGACAGCGAAAAATCCAGCCAGCCCAAACGCTCGACCAAACGCTCGTCAAAAACCAAGAAAGCCAAGGAGCCCAAAGTTTCCAAGCCAAAACAAAGTTCATCTTCGGTATCCCGCTCGGTGCGCCGACGCAAATAGTGGCTAACGCGACGAAAAGAATCTATCCTCCCCCCCCCTCGCCAAATCAAATTTTTTCGTTAAATTTGCAGCACGGAACAAATCAGGAACGCGGTAGTAGCTCAGTTGGCAGAGCATGAGCTTCCCAAGCTCAGGGTCGCGGGTTCGACCCCCGTCTACCGCTCACCTTTACAAATGCCCCCGGCGGATGTGATGACATCACATCCG
>OGOU01001202.1_pt1 | contig 20673 bp, 15 predicted proteins | sample 1552721 | NCBI WGS metagenome assembly OGOU01 (sample SAMEA2580176, study PRJEB22360) | human gut metagenome | biome: human gut; feature: human-associated habitat; material: faeces | place: Denmark | collected 2008/2010
CACATCGGCTCGCTGAGTCGCGTCCTCGTTGTAGCGGCGGTCGTACCACTCCTGGTTTTTGCGCTGTTGCGCCTGAATGTTCTTTTTGACCCTTTTCATGGCCTTGGACGCGCTGATGCCACCGAAGATACCTCCTACCGCTCCGAGCGCGCCTCCTGCTATGCTTCCGAATAATCCCATATTGGTTAATGCTGAGTTTCTAAAGTTAAAAATCACGCGCTAAGTTAAGGCCTTATCTTTGCATCATACTTTTAAGTTTTGCAACACATGAAAGGTAAAAAAACAGGAGGGCGACAGAAAGGCACCCCCAACAAACCCAATCCCCTGAAAGGACTCCTGCGCGCCCACAGCGAAGCCTACTTCACGCCTCGCAGGCAGACATACAAGGACGACGACGGCAAACAACACACAAAAACTATTTCCGACTTTGACCGCGACCTTGAACTGCTCGCACCCGACGACCGCGTCAACGCCGAATTGCGTATGCTTGAGTTCCACATGCCCAAGATGAAGAGCGTTGACGTTGACATGACGCATGAGCTTCGTCTCACCATCGAGGACAGACTCAGGCAACTTTGTACCGATGATGAGGACGAGGGCGAATGATTTACGCGCGGCATCTACTTTTAGACCCTGCCACGCCACACGGCAGCACCTGAAAATCAGTACTGCCGATTGTCTATTGCAAATTCAAGTATTTCATGTTCTCAAGCGGCCGGTCTGTGAAGATAAGCCGCTTTTTTTAATCTCCGTACCAATAAAGCAAGTACACCAAACTCCACCTTAACCGAACCCAAACCAAACCCAAACCGAACGGGAAGCACATAAAAACCAAAATAAAACCAAACAATAACCAAACCTAAACCGAACGGAAAGCAAACGCTCTACGCGCGCGCGTAAGGAAATTCCTTTAAGGAATTCCTATAAGGATAAAGGAATAAGGAATAAGGAATATAAAATAATTAACAAATTATTTTATGAAAAAGGAGGACGGAAAACGCGCGCGCACGCGCACGCGAGAACTTTCCGACGAAAAAAAAATTTTTTTGAAGAATATTTTTTAAAACTTGATGGACGTTAGACGCGCGATGAAGAGAAAAAGAAAAAGTTCCGCGAAAAAGAAAAAGAGAACCTTTAGCTCGCTGACCCAAGGAAAGCAAACCCGGCTCCGGAATTTTGACCGGAGTCGGGCGTGTAGCAAAACTTAAAACCGATGGGGCCGGGCCGCGTGCTATCTTTGCAGAGGTAATCGGCTCGCCGCTTTCGAGCTCGCCGAGAAAGAAATTTCAAACACATATCGCGATGAAAAAATCAGAACTCAAAGAATACCTCGAAGCAGGTGGTTCATTCACGGTTGAAGTCAACCACATGCCATATCTTGACGTGCTTACACTTGCCATTGCAGTTAAGAGAGGGGGTGGTCAACTAACACTCACAAAAACAGAACGTCTTTTCCATTCCGAAATCCTAAATCTATGCGATGCCGCTTCGGGGCAAATTATTTTCCCTGACAAGAAGTTGGACGATTAAAAGCCTTTCCCTTTCGTGCGCTCGTAGACCGCCTCCTTGCCGCTGTCCACGTTCTTGATGCGGAACTGCACCGCGCACTTGTCAGGAATGGTCGGGGGCAGCTGAGGCACAAGCCGTGCAATCACGCTGTCAATGGTCGGGAAGCCGATGTCGCTCACCTCGGCCACGACCTCCCCGCGGAAATACGCTCTCGCATACACCATGGCTTTCGGCGACAGCCTGAAAAACGTGTCGGCACGAGACTCAATGTCCTTGGCCACGCCCTGCTTGCTCTTGGCATTGCTGAAGAAAATGAAATCAATCACCTTTGCGTTCAGTTCCCACGCCGGGGTGAAGTCAAGTTTGATGTAACCGCGAGTCACCGTGTGGTGATGGCTGTGGTTCATGGCAAAGCCAACCTCGGCAATGCTCGCGCCGCAATCGTTCTGCGCCACCGTCCCCCATGTATGCCGGAACGTATAGACGCAATACCGGTCCTCCTTGGGGATGTTCATGCTCTTACAGAGTTTCTTTATGCCGCTGTTGACATTGGCGCAGAATGAGTCACTCGTTGAGTATCGGCGGTGGAATGTCAGCAGGTAGGGGTCATCGGGACCTGCGAGATATTTCTCGATCAGCGGCTGAATGACCGGCTCCACCCTCATTTCGATGTAGGCATCGTCCGCCCTCGCCTTGGTGGTCTTGGCTCGCTTGTAACAGAGACATCCGTGGCGGTAGTCGCTCTTGCGCAGGTTGTAGAGGTCAACGGTGTTCATGCCTGCGAGACACAGCACAAGTTTCGCCACATCACGGCCCAGTTCCGCGAGTGGGTCTATGCGGTCACTCTCCGGCAACGGCGCGGTGAAAAACAACCGGCAGTCCTCCGGGCTTATCGCCTTCTTGTCCGCTCGGTCGGCCTGCGGAATCTTCACCTTTCCCCACGGATTAGTCTTGATTTGGATTAGGCCGCAGTCATAATCGTTGAATTCCTGCGTGGCGGCGCGGAACACCTGCCTCATGCACACCGGGTACATCTCCTTGGCTCGCCGTGTCGTGTCCAATGAAGCAACCCATCGGTTCACCTGCGGACTGGTGAGCTGCGAGAACATGATGCGGTTCGTGCCGAAAAACCGCTCCATGTGCTGAAGAGCCAGTTTGTAGTTCTTGGCATTGCGCTCCTGACCTCGGTCAATCATGCGGTCGATATGCTGTCGGGCATACTCCGAAAAGCAGAGGTCATCGTCTCCACTCGTCAGCAGCTCCACAACCTGCTTCACCTCCCAGTTGGAGATGTCGTACAGATTCAGCCGCTTGGTGTACTCCATTATGCGGTCGGCGCAGTAACGGAGCACAAACGGGTCCTTGATTTCCTTGGTCTTGGTGATTTCCTTCCGGGTCACCATTTTGTCGGTCTTGATGTAGCCGTGCTTGGTGCGGTGCGTCACGCGGATGTAGACCTGCATGAATCCGTCTTTGCGCTCGCCGCGCACGGTCGCTTTGAATGTCGCCATGTTTTCTGTGTTCCTATTCGGTTGAGATTAAAAAATTCATCATTAAACCTTATTTTCTGCCAATCCGAAAGTTACATTTGTACGTATGTCTGTACGTTGCTGTACGTAGCGCGTCTCAAAATGCGTACACTTTTTGTACGTCTGCGTGTTCATTTGAGCACACTTTCCGTGCTCAAATGAAAATCGCCCCTTGAACAACATAGGCTGTAACGCCTTAATTTGCAAGTACGTTACAGCCTAAGTAGCTAATTATAAGGTCCTATCGCTTAATCCTCGATGGCTGCCTGCGCCGCCGAGACGCGGGCGATGGGGACGCGGAAGGGGGAGCAGGATACGTAGTTCATGCCAAGTTTGGCGCAGAATTTGACGGAGGAGGGTTCGCCTCCGTGTTCGCCACAGATACCTACTTTGAGTTCGGGTTTAACGGAGCGGCCTTTCTTAACGCCCATTTCGACGAGCTGTCCTACACCTTCCTGGTCGAGGACTTCGAAGGGATCTGTTTTAATGATGCCGTGTTCTTTGTAGAATTTGAGGAATTTGGGAGCATCATCTCGCGAGAAGCCGAATGTCATCTGGGTGAGGTCGTTTGTTCCGAATGAGAAGAAGTCGGCAACCGTTGCAATCTGATCGGCTGTAAGTGCTGCTCGGGGAACTTCTATCATTGTACCTACGAGATAGGGCAGCGAGCGGCCTTGTTCGTCGAAGACTTTTGCCGCTGTTTCGTTGATGACGTTGGCCTGATGCTGAATTTCTTTGAGTGAACCTACAAGAGGAATCATGATTTCGGGGTGTACATCGATACCGCGTTCTTTTACTGCGAGGGCTGCTTCGATGATGGCACGTGTCTGCATTTCGGTGATTTCGGGATATGTGATACCGAGACGGCAGCCACGGTGTCCAAGCATGGGGTTGAACTCTTCGAGAGCGTCTACTTTGGCTTTAACTTCAGCCAGAGTTATGCCCATTTCGTCGGCGAGTTCTTTCTGTGTTGCGGTCTGATGGGGTACAAATTCGTGCAAGGGAGGATCGAGCAGACGGATTGTCACGCCAAAGCCGTCCATGGCTTCGAAGATGCCTTCGAAGTCGCCACGCTGCATGGGAAGAAGTTTGGCAAGAGCAATGCGGCGTCCTTCTTCGTCCGAAGCAAGAATCATTTCGCGAACGGCTTTGATGCGGTCGCCTTCGAAGAACATGTGTTCGGTGCGGCAGAGGCCGATGCCTTGTGCGCCGAAGTGGCGGGCCTGACGTGCGTCACGGGGTGTGTCGGCATTGGTGCGGACAAGTGTTTTGGTGAATTTGGCGGCAAGGTTCATGATAGCGCCGAAATCTCCACCGAGTTCGGGTTCGGTAGTGGGTACCTGACCGTCATAAACTTCGCCGGTCGAACCGTTGAGCGAGATCCAGTCGCCTTCTTTGTAAAGTACACCTCCCATTTCTACAGTTTTTTCTTTGTAGTCGACTTTGATTTCGCCGGCACCTGAAACGCAACATTTACCCATGCCGCGTGCGACGACTGCTGCGTGCGATGTCATACCGCCGCGCATGGTGAGGATGCCTTGTGCTACGGCCATACCACGGAGGTCTTCGGGTGATGTTTCGATACGTACCAGAACTACTTTCTTTTTCTTTTCGGCCCAAGCTTCAGCTTCGTCAGCTGAGAATACAATCTGGCCGGCAGCGGCGCCGGGCGATGCGGGAAGGCCTTTGGCTACGACTTTGGCGCGTTTGAGGGCGTTTTTGTCAAAGACGGGGTGAAGCAGTTCGTCGAGTTTCTGGGGTTCCATGCGCAGGAGGGCGGTTTTTTCGTCAATTTCGCCGGCACGGAGCAAGTCCATGGCAATTTTTACCATAGCGGCACCGGTGCGTTTGCCGTTACGTGTCTGGAGCATCCAGAGTTTGCCATCCTGGATAGTGAATTCCATGTCCTGCATGTCTTTGTAGTAGTCTTCGAGGCGACCTGCGATGGCGATTAGTTCGGCAGCGCAAGTGGGCATGGATTCTTCGAGCGAAGGGTATTTGCTTACTCGTTCTTCTTCGCTGATGCCCTGAAGGGCAGCCCAACGGCGTGAACCTTCGACAGTAATCTGTTGGGGCGTACGGATGCCGGCAACGACGTCTTCGCCCTGGGCGTTGATGAGGTATTCGCCATTGAAAATGTTTTCGCCGGTGGCGGCGTCACGCGAGAATGCTACGCCGGTAGCCGAGTTGTTACCCATGTTGCCGTAAACCATAGCCTGTACGTTGACGGCTGTACCCCATTCTTCGGGAATCTGGTTCATGCGGCGGTAGATGATAGCGCGTTCGTTCATCCAGCTGTCGAAAACAGCGCAAATGCCACCCCAAAGCTGTTCCCATGCCGAGTCGGGGAATTCTTTACCGGTGAATTCTTTGACGGCGGCTTTGAACAGTTTGACAAGGTTTTTAAGGTCATCGACATCGAGTTCGGTATCAAGTTTGATGCCTTTCTGTTCTTTGACCTTGTCCATAATTTCTTCGAAGGGGTCTATGTCGGTCTTCGATTTGGGTTTCATGCCGAGGACGACATCACCGTACATCTGTACGAAACGGCGATACGAGTCCCAAGCGAAACGGGGATTGCCAGATTTTTCGGCAAGCGAAGCGACAGTAGCGTCATTCATGCCGAGATTGAGAACGGTATCCATCATGCCGGGCATAGATGCACGGGCGCCGGAACGTACTGATACGAGGAGCGGATTGGCTGAGTCGTCGAATTTCTTTCCTGTAAGGGTTTCTACATGTGCAATGGCTTTTTCAACATCTTCTTTGATGCGTTTTACGACTTCGTCTTTTCCGAACTGGGTATATTCGGTGCAGACTTCGGTTGTAATTGTGAATCCGGGAGGCACAGGCATGCCAAGCAGGTTCATTTCGGCGAGGTTAGCGCCTTTACCTCCAAGGAGGTTGCGCATCGAGGCATTGCCTTCGGCTTTGCCGTCACCGAACGTATAAACTCTTTTCATTGTGTCTAAAAAGTTTTTGAGATTTATGATTATGGAATGATTATTATATTCAAATCAGGGGGGTGTACAAGGATTGCAGGCGCACTTGCGCCGTTATTATTCTGCAAAGTTACTAAATTCGGGCGAATTAGCAAAACAGCAAATACAACTGTTCGCATTATTTCTTGTTGTCAGGCATATATTTTCTTTGTACAAGGGCAATATATTGGTCGGCCGAACGAGTTTCAATTATTCCTAAGAATAGGAAATTTTGCAATTTTACCATTATATTGGCTTCTTGTCGGCCTATTTGGTGATTATTTTTACTTTTTTATGAAAAAAGTTTGAATAGATAAAATTATTAGCTAAATTTGCATGTTGTAAAACATAGTTATATAAAATATACACTCTCACTAAATTCCGTTTCCACCGGGACTTTAAATTATGTTTTGCTGCCGTGTTTGCAGCCGGTGTTTATTAAATTAAAAATTCTATGATAAAATCAGCCCTCGAAAAGGTTATTAACGACGATATGTCGGAAATCTGGTCGGTCCTTAACGGAGACGAGCGACGGCTTATTGTTGACCACTTCACGATTCATCATTTCAAGAAAAATCAGATTCTGTATGGTCAGGGCGAAGAGGCCGAACAGCTATGGTGCCTGCTTAAGGGCAAGGTAAAAATATTCAAAGACGGTGTCGGCGGACGCCAACAGATTATTCGCCTGATGCGTCCTGTTCAATACTTCGGATTCCGTGCGGCTTTTGCAGACGAGCCTCACATGTCAGGAGCCTGTGCTTTCGAGCCTTCAGTCCTTGGTTCTCTGCCCATGTCACTTGTAAAGAGCATGATTGACAACAACATACAGCTGGCATGGTTTTTTATCCGCGAGTTGTCACACAATCTCGGGGGTTCGGACACACGTATTGTCAATCTCACCCAGAAACATATACGCGGACGTCTGGCCGAGGCATTGATTCTTCTGCGCGAAAATTACGGCTACGAAGATGACGCGGCTACAATCAAGATTTATATGTCACGCGAGGACCTTGCCAACCTGTCCAATATGACTACTTCAAATGCCATACGTACTCTGTCCGCCTTTGTCACTGAAAAAATAATAATTGTTGACGGACGCCGAATCAAGATAATCAACGAACCGGCACTGCGCAAAATAAGCAAATTTGGCTAATCCGTTCATCATGACTGAATATTTTATTCCGCCCGAAGGAAGTTTAATATTTCGAAATATATCGTAGGATAATTATTGCTAAGAACGTATAATAAAGCCGCACCCGGACATAAATGCCAAGTGCGGCTTAGATATATTAGTTATTACCAAATAATCATTCGTCTTTGAGACGCGCTTGTTTGACCCATTCCTGACCTGCAGCGTCATCAAGGTTATAATAAACAAGTTCGAGGACTTTAAGACATTCCGAGCGGATGTTTTTGTCAAGGTCATAAGCTTTGCGAAGATGTTTCTCGGCGTCACGGAAAATGGGGTTGATAGTTTCGGCTTTATATTTATCAAAGTTAGAACCGGTATAGTTATCGCTCAATTTGCCGGCTCGTGCGTTTAGACCAAGTCCGTAATAAAGGTTGGCGATAGCATTTTCGGGATTGATTGAAAGAGCTTTTTCGTATTCTTTCATAGCCTCTTCAGCATTACCCTGATTGTCAAAGATAATACCTTTGAGGGTAATGAACTGGGCATTGGAGGGATTACCGGCGATAGCTTCGTCAAGGTATTGCAGAGCCCCATCATAGTTCTTTTCGCCAAGATAATAGTTGATGAGCAGGCTGACAAAGTTATCGTTTTTGGGGAACAATTGAGAACCCTTTGTTGCAAAATATTTGAGGTTGTCAAGGTCTTTTGCTTCATTAGCAACAGAGGCGCCATAGGTAAATAATTGCTCTTTGTTGTAGCCATGTTCGGCAGCGTTGCGGAAAGATTTTATGGCATTGGGGAGGTTGTTTGCCTGCCATGCAGCCAGGGCCTGATTGTACATTACTTCACAGAGCAGCGAGTCGGCCGGGACTTTAAGATCTTTGGCAATTTTGGGATTTTCGGGGTATTTCAGGAAAATATCCCATGCACGATATGCGCCGTCAAAGTCTTTGGCTTCCCAGAAGTCGACAGCGGCGGTATTGAAGTCATGATAGTGTCCGACAAGTGTCGAAATAATATCTTTTGAATATTTGGTTTTGACTTTTCCTTTTTCGTTTACAACGGTGTCAAGCGAAAGGGCTTTAATGTAGTTGTCATAGCCGGAGACAAGGTCTTTAGCCATACCATAGAAAATTTCGGGAGTTTTTGGGTCATCGGCCTTAAACATTCCGAACTGACGTTTGCCAAGAGCATCATCATACTTTTTGAAATCTTCTTTTCCAGCCTCAAAATACGGGCGTGCGGGCAATTCCTGAGCGGATGCGGCAAGCGATGTCAGGGCTAAGGCCGAAAGGATGAGAATTTTCTTCATAATGCGGAGAAATTTAGGTGAATGTGTATATTGTTTGTTATTTTATCGATTTGTAGGTCTACTTAGTTTTTTGACGTCGTGTATGGTATAAAGTTTAACACAAAAGTAACAATTGATTTTGTCATTTGTTCAAATGCGTACAAATATATGAAATTTATACCAACATATTATACATTCAGACAATTATTTATTTTCTTCGATATCATCATCATCGATGTCGTCATCAAGAGGGACGTTCTCTTCCTCGGCAATTTCTTCTACAATATTATCCTCGGGAAAATCAGCCGAGGCTTCTGCAGCGACTTCGGCAGTTTCTTCTTCAGGGTCGGTAGGGACGACACAAACAGATGCGATGTCGTCGCCGCGTTTGTCAAGGTTAATGATTTTGACGCCCATAGTGGCACGACCGCGTACAGGCACAGCGGCAAGGCGGATACGGATGGTTATTCCTGAGCGGTTGATGATGACAAGGTCTTCTTCGTCGTTAACGCTCTTGAAGGCCACAAGTCGTCCTGTTTTGTCAGTTATGTTGATGGTCTTGACGCCTTTGCCTCCGCGGTTTGTCGTGCGGTAGCTGTCAAGTTCGGAACGTTTGCCGATTCCTTTTTCGCTAAGTGCAAGAATAGAGTTTTCTGTTCCGGGTTGCATGGTTATAAGACCAACGATATGGTCGTCGGGGCCATCGAGAGTCATGCCGCGTACACCGGCCGAAACACGGCCCATCTGGCGAACACGTGCCTCGTTGAAACGTATGGCCCGGCCGTTGCTGTTGGCCAAAAGGATATCACAGTTGCCGTCGGTAAGTTCGACTCCGACAAGATTGTCACCTTCGCGGAGGACAATGGCTTTTTTGCCTTTAGCCAAAACGCGGGCATATTCGGCGAGGCATGTTTTCTTGACAACGCCGCGTGCCGTGGCGAATACAAGGTTGTGCGACGAGACATATTCGACATCGTCAAGATGCTTGCAAGATATAAAAGCGTTGACCGAGTCGCCGTTTTCGATGTTAAGAAGGTTTTGGAGAGCACGTCCTTTGGCGTTGCGTGCGCCTTCAGGAAGCTCGTAGACTTTCATTTTATAGACAAGACCGCTCTGTGTGAAGAAGAGCATTGTCGAGTGCATTGAAGCCTGATAAATGTGCTCGATAAAGTCGCTGTCGCGCGAGTCGGCACCTTTGAATCCGACACCACCGCGGCGCTGGGCGCGGAAGTCGCTCAGCGGAGTACGTTTGATATAGCCGAGATGCGAGATTGTGATAATCATGTCATCATCGGCATAGAAGTCCTCGGCATTGAAGTCACCTGCTGTATAGTCGATGTCGGTGCGACGGTCGTCGCCGTATTTATCACGGACTTCGGCAAGTTCGCCGATGATCACCTGACGGCAGTGGGTGTCGTCATTGAGAATGAGTTCGAGCTCGGCTATGTACTGACGCATTTTCTCGGCATCGTCTTCGAGTTTAGACTGTTCGAGAGCAGTAAGGTTGCGGAGACGCATCTCAACAATGGCCGTTACCTGAGCATCAGTAAGGCCAAAGCGTTCCATAAGCCGCTGTTTTGCTTCATCCACATTTGCCGAGGAACGAATGATGGCGATGACTTCGTCGATATTCTGCGAGGCTATAATCAGACCTTCGAGAATGTGCAATCTTTCAAGAGCCTTGCCCAGACGATGCTTGGTGCGGCGGATGACTACCTCGTGACGGTGAGCGACGAACGATTCGAGCAGCTCCTTGAGATTGAGTGTGCGCGGACGTCCGCCAACCAAAGCGACATTGTTAACCGAGAATGATGCCTGGAGCTGAGTCATCTTGTAAAGCTTGTTAAGGACGACATTGGCATTGGTGTCGCTCTTAAGCTTGATGACGATGCGCATTCCCTCAAAGTCAGTTTCGTCGTTTATATCGGCAATGCCGTCAAGTTTTTTCTCGTTGACAAGGTCTGCGATATATTTAATGAGTTCGGCTTTATTGACACCGTATGGTATTTCGTTGATGATAATGGACTCATGGTTGGCCTCCTGTTCAATTTCGGCGCGGGCGCGGATAATGATGCGGCCGCGACCGGTGCGATAAGCATCGAGGACACCGTTGTATCCATAAATAGTGCCGCCGGTAGGGAAATCCGGTGCAGGTATGTATTTGATAAGCTCGTCGATGGTGATGTCGGGATTTTCGAGCAGAGCAATGGAGGCATTGATGGATTCGCGAAGGTTGTGCGGCGGCATGTTCGTAGCCATGCCGACAGCGATACCGGCGGCGCCATTGACAAGCAAGTTAGGGAAGCGTGTAGGCAGGACGACAGGTTCGCGACGAGCGTTGTCGTATGTAGGCTGAAAGTCTACGGTGTCGTCATTAATGTCAGCCAGCATTTCTTCGCCCATCTTTTCGAGTCGGACTTCAGTATAACGCATGGCAGCTGGCGAAGCGCCGTCAACCGAGCCAAAGTTACCATGACCGTCAACAAGACAGTAGCGCATGTTCCAGCCTTGGGCAAGACGGACTACGGTACCGTAGATTGACGAGTCGCCGTGAGGGTGATACTTACCCATGACTTCGCCGACGCAGTTGGCTGATTTCTTGTGAGGTTTGTCACTGTTGTTACCCATGGCATCCATACCGAAAAGCACGCGACGCTGAACAGGTTTCAGGCCGTCACGGGCATCAGGAAGAGCACGGGACACAATCACCGACATCGAATAGTCGATGTAGGCCGACTTCATCTCGTTTTCAATATCGATTTTTACTATACGATCTTCTTCTAACATGTGATAATGTTATGTTAATTAATCTGTTAAACCAGGCCGTTTGCTGAAAAATATTTAAAACCCACGGCCTTGGGTTAAATTATCAAGCAAAGGTACAAAAAAATCCGGAAATAATCGCTAACTTTGATTCCAGAAAAGCGATGTCACAACCCGGCGAAGTGATGTTTAATCCAAATTTAGCTCGACATTATCTTTTTTCTTGCTCAGGCAAAAACCTGGGCGATACAGCGGCTAAGTCGTATCTGATTCCCGTAGATGACGACGCGAATCATGCAAGTTCATTACAGCCTTGCCCCCTTCCCCGGTAGTCGCGCGTCTTTAGAGGAAACGGCCTTGACTGTATCGTTAACTCTTTCTGCTCGTTTTGGCATAATTTTTGCAAAACGAAGTGTCAATACAACATTGGTCCCTATTCTCCGTATAATAATATATTCTTCTCTTTAATGAGGTTTATTCACTGATATCACGATTATCACAATTTCTAATTCACAAGCATACATTACGATATAAAATATGATGGAAAACAAATTTTCGAACGAAGTGACAACTATGCTCAACGCCAGCACAATCATGGCGCAAAAGCACAACCGCCACGAGCTCACTCCCGAATTTTTGCTGTTGGCATCTCTTTCGCAGCGCGATTCGGGCTACAGGTTGTTGTCACGTCTTGTCGGCGAAGACAAACTTGATGAGCTTCGCCGCGACCTTGACAATTCGCTCTATGACATCGACGGGTCGGAAGCGGCCCTTTCGGTAAGCCCTCTGACAAACCGCATCCTCAAACTCTCCACTCTCGAAGCGCACATACATCGCAGCGATTCGATAGAGTCCGCACATCTATTAATGGCAATTTTCCACAATTCAGAGATTCAGAATATGGATTTTATCAAACCTTTCGTCAACGCCGGTATCAACTACCAGGCGCTGCACGACACTTTTGCGTCGACATCGCCCACGGCACCTACCGCCGGTCCAGACTTTCTTGACGAACCGGACGATGACGCCAACGATAATTCGCCGAGCCGAGCCGACCGACCCTCGTCCGGGGCGGCCAAAGTCAAAAGCGGCGGTGATACTCCAATGCTCGACAAATTTTCACGTGACATGACACGTATAGCCGCCGAGGGACGACTTGACCCCGTAGTCGGACGCGAAACCGAAATCGAACGTCTGGCACAGATACTCTCGCGCCGCAAAAAAAACAACCCCGTCCTCATCGGCGAACCCGGTGTCGGAAAATCGGCAATTGTCGAAGGTCTAGCTCTGCGCATCGTACAACGCAAGGTTTCACGCATACTCTTTGACAAACGCGTCGTATCATTGGATATGGCTTCTATTGTCGCCGGTACAAAATATCGCGGCGAATTTGAAGAACGCATCAAAGCTATACTCACCGAGCTTTCGCGCAATCCGGACATCATCCTTTTCATCGACGAAATCCACACTATTGTCGGTGCAGGCAACGCTCAGGGCTCGATGGACGCTGCCAACATGCTCAAACCCGCCCTTGCCCGTGGCGAGGTACAGTGCATCGGTGCAACCACCCTTGACGAATACCGCAAAAACATCGAAAAGGACGGTGCACTCGAGCGCCGCTTCCAGAAAGTGATGGTCGAGCCCACCTCGGCCGAGGAGACCCTCGAAATTCTGCACAACATCAAGCCTCAGTACGAGTCACACCATAACGTCAATTACACCGAGGCGGCCCTCGAAGCCTGCGTCAAACTTACCGAACGATATATTTCGGACCGCAACTTCCCGGACAAAGCCATTGACGCCCTTGACGAAGCCGGCTCGCGCGTACACATCACCAATATTGTCGTCCCCGAAGAAATCGAAAAACTCGAAAACGAAATCGAAGAAGCTAACGGCAAGAAACTTGAGGCCGCACGCGCCCAGAATTTTGAAAGTGCCGCATCATGGCGCGACAAGGCCCACGAACTCAACGAACGTCTCACTACCGCCAAGAAAGAGTGGGAAGACCAACTTGAAAGCCAGCGTGTCACCGTCGACGAAGACAAGGTTGCTGAAGTCGTTGCCATGATGACCGGGGTTCCCGTACAGCGTATCGCTATGGCCGAAGGCAAAAGGCTCATCGAAATGGGCCCGGCTATCAAAAAAGCCATCATCGGACAAGACGAAGCCATTGACAAAGTTGTAAAAGCCATACAGCGCAACCGCATCGGTCTGAAAGATCCCAACAAGCCCATAGGCACTTTCCTCTTCCTTGGCCCCACAGGTGTGGGCAAGACACATCTTGCCAAGAAACTCGCCGAATATATGTTCGACTCGGCTGACACATTGATTCGTATCGACATGAGCGAGTACATGGAAAAATTCACAGTGTCGCGTCTTGTAGGCGCACCTCCCGGATACGTTGGTTACGAAGAAGCAGGACAGCTCACCGAGAAAGTGCGTCGTCGCCCCTACTCTATCGTCCTTCTCGACGAAATCGAGAAAGCGCACCCCGATGTCTTTAACCTTCTGCTCCAGGTCATGGACGAAGGTCGTCTTACCGACAGCCTTGGACGCCGCATCGACTTCAAGAACACAATAATAATAATGACATCTAACATTGGGTCGCGTCAGCTCAAGGATTTCGGTGCAGGCGTCGGTTTTAACACCGGTACTGTCGACCAGAACTACACACGGGGCGTCCTGCAGAAAGCTCTGAACAAGGCTTTCGCTCCCGAATTCCTCAACCGCATCGACGACATCATCATGTTCGACTCGCTCAGCAGAGAGTCTATCTTCCGCATTATCGACATCGAACTTGCCGGATTCTACAAACGCGTCGCCGAACTTGGTTACAAACTCACCTTGTCGGACGAGGCCAAAACTTTCGTCGCCGAAAAAGGCTACGACTCACAATTCGGTGCACGGCCGCTGAAACGTGCCATACAGAAATACCTCGAAGACAAACTTGCCGAGCTTATAATATCGGCCCAAGCCGTCCCCGGCTCGGAAATCACTGTCGACTATGACAAGGATGCTGACAAAATTGTCAGTAAACTGGTTTTGAAGCCTGTCGAAGAACATGAATAACTCCTGAACTACAATTCATATCGCCTGCCACAGTTTTTTAACAACATCTGTGGCAGGTTTTTTTAATATTTTTTAATCGGAATGTAGTTTGGCATTTTATTTGTTAGCTTGTTGTATATATGGGTACATAGGTCGGAACTTTCGGCCGGCCGTTACTTAACATAGTTAATACGCACAAAAACTCAAAAACATAAAACCATGCAAAAAGGAACAATTGGAGTAACCACCGAGAACATATTCCCGGTTATCAAAAAATTTCTTTACAGTGACCACGAAATTTTTCTCCGCGAACTGGTATCTAACGCTATCGACGCAACGCAAAAACTCAAAACTCTTTCATCATTCGGTGACTACAAAGGCGAACTTGGCGAACTGCGTGTCGATGTAAAAATCGACAAAGAAGCCGGCACATTGACAGTGTCTGACCGAGGCATCGGTATGACTTCCGAGGACATTGACAAATACATCAACCAGATAGCTTTCTCGGGCGCCGAGGAATTCCTCAATAAATTCAAGGACAACGCCAACGCCATAATCGGTCACTTCGGCCTCGGATTTTATTCGGCCTTTATGGTTGCAAAAAAAGTCGAGATTGTCTCGCTGTCATATAAAGAAGGTGCCGAAGCCGTACGTTGGACCTGCGATGGCTCGCCCGAATACGAAATGTCAGCCACCGAAAAGACTGACCGTGGCACCGACATTATTCTGTATATCGATGACGACAACAAGCAGTTCCTCGAAGATGCCCGCATCGAAAGTCTGCTTCGCAAATACTGCCGTTTCCTACCCGTCCCCGTGGTTTTCGGCAAGGAACAGGAATGGAAAGACGGCAAAATGGTTGATACAGACCGCGACCGCATTGTCAATGACACCGAACCCAAATGGACAAAAAAACCGTCCGAACTCACCGACAAAGATTATCTTGATTTCTATCATGAACTCTATCCCGGTCAGGAAGACCCGCTGTTCTGGATTCACCTCAATGTCGACTATCCCTTTACGCTTACCGGCATCCTCTTTTTCCCAAAAATCAAAAACAACTTCGAAATAAACAAAAACCGAATACAGTTGTACTGCAACTCGGTATTCGTCACCGACTCTGTTGAAGGCGTAGTACCGGAATTCATGATGCTGATGCAAGGTGTCATCGACTCGCCAGACATTCCTCTCAATGTATCGCGTTCTTACCTGCAGAGTGATACTGCCGTAAAGAAAATATCAGGTTATATTACTAAAAAAGTCGCATCACGACTCGACGAAATTTTCCGCACATCGCGCGCCGAATACGACAACAAATGGGACGATATCAAAATCTTCATCGAATACGGCATGCTCACCGACGAGAAGTTCTGCGAACAAGCCATGAAATTCGCCCTGCTCAAGGACACCGCCGGCAACTACTATTCGCTCGATGACTATCGCAAACTTGTCGAAGCCCAGCAGACTGACAAGGACTCGACCGTCATATATCTTTACACCACCGACATACAAGCCCAATATCCCTTTATCAAGTCGGCCGAGGACAAAGGATATAACGTTCTTGTCATGGACGGTCAACTCGACAGCCACTTCATTGGTCTGCTCGAAAATAAAATCAAGAATACTCGCTTTGTTCGCGTCGACTCCGATGTCATTGATAATCTTATTGTCAAGAACGAGAACAAGAATGTCGATCTGGACAACTCGCAGCGTGCTATTCTGACAGGTCTTTTCCAGTCTCTGGTGCCAAAAATCGAAGGTGCCAACTTTTTTGTAACCTTCGAGTCTATGTCCGAAAACTCAGCTCCCGTTGTCATCACTGCCAACGAGTACATGCGCCGTATGAAAGACATGGCCACACTACAGCCCGGCATGTCATTTTACAGTGAGCTTCCGGACAGCTACAACCTTGTTGTCAATGTCAACAATAGCGTTGTCAAACGTGTCGCAGAAAAAGCTTACGGCAACCTGCTTGACAAACTCAACCCTGTTCTTCAGAAAATCGATGATGACAACACCATCCTCGAACAGCTTCGCAACAAGAAAGAAGACAAAGACGCCGAACACGACAAGAAAGTCTCCGACCTTGAAAAAGAAATTGCCGAACAACGAGATATCCAGAACAGGACAATAGCCGACTACGCTGCAACTGACGAAATCGGCAAACAGCTTGTCGACCTTGCCCTATTGCGCAACAACCTGCTGCGAGGCGCCGAGCTCAACCGCTTTATCGAACGTTCCGTCTCCCTCCTCTAAAATTTCTTATACAAGATAACATTCAAAAGCCGCTGCATAGGTTCATTACCCGGCAGCGGCTTTCTTATATGTCATTGACTCTCGTCACATAACGGGCACTTCGGCAACAACAAAGTTGGAGCCTCCTATAAAAACATAGCCATCAGTCGGTGTGGCGGTAACAGCTTTTTTTACAGCATCCGCTACCGAACCGGCATCCTCAGCATCAAGGCCGGCCTTTTTAGCTTCGGCAAGGACATCCGCGCAGCTTGCCGCCCTGGGTGTTGACGGTGCGGTTATAAAATAATGAGCATTATGTGGAAGCATTCGCAATATCGAGCCATAATCTTTGTCGTTGACAAAGCCAAGAACGACGCTGAGTGGTGCTTTAGACGACAAATCGATGAGCCTTGGCGCAAGATAATGCCATGCTCCCGGATTGTGTCCCGTATCGCAGATAACATGAGGTTTGTCACGCAATGTCTGCCAGCGCCCGCAAAGACCGGTTAACGAACATACTTCGGCAAAAGCCGTACGCACCGTCACTGAATCAAACTTATAACCTTTCCGGCCAAGAACAGACAATGCGCATAATACTGTCGCTACATTCTTTGTCTGATAAATCCCGGTAAGCGGGCAACTCAATGTTCCCCATGGTGTACCGATGTATTCTGTGTTGTCGATATGTTCAATTGCTTTTTCATAATAGACATTATCTTCGACAAAAGTCAGAGGCGAACCCGCCAATGCGGCTTCATTGCAAAAGACTTTGCGAAGTTCTTCATCAGCCTCACCGACAAGCGCCGGAACGTTCTTTTTGAAAATTCCGGCTTTCTCATGGGCTATTGCCGCAGTTGTAGAACCGAGTATTCCGGTATGGTCAAGGGATATATTGGTTACAATCGACAACTCGGGCCGAATAATATTGGTAGCATCGAGACGGCCGCCGAGTCCGACTTCGATAATAGCAATATCAACGTTCTCCCGGGCAAAGTAATCAAAAGCCATCATGGTGGTAAGTTCGAAGAACGATGGGTCTACATCAGCATGCATGGACTCGAAACGCTCGACAAAGTCAACGACACGCTCATGCGTTATCTTGGTACCATTGATGCGAATACGTTCGGCAAAGTCGAACAGATGAGGCGATGTATAAAGGCCTGTCTTATATCCGGCCTTTATGAAAACCGAAGCTAAAAGATGCGCCGTTGAACCTTTACCGTTGGTTCCGGCAATATGTATTGTCTTGAACCTTCGCTGCGGATTGCCGAAAACCTGCGCCAATGTTTTGATGTTCTGTAGCCCAGGTTTGTATGCGACTGCACCCACGCGATGGAATGCCTGAAGTTTTGAAAAAAGATTTTCGAGAGTCTGTCGGTATTTTATTTCTTCATCAGATTGCATATCTTAAAATATCAGAAAGCCGACAAAACCTGCGGCAATTATCACCCATATAGGATGTATTTTCGTAAAATATACTGCAACAAAGGCAGCTAAACAAATCAATATCGACTTAGTAACATCGGCGGAGGCCGTGCCAAAGTTTGAGCTGTTCATCAGCAGTAACGCAGCAGATGCAATTAGCCCGACCACAACCGGACGCAGGCCTGAAAAGATACCGCGTATAGCTACACTTTGGCGATGACGGCGAATATAATGACTGGCAAATGTCACAAGCAAAAAAGGCGGAATGACGACGACAAGAGTACATAACACCGACCCGGCAATTCCCCACCACCAGCCGGCAAATCCAGCTGTCTGGGGTGCGACATAGCCTATATAAGTCGCCGAGTTGATACCTATCGGGCCGGGGGTCATCTGCGAGATTGCAACGATATCGGTGAACATCTTCTCTGAAATCCAACCGGGAGTTACTATCTCGCTTTCGATGAGCGAAAGCATGGCATACCCGCCTCCAAAACCGAACAGGCCGATTTTAAGATAGCTCCAAATTAGTCGCAGAAATATCATCGTTTTTCACCTCCTTCCCTGCCTGAGCTATTTCGCATTGACATGCGCAGAACAAGCCAGCCGCCCAGGGCGCCGGCTATAATCCAAAGTATAGGATTAGACACAACGGGCAGCTTGGACCATATCAGTAATGCCACAGCTGTCGGTATCCACACTGTCTTCCAATTGAGTCTGGCTGTCTTGGCCGCCGATAATACAGGTGCTATTATCAAGGCCACAACGGCGGGTCGAATACCCTTAAAGATGCGAGTAAGAACGGTATTATTGTTTATAAGGTCAGGGGTAAGGAAAAGAGCTATCGCCAGTATCATTACGAACGATGGCATAATCGTTCCCAGAGCAGCGACTATGCTTCCTGCTCGTCCGCGCAACTTGTCACCTACGGCCACGGAGATATTAACCGCAAGTATTCCCGGCAACGACTGCGCAATGGCAAGCAGATCGAGAAACTCCTCGCGGTCAAGCCATCTGTATTTGTCGACAATCTCCCGTTCCATAATCGAAATCATGGCCCAGCCGCCTCCGAAAGTAAATGCACCGATTTTAGCGAAAACACCGAAAAGGGCTCCCAGCGATGCTGTGCCCTTGTCGATCTTTTGTTCTGCTGTCATGATTACTTAACGGCTTTGAAGCTCATATCGAGACTCTTGACCGAATGTGTCAGGGCGCCTACCGAAATAAAGTCAACGCCACATCGGCCATAGTCGGCGAGTGTGTCAAATGTTATACCTCCCGACGATTCTATCTCAACGGTATTATTAGCTTTACGTATGTGCTTTACAGCCTCAGCTGTACGCTCAGGCGTAAAGTTGTCAAGCATAATGCGGTCGACACCGGCTTCGAGGGCCTGATCAATTTCGTCTAGGTTGCGAACTTCTACTTCTATGCGCAGGTCTTTGCCATTTTTCTTGCAATAATCTTTGGCTGCCGTTACCGCCTGAGGAATACCGCCGGCAAAATCCACATGGTTATCCTTAATGAGAATCATATCAAAAAGGCCGATACGGTGATTCATTCCGCCGCCGATAGCCACAGCATCTTTTTCGAGCATACGCATGCCGGGGGTGGTTTTGCGCGTGTCCAGTACGCGGCATGCAGTTCCGGCAAGCTGTGCCTGATAGCGATGCGTTGTGGTGGCGATGCCACTCATACGCTGCATGATATTGAGCATGAGACGCTCGGTCTGAAGCAATGAGCGGACAGAGCCTTCGACTATAAAAGCGACATCGCCGGGCTTGACTTCCGCGCCGTCTTCGATATAGACGGTCATCTTCAGGCTCGGGTCAAAACGTTTAAAGACCTCGCGCGCTGCATCAACGCCGGCTATTATTCCCGGTTCTTTGATAATGAGTTGTTGACTACCCATAGCATCGGCCGGAATTGTCGACAGAGTAGTGTGGTCTCCGTCGCCGATATCCTCTGCGAAACTAAGGTCAATAAGCTCGTCAATAAGTTCTTTCTTGGTTTTCATATCTTGCATGAATTGGGGTTCGTAAGAGATTGCATCAGCATCGCGGGGACAACGGAGAGGCATCGTGTCCGTCTCCCGGCGAAGATTTGTTTATCCGCCTGCAAAGGTACGCAAAAATTCGCGAATTTTTCTTACCTTTGTGATTATGAAGATAAGACTGCTGACAGTCGGCGCCACAGGCGACCGGAATATGCGCGAGGCCATTGATAAGTACGTCACGCGCATAGGACATTATGCGCCTTTCGAAATGAAGACACTGCCCGATGTTAAAATTACACGCTCAACTACGGAAGAAAAACAGAAAGAGATGGAAGGCGAGCGCTTTCTTTCACAAGTGTCGCCGGGCGACCGTCTGATACTCCTTGACGAACGTGGTAAAGAAAAGACATCAAGAGAATTTGCCGCCGAAATCGGTCGGCTTCTGAGCATAATGCAGCGCGATGTCATATTTGTAATCGGAGGCCCGTACGGTTTCTCAAGGGCAATGTACGACCGTGCAGATGCCATGCTCTCGCTCACCCGAATGACCATGACACACGAGATGGTACGTCTATTCTTCACCGAACAGCTTTACCGAGCCTTCACTATCCTGCACAACGAACCTTATCATCACGACTGAGCTTCCGGCTGGCTTTGATCCCCTACCCCGGATGGCTTGGCCGTCAAGGCTCCTTCACAAAAGCCATCCTGTCTCGCCCTGAAAAAAGTTGACTCATAAAAGAGTCAAAGAGATGATAAAATTT
>OGOU01001209.1_pt1 | contig 20588 bp, 13 predicted proteins | sample 1552721 | NCBI WGS metagenome assembly OGOU01 (sample SAMEA2580176, study PRJEB22360) | human gut metagenome | biome: human gut; feature: human-associated habitat; material: faeces | place: Denmark | collected 2008/2010
GGATGCCATTCGTTATGTGCTAAGAACTCAGAGTGGAGAATTTATTCAATTTGATGATAAAGATTTTTATCAAGATTCTGCTGGAAACCGAAAGGATGAATTCAAAATAGAATGCGTATTTGACGGGCTAAATGAGCAAGACTCTGGCTTGTTTTGGGAATGGTTGTCGTGGAGTGAAGACAAGACAAAATATTTATTAAAAGTATGGCTATACGTTAAGCGAAAAGATAATGTAATAATGCCTACTTTCTCCGCAGGAACCGAAGGACAAACTGATAGGATGGATTCTGAAGCAAGGGAACTTCTAAAAGTAGTATATTTTAAGCCACTTAGAGATGCGCTCACAGACATGACTCACGGTTACAAGTCAAGGCTGGCACAAATCCTTGGTGCGCACGAACTTTTCAAAACGAAGAAAGACGCCCACGGCAACATCACAAAACATAAACTTGAAACAGATTACGGACATCTGAAAAGAGAAATAGAGAACTATTTCAGGGTTGGTGGTAATGGCCAAAGTATCACAGACGAAATTAATAATTTCCTAAAAGATCATTTTCTGCTGAATGGTGACGCACGGAAAGCTGAGGTCAAGCTAACAGGAGGGGAATTGACAGAAATATTGAGACTGCTCGATCTGATTATGGAAGGTAATAAATCGGGGCTGGGTACACTTAACTTACTATGTATAGCAGCAGAAATGCTACTCTTTAATAATCAGAAGAAAGGATTGAAGTTGGCGCTTGTAGAAGAATTAGAGGCACATCTTCATCCTCAGTATCAATTGAGGCTGATTGAATACATTTCTTCTCAGCAGAAAAATGGACAATTTATTCTTTCCACTCATAGCATTACATTGGCCTCAAAAATAAAGATTGCAAATTTGATTGTGCTGAAAGGGAGGGAAGCATTACCAATGTCGTCGGAGTATACGTTGATGAGACCTGCTGACTACAAATTTTTAGAACGATTCCTTGATGCTACAAAGGCCAACTTGTTTTTTGCCAAAGGGCTAATCATGGTAGAGGGGGATGCTGAAAATCTACTAATACCTGCTATAGCTCAATTGATTGGTAAAAATCTTTATCAATACGGTGTATCTGTTGTGAATGTGGGAAGTACAGCGTACAAGAGATATGTTAGTATATTCAAACGCAAAGACGGTAAATCATTTGAAATGCCCATAGCTGTTGTCTCAGACCTGGATGTCAGAGCACTTGAGTATTACGATGATAATTGTGATGATCGCAAAATACCAAAGTATTGGTTGAAAGAAACATTAAGACCTGAATTGGAGAATATCTCACGGGATGTGAATTATGATGCTATGGCAACTATTTTCGGAAGTAAATCTGCTTTTGAGAAAGAAGTTAAATTGCACAAAACAGAAAACTTCGGGCCTGTTGTTGACACAGTGAATCGCATGAAAGTTGTCTTGACAGATGATAAAAAGACTGTCTTGGATGAAGAAATGTTAGTGCGAATTAGGGAAGAAAAGACAAAGCGACTGGAGAGTGATATCAATCAGGATAGGATAAAAATATTTCTGCCCCAAGCATGGACATTGGAGTATGAACTTGCTGGTAGTGGTTTGTATAGGTTGCTGGCAACAGCGATAAAAGCTGCCCAAAAAGAAGAAACCGACCCGGAGCAGGAAGTAACTGACGATATCTTAAAGGGTATCTGGAATGAGGTTATAACCGATTATCCGGAAGGACATACACCAACCAAAGAAGAGGCATATAAGATTTTTAAACCCTTAAATGAAGGGACTGTCAGCAAAGCCATTACTTCGCAGTATTTATCGGGAATGCTTGTTGGAGAATTACCTCCCACTAGTGTTGGAACAGTAGATATTAATGAGGTAAAACGCATCGTTGAAACTGACGAGAAACTTAAATATCTGGTGGATGCGATCAAACATGTTACAGAATAACTCTATAGAGAATACTTATGCCATTTGCTACTGACGAAGAAATAAAAATCGCACACGATATTCTATTGAAAGGCAAGAAACAGTTCGATATCTCTAGGGTAAATATTATCAAGGAGGATCGCAGTTGTTATGTCCAGGCAAGTCCTGGAAGTGGCAAAACAACGGTATTGTTGGCCAAGTTGATAATCCTTACCAATAAAATGCCCCTACCTGAAGGAAAAGGAGTGTGTGTGCTGACACATACCAATGTCGCCATTGATGAAATAAAGGCAAAGCTGGGACAAAAGGCCGATGTACTTTTTAGCTACCCTAATTTTTTTGGAACCATACAAACCTTTCTTCATAAATACATTGCAGCAGCTGCACTCCATTATTTTTATGGTAGTCAAATAGCATATGTGGACGATGATGTGGCCAATGCTGTGTTTCTAAAGAAATATAGCAAATTACCCATCGGTGAGAGCAAACTTAAAGGACGGATATATAGACAGACCGTTTCAAAAGAGCATATTATAGATGCTGCTGAAATAGAAGCGTTGGGTGGCGTGGATATGCTAACATCTGCGAATGTTATCAAGAAGAAAAAGAGAGTTGACAAATATGATTTTCAATTAAGAGATTATAATTGGAGTAATATTCCTAGAGAATACAAATCTTTGATTCGAGCAAAGAAAGATAAAATCCTAAATAGTCAAGGGAAAGAGATAGTTCTCTCGTATAAAGTTGATTGGGGTAATAATAAAATTATAACAGATTCTGGCCAGATAGGAGTGGATACTCCAACCGGTGCTGAATATATTAAGATAAAAGAGGAAATGTTTAGCGAAGGTATTTTATCCTTTCAAGATGCTTATGACCTGGCATTTCGGTATATTCGGGAGAAGAGCCTCAATTTCAGTAGGTTTTCAGACAAAAGATTTAAATATTTGTTTATAGACGAAGTTCAGGACTGTAACAATCAGCAAGTAGCCCTCATACAAAAGATATTTGATGAAAATAAAGTAGTCATTCAGCGTTTTGGAGATTACTGCCAAGCTATTTATGAGAAAGATGAAAGTAGCGGACCTGAAAATGATAGGTTGAAAGATGAGCAAGTATTATATATACGCAACAGCAACCGCTTCGGAGAAAAAATAGCCAAACCGTTGCGGACATTATGTATTGAGGATAATCATCAACTTATAGGAAATGAAGAAGTTCCATCTACAAAACCCATTATCATTACTTATGAGGATCCCTTGTCTGTCCTTCCCAAATATGCAGAATTGCTCAACTCTACATTAATCCCAGAGATGGACAATCGTTCTGTTTTGGAAATCGCGAATAGAGAGAGACAAGAAGACCCATTGCATAGAGTAAATGTTAAAGCTTGTGGATGGGTAGGTAAAAAAGGTGCTAATGATCAAAAGAGATTCATAGAATCGTACTTCCCAGCATTTGAAAGGAAAAATGCAAGACTAAGAACGGAAGGTGATTCTTTCAATGATTTTATACTCAAAAAAGAACATAAATATGTTAAGGATTATGCCATATCTATCATTCAGGGTATATTAAAGTTTTTGGATTTATGCGATATAAGAAATGGTAACCGGCGTTACACCAAGACATCTTTATTAGAATTCTTGTCAGCGAATAATATTGAGCAGAAAGAGAACTTTCTAAAAGATGTCATGAATTGGGCTTTACTCATAATAAATAGTAATAGCGACAATGATATACAATCCTTAAAAGAAGCTATTTATCAGTACATGACAACAACTATACTGCCTTTGTATGGAAAAAGCGTAACACGTGATGCCCACAACTTCTTTAATGCTATAGGAGAAGGGATTCACGAAGCACCTGTTGCTGAGCATGGGAATATTTACCACGGGGATAAGATAGATATAGAGGTGGCTACAGTCCATTCTGTAAAAGGAGAAACTCATGCTGCAACGCTCTACTTAGAAACATTTTATGATAGACATCATGAATCAGATCGTTTATCTGAACAATTTAAAGGGATAGCATATACAAGAGCCGACAAGAAAGTACTCAGCAGTTTAAGAGTTATTTATGTCGGCATGAGCCGTCCTCGTTATCTGTTGTGCGTTGCCATACAGAAGGATAGATTTGATAATATGGATTGTCGTGAACTGAGAGAGATTTGGAAAGTGGTTAAAGCTTGAAGTATCAATTTTAATGTGGTAATATCAGGGTATGAAACTGTAAATGATTGTTGATGAGGTATTTATTGCATACTTTTCTACTTCAAATATATCAATGTATTTAGTTTAATATATAAAATCGGCAATAAAATAAATTTATTGCCGATTTTGGAATTGTTCATACCAGCTAAAATAATAAGGACATACTTTAGTTGTCAATGCTTACCATTCAAAAGCTTAGTTACTTCCAAAATAGATGTACATAATATGTCAAACTTGCGTTTTTACAAGTCTTCTGAGTCGTTTAGAAGCAATCTTTTCTCATTTTTTTGATTTACCATATGTGGTATGATAGATATATGATTTCCATCATCTCGGTTAAACCTTACATCTTTTGTTCTTGTAGGTTCATGCCACTAAGTTGAGTTAAATTTTGATTGTCTTAAAACTTCAATCTGCCAGCATCTTTAATAACAGATAATATTCTTTCTTATGTCTTTCCATCTTCGCTACGTCTTTGTCTGTCGGGTGTAGAATGCGGGTAATATCCATATTGTACTGAAGGTCATTCAATTTGACTTTGATGGCCAAACGATGTCCGCGGAAACGCTCGATATATGTTTCACGATTGGCAGTTGTGCGAAAGTCCATCAGATCGAGAGCCTCTTCAATCTCGTCCCATTCTTGCTTTGTTAATTTGTGGTATTTTTCGTTCGGAAAGGATCCTACGATATCTTCAAATTCATAAATCCAGTCATGTTTTTCCTTGTTCTGCTCCCAGTCATCCAGTATCGCTTTCAGTTTTCTAATGATCTCTTTTACGGTATGACCTGTATCTTCAGCTGCATCGTGTAGAAATCCCACAGTTTTTTCTTTCCAGTCGAAACCGTTTCGTCCGACAGACGATAAATGTCCTTCAAAGTAATTTTTACCTGCTTGATCTACCTGTTCTTTGTGCAATTCTTTGGCCAATCGTGCCGCTGCGTATGCTACATGTATCTTATATCCCATGATATCTTCATAGGCATCTTTTGTTTCTTTTGCAGCTTGAGGGTTAAACGTTCCCAAGTATTTGATATATTTCATATAAGTCCGTTCTCCCGCACCTGATAGCCCTGACATAGTGTCAAGTAGCTGGTCTGCAATCCGATCCAATACATTGATATCTTGGATATTGTTGCGCATTGCTTCATTCAACCGTGTTCCCGCCTGTTTCGCCATTCGTTGTTCCAATGCGACGCTCTGCTTGCAGAATGCTATAAAATCTGCGTCAAGTTCCATACTTTCACACGCTTCTTAATAATTCCTCTTATTTTAATTATATAGCTAATTATAACATATTTGGCAGACTATCATTATCTGCCAAATATGTTGCTAATAATTATGGGATTATATCCCGTTTTTGTCAATGTTTACTTTTTCTATTTCATCCCATTCTGCCAGAGAGATGATTTCATGGTATTGTTCCAATGATAAAACATTCTCCTCGCTATCCATACATTCGTGCTCCCATGGAAGTTGATAAACGGTTCCTTCTTCATGATGGCCCATGTAATCGTGGAACGTGTACGGGATCAATTTCACATGATCCTCCTCCTTGAGTATTCGTAAAAGTTTGGCAGCGTCGTGTATTTCCAAAGGAGCGCCATACTTGTAAAGCGCAGTGGCGACTTCTACCGCAACATCCGCATATGCTGAGTAGCTATTGGAAACAATGATTTTCCATCCGGGGCTGTCAAAATCCGAGGCGAGTACATTCAGCCGCGACAATCCCAGCTCCCCATAATGGTCCGAGGCGAATTGGTTGAAATCCGTCTCACTGTCGAGATCGTATTTATCCTGCAAATCGCAGAACTTAACCATGTTGTAATATGCGACATCTTGTAATTCCAATGGCATCCCATTCGGAATGGTACGCTTCTTTCGTGTAGTATCAAACCTTTCAAAATACCGGTCATAGGCTTCATGAGCGATCCGATAGTATTTGCAATACGAACGTATCGTCATTGTCTCTAACGGCCGCTCGAAATTCTTGCAGATGGAATTCTCCAGTGCTTTTATTGCAGTCTTCTCGTCTTCGACTGCGATTTTAAATCTCGGTTCGATTCTGTTGAACTCCTTTCTCGCAATTTTCCCGTCTCGCTGCTGGTAAGGAAGATGATTCGCCACATAATCATTGAACCCCTCCGGATATTGTATGATGGCATCGATTAGCTTCTGAAGATATAAGACCAACTTTGCCAAGAAATCCTTTTGCCATTCATTGGAAAAATTGTTACCTACTGGGTTTATATATTGAGAATAGTTCGCAATAGTAAAATACGAGTGTTTCCTGTCCGTGAATTGTATGGTACGCTTTTCTTTGTATCTGGCGGAGCCGACATGATACCATACCGTTTCTCTGGGATTTGACAATTCCCAATCCCAGAGGTATTCTTCCTTACTCTCATATTCTCCGTCTGCAATCGATGCTTCGCAATCTCCCCATTCTTCCGGAGTAGGGCGGGGCAATTCGATATAAAATCCTCTGTATTCGTTGTCGCCCATCTCTTCCAGTCGGGCAAATTGCTCCTGAAGTTTAACCAACATCTCCAATATATCGTTATCAACCACGATTTCTGTATCGCGCCCGCTTCCGAGCTGTTCGAATATCGCAGTATTCAAACCGCATTCTTTTGCCAAGTCTATGAAAAATTGATTGGTAAAGATTGTCTTCTTATGTGGTTCTATTTTATGTCGTTCCATATCTCATTCGTTTTCAATCGTTAAAAATTTCCTCGGATCAAATCCGTTGATTATATGCTCGTTTTCAAATACATATCCCATCTGGTTGCAAATCACTTTTGTACTCCCGATTTCTGTGTCGATATTGGTATGCGAATGTCCGTAAATCCAGGCATCGATCCTGCTGCCGGCTATCAGTCCTTCATATTCAGTAGCAAATGCACTGTTCAATACGGAACTTTTATGCTGAGGAGCAACAACCTGCAAAGTAGGCAGGTGGTGAGTCACGACCACTATGTGTTTTGCCGTACTTTCGGCAAGACTTTTTTTGATATGACCTAAACAGAAGTCATGCATCTGATTATATGCTTCCGTTTGGAGCAGTTTCCCTTTATACAAGGTCTGACGGAAATCGTTAAGTCCTTTCCAAACAAAATATTCGTCTGCCGGTTCGATATGCGACCAGAGTGTGCTCATTATGAAATTGGTATCGTCTATTCTCAATACCTGATTTTGATAATAACCGACATTCTCTTTGAACATCCATCGCCATTGTAACCCCCGTTCCATTACATCACAATAATTGTAATACTCATGATTGCCGGGAATAATGAGTACTTGTCGGTAGTTCTCCGATGCCCATTTCCAGAATCTTGATAAAGGGGAGACTTTGTCCTTCAGATAGAAAATATCTCCGGCCAATACGAGTATATCGCCCGTTACCGGGAATTCGTTATGTTTTATGTACCTGCTGTTCTCCCGAAACTCAAAATGCAGATCGCTCATGTATTGTATTTTCATATTACTTATTTTTATTTGCTTGTTCAACCTGTTTTTGGATTATCCTTTTTACCTGCGCAAATGAGACCGGAGTAAAGTCATTATTATCCACACCCACATCATATTGCGTCGGGAAAATCATATCCAGCCGTAAAGCGTCTTTTCCCGTATTATTCTTGCTCGTATGCACATGCCCGAACAGTTGCCACGTGTTCCCGTAAGCACCTCCATAACAGAGGGGCGGACAGTGGTTCAGGTAGATTTTCTGCTTGTCAACCTCTATGTGCATTTGCATGCTTGTCAATTCAAATCTACTGGCGTACCCTTGCCTGATATTTTTTAGATCATGATTACCGAGAATGAGATAGATTTTTCCATTCAGTCTGTTAAGAATCTTGGTCCATTCATGAGATCCTCCCAGGCAAAAATCCCCCAAATGAAACACGATATCATCTTGACCAACTACCCGGTTCCAATTTTCGATCAGTGTTTCATTCATATCTTCTACATTTTTGAATGGCCTCTTGCAAAAGCCAATGATATTCGAATGATAAAAGTGTGTGTCCGATGTAAAATACACCTTGTTCCCGTCAAATTTGTAATTCATTTTGCTCTCTTTTGTGTACATCGCTGTGCGGTTAATTAAAATTGGTTGTTCTTGCGCTCATTGGACGGAAATGACGGGAGAGGAATTGCACGGAGCAAACAGTCACCAATGGGCATAAAACAAAATAGTTGGAAAGTTCGGTAAGGACTCTCCAACTATTCTGTTGTTTATTTTAAGATCAAGATACGAGCATCTATCGCATCTTATCTCCTATATCTGTTCGTTGGAAAGTATTTATGATATTCTCTGGCGTTTCAATGCTCCAAACATGAAGAACATACGACTGAACTTCGAAGCATTTGTTGCCTCGAATTGTCGTTTGGGATAATATGTTCATTCTATTTTGCTGCATTGTAAATTTTCAAAAAGAGGCGCAAATGTACAGAATAATTTCGCAATACTCCAAATATTTTTCAGTGAATTCTTCAAATCACCCTATAAAAATCATTGCGAGACTTAAGAGGATGTTCAATGTACTATTATTCGCATACTTCGCAATAATGGTTGGGAATATTTATCAAATGTTATGTTAGGAAATCTCATTGGTGATGATTTCTGCTGTTATGTTCAAATATGTTAACTGTTTGATTGTTAGAGGTAATTATGGCTGGAAAACAATTCAGTTCTATTCGAATATTATCTGTAATTTGGATAAGTTTTAGTGGTACTGATAAAATTTGCCTATTTATCACTGTTAAATTGTATGAGGGACAGAATTTTGTCCCTTGTATCCGTTCAGGGAACAAACGGGGGACAAAATCAGGAAAAATTGATGCAATGCTTTATTATTTCTATGTGTTTAATGTGTTGATTATCAATATTATCGAAGTTGGATTGTTTCTTCTTTTACTTTCTATTGTGTATTATGTAATATATTGATAATCAATTAGTCGAGAATGACTATTTGCCGATACACCAAGAGTAGATCATTATAAATGAGGAATTTACGTTTTAAACGGTAGAAAGGCGGTAAAAAACAAGTGTATATCTTTATAAATCAGCCATTTCGAGTATCCTCTTTGTCAACCAGAACCTGTAAAACCTGAATTTCTGCACGAAGTTCACCAAACTTTTCTGTATGCAAAGGTACGAAATATACGTGAGATTATCGCCGATTATGTCAACTAAATTCTGTAGGGTTTCACGTATAAAAGTGCAAAAGGGTTGTATCTGTATAACCATTTGGGCAATATTGCTTGCGAAAAGAAAGAAGATTCAGTCACACATTTCATCTGAGGTGATGTCTCTTATATTTCGAAGAATTGGGAAAATGTGAAATCTGAGGTGGTTTTATGGGTGGAAAATGTGAAATTAGACCTCATTTTGGGTATGGAAAATGTGAAAACCATTGAAATTGATCATTGCAATTATGGATAAAACCGCTTGAAAATATCAGAGGCAAAGCCTCTCTTTTCTTTTCCCTCTTTTAAACTTTACTTTAATCAGCGTATATATATGTACGACAATAAAGTAAAGTGGCTATCTTTTCTTTTGGCTGGCCAAATTGAACAGCTTTTTTGGAAAAATGCAGATTTATGAGTGATTTTCTTTGGATAATTGCAGAAAAGGGTGTGTTTTTATGTTGGAAAAATGCAGAACGCCATATTGGAAAGAAAAATATCACATTACATTGAGAATATCACTTTACTTTAATCAGCGTATATGTATGTACGGCAATAAAGTAAAGTGATTTTTTCTTTTGGTTGGCCAAAAAATGTGCTATTGCTTGTGGAAATCTATCAAAAATCACCACATTTCCACCGCGGATAAGCACTTTTTGAGTAAAAATGGGACATCGGAATAAAACGGATTCTATCTACAAATTGAGCTAAATCGCAATTCTTTTGAAAAATAATATAAAATAAAAGCAGTTTTTCCGTTTATTATGATTAAATTTGAAGTCAAATAAATAAAATTATGATGGAACGCTCTAAAAATATTAACAGGTTAAAGGTGGTTTTGGCTGAAAAGCAAAGGACAAATAAATGGCTTGCTGAACAGCTCGACAAGGATCCGGCAACTGTATCAAAGTGGTGCACCAATACAGCGCAGCCAGGGCTTGAGACCTTGGTAGAAATTGCAAAAGTAATAGATGTAGATGTAAAAGACTTGTTGTGGTCAACAAAATAGTTATATGGAGCAGAATAATCAAATAGTAATATATCAGACCCCTGATGGGCAGACTTCAATTGATGTAAAATTGGAGAAAGAAACTGTATGGCTGACAAGACAGCAGATGGCCGAGCTGTTTCAAAGGGATAAGACTGTTATACTTAGACATATACAGAATATCTTCAAGGAGGGGGAACTTGAAGAAAATGTGGTATGTGCAAATTTTGCACACACCACTCAACATGGTGCTATTCCAGATAAAACGCAAGAAGCAACAGTAAAACTTTACAATCTCGATGTCATCATCTCTGTCGGCTACCGAGTAAAGAGCCAGCGTGGTGTTCAATTCCGTCAATGGGCAAACAAGGTGCTAAAGGAATACCTTGTAAAAGGATATGCTATCAATAACCACATAGCAGCTCAGAAATACGAAGAGTTAAGTCAGTTAGTACATCTACTCGGCCGAACCATAAACAATGAGCAGGAGCTGATTAATGGTGACGATAGCAGGGAATTGGTGAATGTCGTTACAGACTACACATATGCTCTTGATACCCTTGACAGGTATGATTACCAACAGCTCACTATTGAACACACAACCATCGAGGAAAGTTTCCGTGCAACATACGATAGCGCAATGGAAACTATTGAGACACTTAAGGAGAAGTTCGGTGGCAGTACATTGTTTGGAAAGGAAAAAGATGGTTCTTTCAGAAGTTCAATAGGACAAATCTATCAGACTTTTGATGGTAATGAGCTATACCCATCGGTGGAAGAAAAAGCTGCAATGTTGCTCTACCTTGTGGTTAAGAATCACTCATTCGTAGATGGCAACAAACGAATCGCAGCCACTCTATTCCTTTGGTTTATGCAGAACAATGGCATTCTGTATAATCCTGATGGAACTAAGCGAATCAGTGATGGCACCTTGGTAGCACTTACACTGATGATCGCTGAAAGCCGTGCAGACGAAAAAGATATGATTCTGAAAGTGATTGTAAATCTTATCAATAAGAGAAATTGCTGATGATAACTCCAAAACAATTCAATAATATTACTGAGCGAGTAGTTGATGATTTAAAACAAATACTATCATCTGATAGTCAAGTCTCAATCGCCGCTGCCAGTTTCTCTATATATGCTTATGAAGCATTAAAAGAGGAGTTGGAGAAAGTGGATTGTGTTAATTTCATATTTACGTCTCCGACATTTAACACAGACAAATCAGTTAAGCAGAAACGAGAGTTTTATATTCCTAAACTTAGTAGGGAACGTAATCTGTTCGGCTCTGATTTTGAGATCAGGCTTCGAAATCAACTAACTCAACGTGCTATTGCCAGAGAGTGTGCAGATTGGATTCGTAGAAAGGCAAAATTCAAGACCAATATCACTCAAGGTTCAATGAATGCATTTCTTAATGTAAAAAATGGAACAGATACATTCACATATATGCCTTTCAATGAATTTACTACAACCGAATTAGGTTTAGATAGAGGCGATAATCTTTGTCCTATGGTCGTGGGAATGCCTGGGCATAGCACAACAGATATGTTCCTTAAAAATTTTAGTGAATTGTGGAAAGACAAGGAGAGATTCCAAGATGTTACAGAATACATCATTGAGAGTATTGAAACAGTGTATAAGGAAAATTCTCCTGATTTTATCTATTTCATTACATTGTATAATATCTTCAACGAATTTTTAGAGGATATAAGTGAAGATGTTCTACCAAATGAAGCAACTGGTTTTAAGAGCAGTGTAATCTGGAACAAGCTGTACAATTTCCAGCAGGATGCATCGTTGGCAATTATCAACAAGTTGGAAAAGTATAATGGTTGTATTTTAGCTGATAGTGTTGGTTTAGGTAAAACATTTACGGCATTGTCAGTTATTAAGTATTATGAAAACCGCAACAGAAGTGTCTTGGTGCTTTGCCCGAAGAAACTTAATGATAACTGGCAGACATTCCGCTCAAATTATAAGAATAATCCTGTATTGGCAGACCGCTTGCGATATGACATTCTGTTTCATTCCGACTTATCACGCGATAAGGGTGTAAGTAATGGATTAGACCTTGAACGAGTAAATTGGGGTAACTATGATCTAATTGTCATAGATGAAAGTCACAACTTCCGTAATGGTGGTAGATTTGATAATGAAGATGACGAGGATATAAAAGAAAACCGTTATGCCAAGTTGATGAACAAGGTTATTCGCAGTGGTGTCAAGACAAAAGTTTTGATGCTTTCTGCAACCCCAGTAAACAACCGTTTCAACGATTTGAAGAACCAGCTTCAGTTGGCCTATGAGGGGAAGACTGAAAACATAAACGACCTGTTAGATACAGGAAAGAACATTGACCAGATATTTAGAGATGCCCAAACAGCCTATTCGCGCTGGTCGAGGTTGGATTCCGACCAAAGAACCACAGAGAAACTATTGGACTCATTAAGTTATGATTTCTTCCAGGTGCTTGATGCTGTTACTATTGCGCGAAGCCGTAGTCACATTATCAAGTATTATAATACAAACGATGTCGGGAAATTCCCTACACGATTGGCACCTATTGCCCGTCGTCCTAAATTGACAGATTTAAGTGATGCAATTACTTTTAAGGATATTGCAGAACATCTAAATCAGTTGAATTTGTCTATTTATACACCTTCTCTATTCATTTTTGAGAGTGCAAAAGATAATTATGATATTGATTTTGAAGGCTCGGGACTTTCTGTCGATGGGCGAGAGAAGGGTATGAGAAAATTGATGGCAATCAATATGCTTAAGCGAATGGAAAGCAGCGTCAATTCTTTCAGACTTACATTAGAAAGGATAGAAAACTTCATAAAGACATCTATTGCTGCTATCAATAAATTCGAAGAAAGCGGAGCTGGATTGATTGAGGTTACTTCTTTTGCTGATGACTATGACAATGAGGATTCAGAGAACGACCCATTTGTTGGCCGCAAGTCGAAGATTAATCTTCGTGATATGGACTACAAGAGCTGGAGAAGAGATTTGCAAGCCGACTTGGAGATTCTTCAGCTCATCCTGATCATGTTGAAAGATATTACACCGGAACATGACAGTAAACTGCAACAGCTTATTGCTGATCTAAGGAATAAGTTCAATAATCCTATCAATGGTAATAACAAGAAGGTGTTAATCTTCACCGCATTTGCTGATACTGCGGATTACTTATACGAACAGTTGGCTGGTCGTATTCTTGATAAATGTGGATTGCATACAGCCTTGATTACAGGTAGCACAGATGGCAAGTGTACTATTCCGAGAATGAAATGTACATTTAACGATGTACTAACCTATTTTTCTCCTGTTTCAAAGGACAGAGACGCAATTCATCCTAATGACAAACGAGAGATTGATGTGCTTATAGCAACAGATTGTATTAGTGAAGGACAGAACTTGCAAGATTGCGATTATATTATAAACTACGATATTCATTGGAATCCAGTACGCATCATTCAGCGATTTGGCCGTATAGATCGTATTGGTAGCAAGAACGATTTTATTCAGCTGGTAAATTATTGGCCGGATATTGAACTGGACGATTATATCAAGCTGAAAGGTCGTGTTGAGAGCAGAATGAAAGCAACGGTTATCACCAGCACAGGTGACGACAACCTCCTTTCGGCCAATGAAAAGGGCGATTTGGAATATAGACGCAATCAGTTGAAACGCCTTCAGAATGAGGTGGTCGATATTGAGGATATGGATACTGGTATCAATATCATGGACTTGGGATTGAATGAGTTCCGTTTGGATTTGCTCACAAATTTAAAGGAGCATCCTAATATGGATCTCACACCTTTTGGAATGAGTGCGGTGGTTAAAGCCACAGATTTAGCAGAACCGGGAGTCATTTTTATTCTTAAAAACAAGAATAATGGTGTAAACATAGACCGTTCCAATTTGCTGCACCCATTCTATATGGTTTATCTCACTCATGCCGGTGAGGTGATTTGCGACCACTTATCACCTAAAAAGTTGCTTGACAAGATGCGTTATCTCTGCAAAGGTCAGACAAAGCCGGATAAAGAACTTTGTAAATTATTCAATAAAGAAACCAAAGATAGTAAGAAGATGGAGCATTATAGCAAACTTCTTCAATCTGCCATTGACAGTATTATTCACGTCAAAGAAGAGAGTGATATTGATAGTCTTTTCTCTTTTGGTGAAACATCAGCTTTAACCAATGAGATTAAAGGACTAGATGATTTTGAATTGATTTGTTTTTTGATAATTAAATAATATGGCTCTGCACAAAAAACAACACTATATACCACAATGTTATCTGAAAATGTTTTCAGATAATAACACACATATATGGGCGTACGACAAGATTTCTAAAAAATCTTATGGTGTTTTAATTTCTGATGTATGCACAGCCAATAATTTTTATACGATTTCAGATAGTTTTATAAAAGAAAACAATAAGCTTAATCCATTTACAATTGAGGAAAATTTCTTTGCTGAAGAATATGAGCCTAAATTTGCAGAGAAATTATTTCATTTACAACAATTAGCTAATGATGCATATAAAAATAATGAGTTAAGAATTCGATTAAGTAGAAAAGAAAAGTATGAATTTGCTTTACTTTTAGTTATCCAATGGTTTAGATTACCTGCATTAAGAATAGAGAATGAGGAGGTATTCGAAGATATGATGCCAAAAATGGTGAGACTATTTCAAGAGGGATTAGCATTAGAGTTAAATAACCCTGATATTGCTAAATTGAGAATTCAGTCTAAAATAAAAGATAAAGCTGTATATCATGCTGAAAGTACATTTATGAATGAAGACTTATTAGATAGATATAGTACATTGTTAAGCAATAACATATGGACTTTTAATTATTCCGTAAATGGCGATTTTTACACATCAGATTTTCCTATAACTGTTAATCCTCATGTTAATAATGTAAAACCTATATGTCAGGGATTAGCTCAATATGGAGCTGAGCTAACTTTTCCAATATCAAAGAATTTATTGCTTACAATCTGGGATAAAGACTATTTTTCAGATAAAGAGTCAGATGAATGTAAGATGGAAGTAGTCCATGGACGAGATTTGAGAGAAGCTAATCATATACGTACAATGTATGCGCAAAGACAGTTGTTCTCAAATAAAAATAATTTTGAATTTATAGATTTTATTTCAAGGATAATGCCTATAACAAAGAATCCTTTTAGATAATGAATATGAACAATCCTCTCAATTTCCCAGCGACTACAGTAGTCAATAAGTCTGTACCTAAGAATGCCTTTTACGGTAGGAGTACAGATAGCTCGCTTCGTGAGTTTCTCACAAGGGAGTTTGAGAATATTGTATGGTTGTATAAACTTGCGCCCAGCACGCTGAATGTGGAAGATGGGGAGCGAGTACACGAAATAGCAGTATTCCATTGTAAGATGAAGGGAGATGCCTATAGCATTAACCCATTCTGTGCGATGGACAAACTCTTGCCAAGACATACGCTGTTTATCATTGAGTATGAAGGCAAGATTGATATCTTGATGCACCATAAGGAAATGACTGCTGCAAAAAGTGAGCAGAAATGGACTTGCGGTGTAACTGAATTACAAAGAGAAGTGTCCTTTGATACATTGTCTCTTAAAATAGAAGGACAGTCAATGGATGCTGTATATAGCAACATCCTAAGTCAAATATCTGGACTTTCTGCTTCAAATGAGGTTGAATACAAAGAACAAGCGGAAATAAGGAAGAAAGTCGAACAGCTTCAAAAACAAGTAACTTCTTTGCAAAAACAGGTTCGGGCTGAAAAGCAGTTTAACCGACAAATGGAGTTGAATGCCGAAGCAAGAAGATTGAAAAAAGAGATAGCTAAATTTCAAGAAATAATAAACAAATAAATATACAGACATGAAACCCAATAAGTTGGAACTTCAATCAGCAAATGGAGTGAATATCAATTTAGAAGCACTCTATCAGATTGCGCCCTCGTGCTTTACAGAGGTTAAAGATGAAAAAACAGGCGAATTACGTCATGTGGTAAACTTCACTACTCTTCGTCAGTTGTTAGGTGATGACGCTGTTGAAGATGCACCGGAAGCATATCAGTTTACATGGCCTGGTAAGCAGGAGGCTCGCCGTGAAGCAGCACGTCCTACAAACAAGACATTAAGACCCGTCATGGAGGATAGTGTAGATTGGGATACTACAGAAAATGTATATATTGAAGGTGATAATCTACAAGTATTAAAACTACTACAAAAGTCATATTTGGGTAAAATCAAAATGATTTATATAGATCCTCCTTACAATACAGGAAAGAATCTTATATATAAAAATGATTTTTCCATAGATGAAAATGAATTCTTGAGAAAAACAGGAGAACTTGATGATTATAACAACAGATTATTTATAAACACACCTTCTAATGGTCGTTTCCATTCAGACTGGTGTTCAATGATATATTCCAGATTACTAGTCTGTCGCTCACTTCTTTCTTCTAACGGAATAATATGTTTAACAATTGATGATAGCGAAATAGAGACTGTTACCGCTATAATGAATGAAGTTTTTGGCGAAAGTAATCACCTCGCAACAATTGTTGTTAAAAACAATCCTTCTGGTAGATCGACAACAAAGGGAGCATCAATCTCACATGAATATGCACTATTTTATGGTGCTAATGACGAAACGACTTTGGGGAGATTACCACGTAATGAATACCAAATTGCTAGGTACAAAGAAAAAGATAATTTAGGAGCCTTTGAATGGGTTAATTTTAGAAAACATGGCGGTTATAAAGAAGATGCACCATCGATGTTCTATCCAATTTATGTTAAAAAAGATTGCTCGGATTTTAGAATTCCTAACATTAAATGGAATGAAGTACGAAAAGAATATGATATTCTTGAGCAACCATTAGAAGATGAAATTGTTTCTCTCCCTGTAGATGAACATGGAAGAGCAAGGCGTTGGAAGTGGGGACTTGATAGAGCACTAACTGCTAAAAATGAAATGATGGCTAAAAGAGATAGGTCGGGGATTCCTACTGTTTACATAAAAGCACGCATGAACGACGAGGGTATGCTCCCATTGACAGTATGGGATGATAAACTTTATTCATCAACAGAATATGGAGCTAACCTATTAAAAAAAATGTTTAATGCACAATATTTCGATTACCCAAAATCTTTATACGCTGTTATTGACAGCTTAAAAATAGGAGATTTGGACAAGGATTCATACGTATTGGATTTTTTTTCAGGTAGTGCAACTACCGCTCATGCTGTTATGCAATTAAATGCAGAAGACGGTGGAAAACGGAAGTATCTCTGTGTGCAATTACCAGAAAAAACAGATATAAATAGTGAAGCATATAAAGCTGGTTATAAGACCATCCCAGAAATTGCTAAAGAACGTATTCGTCGTGCTGGTAAAAAGATCAAGGAAGAATCAGGTTTGCAAGGTCAAAACCTTGATACTGGTTTCAGAGTATTCCGTTTGGATGAAAGCAATATGGAAGAGGTTTATTTTGCACCAAAAGAATATAAGCAAGAGCAACTTGACTTATTGCTCGATAATGTTAAGAGCGACCGTAATGACCTCGACTTACTGTTTGGCGCAATGCTCGACTGGGGTGTGCAGTTATCCTTGCCAATGACAACCGAAGTGGTGGATGGTAAAACAATCTACTCTGTGAACGATGGAGACCTTGTGGCTTGTTTTGCAGATAATGTAACCGAGAATGTTGTCCGTACAATTGCAGACAAACAACCTTTGAGAATTTTGTTCCGTGACAGTTGCTTTGAAAGAGATGATGCTAAAATAAACATCTTTGAGTCTTTGAAACAACAACTTGACTGGAGCGAGGAAGAGGCTATGAAGAGTATTAAAGTTATTTAATAGGCTGGCTGTATGAAACTAAAATTCAAACATCAACGTTTTCAAGCAGATGCGGCTAAGAGTGTGACCGATGTATTCACCGGTCAACAATTCTGTGATGGTACCGACTTTTTGATAGATCAAGGCAAAAAAGGCGGTATGTTCACGCTGACAGGTTTTGGTAATCAGCGTCTAATGCTCGATGCAAATGCATTGACCGAAAATTTACGTGAAGTACAGATGGGTTGGGGCTTAAAGCCGGTTGAGTATCTGCAAGGTGATACCAAAAATCCTATGTTTACCATCGAAATGGAAACAGGTACTGGTAAGACCTATACTTATATTAAGACGATGTATGAGCTTAACAAGCTATATGGTTGGAGTAAGTTCATCATCGTTGTTCCAAGTATTGCAATTCGTGAAGGTGTTGCCAAGAGTTTTGAAACGATGCAGGAGCACTTTGCCAACGAGTATGGTAAACGTATTCAATTCTTCATCTACAATTCCAAACAGCTTTCAAAGATTGATGCCTTTGCCAGCGACAGCGGACTTTATGTAATGATTATCAATACCCAAGCCTTTAACACTTCAATGAACGAGGAAAAGAGTAAAGGCGAAGGTAGAAGTGGAGATGCTACAGCTCGTATCATCTTCTCGAAACGAGATGAATTTGGCAGTCGTAGACCTATTGATATATTGGCTCAAACAAATCCAATTATGATTATTGATGAGCCACAAAGCGTATTGGGTGCAAACAAGGATAATGCTACCCGAAAAGGTATCGCAAAATTCCGCACTCTGTTTACGCTGTTATATAGTGCTACTCACCGTAAGGGAGATATTTACAATATGGTTTACCGACTGGATGCAATGGACGCATACAACCGCAAGCTTGTAAAGAAGATCGAAGTGAAAGGCATTACACAGCAAGGTTCTACTGCTACCAATGGCTTTGTCTATCTTGATCAAATAGTTATTGGTAAGGGTAATCCTCAGGCTCGTATTTCATTTGATGTAAAAACTGCCAATGGTTTTAAGCAGACAACAAAGTTGGTCGGTGAAGGATTTAATTTGTATGAGCAAAGTGGAGGTTTGGCAGAATATGAGAACCACTTCATTGTAGAGCGTATTGATGGAGTTGCTGGTACTGTCCGTTTTTTGAATGGTATTGTGCTTAATGAAGGTGATGCTGTAGGCAAAGTGAATGAAGAAGCCCTAAGAAGAATACAGATTAGGGAAACTATCCGCACCCATATAGAGCGCGAACGTGACTTATTCCCTAAGGGAATTAAAGTACTTTCATTGTTCTTTATTGACCATGTAAACAGCTACCGAATTTATGAGAAAGATGGCACAATCAATGGAAAGTTTGCAGAAATGTTTGAAGAGGAGTATCTGAATGTACTTCAGGAAATGCAACCTCGTTTTTCCGATGAAGCTTACCTAAGATATTTGAGTCAATTTCAAGTCGAGAAGGTACATCAGGGCTACTTCTCACAAGACAAAAAAGGTGTATCTGTTGACTCCAAGGAGAAAGAAGGGGAAAATGAGATTCGTGCCTATGATTTGATTATGAAGGATAAAGAGACTTTGCTCTCTCTTGATCCCAAAGTAAATGGTTCGGAAGTGCGTTTTATTTTCTCTCATTCTGCATTGAAAGAGGGCTGGGACAATCCTAATGTATTTCAGATTTGTACCTTAAAAGATACAACTAACGAGATTAAAAAACGTCAAGAGGTAGGTCGTGGTATGCGCCTATGTGTAAATAAAATGGAGAGCGTCAAGATCAGGACAACTTGGGCGATGGTGTTTTTGATACTAATATCTTAACTGTTATTGCAAGCGAAAGTTATGAACATTTCAGTAAGCAATTACAGACTGAATTGGCGGAAAATATAGGTGATAGACCAGTTGTTGTTACTCCGTATTTATTTGAAGATATGGTAATGATAACTACTGACGGCAAGGAGGTTAAAATCAATAAGGAAAAGGCGATTGAAATTCATGAGGAACTTATCAGTTGTGGTTATGTAAAGAAAGGTAAGCTGACCGAGAAATATTTCAATGATAAGAAATCTGGTTCTATTGATTTGGGTGAAGAATTAGCACCTATTAAAGAAGGTATTGTGCGACAGTTAGAGACTGTATTCAACCCGGATGCCATGAAACCAACAAATGCTCGTGCTCCTAAAATAGCTACTTTCCGTGAAGATTTATTTAAGGAGAAATTTAACGAAGTGTGGAAACGCATTAATGTAAAGACTTATTACAAGGTTGATTTCAGTACAGACGAGCTAATAAAGAAAGCGATTGATGCAATTGATAAGCACCTTATCGTTACAGAAATCCGTATTGTAGTAGAAGGTGGTTCATTGGAAAATATACGTGATAGAGAGTCGCTGGAGGCTG
>OGOU01001220.1_pt1 | contig 20487 bp, 16 predicted proteins | sample 1552721 | NCBI WGS metagenome assembly OGOU01 (sample SAMEA2580176, study PRJEB22360) | human gut metagenome | biome: human gut; feature: human-associated habitat; material: faeces | place: Denmark | collected 2008/2010
GTTTCGTTTTTCCCTTTTATTTATAGCGATTATTATATTCTGGAACTGGAACCGGAGCATTATGAGTGGGTTTTGGTAGGCAGCTCTTCTCCCCGGTATTTGTGGATACTGAGCCGCACGCCACAACTTCCGGAAGAAACGGTTTCCCGGATACTGACCCGCGCCCGGGTGCGGGGATACGATGTAAATGCCCTGATATTCCCGGCGCAGAAAAAGTGACCGGCAGCGTAAAGGTTTATTTGATATCGTGTCCGAAAGGAGTAAGGGCGAGACTCGCCAGCTTAAAATGTTGCAAGCCGAAAGGGATCCCGACGATCGTAATCAGGAATAATATGCCGAATCCCACATGGGTTAAGAAGATCGGAACTCCTCCCACGAAAAACCAGATGATATTCATAAAGATGGAGAGGCAGCCGTGTGCGGCCTCTTTGTGAACGATCTGGCTGCCGAAAGGCCAAAGAGCCAATATTCCCAGTTTAAGTGTTTGTAAGCCGAAAGGAATCCCGACGATCGTGATAAATAGAGCGATACTCGATATAAAATACTCTATGGCGATCAAAATGCCTCCAAAGATAAGCCAGATAATATTCCCTAAGATTTTCATATTTTCAAAAATAATTAATTTTTGCGATAGGAGGTAGTTTTTGTGAAAAATATTTATATTTGAGAATCTATTTTTAAATTCTAAATTTTTTATTATGCAGGCAGTTAGTTCATTTCGTGCTGTTAATCTTTCGATTAGCAATTATAGGACCTATTTATTTGCGATGCTTTTTATTGCGGGTAATGTGCTGTTGCCTCAGCTTTGCCATTCGATCCCCGATGGAGGGAAAATACTATTGCCGATCTACTTTTTTACTTTGATCGCTTCATATAAGTTCGGCATAAAAGTGGGGTTGCTTACGGCTTTGCTTTCTCCCTTGTGCAATTATTTCTTGTTTGGCATGCCGTCCGCCGGGATGTTGCCGGTGTTGTTGGTGAAGTCTTCTTTGCTGGCCGTTGCCGCTTCGTGGATTGCTTTGAAAAGCCAGAAGTTGTCTGTATGGCATATTGTCCTGGTGGTGTTGATTTATCAGATTGCCGGAGGCATAGCCGAATGGGCGATCAGTGGCTCGCTGTTCGCCGCTTTGCAGGATTTCCGCTTGGGAGTGCCGGGGATGCTTTTGCAGGTAGCGGGGGGATGGCTGGTGTTAAAGTTGATGGCAAAATATGAGATATAAAAGTTTTGGCGAAGTTTTGTCGCAGTTTGAAAAGGTGGTTTTCGACGAGAAATTCGACCTGCTGGTGGCTATTGCTAACGGAGGGATTATTCCCGCTGCGATTTTGAATCAGAAATTGGATATTGAAATTCAATTACTGAAATTACATTTGAGAGATGCTTCTCAAAAACAGCTTTTCGAACGGCCTCAGTTATTGGAAGAGATAAAGTTTGAGGTGGCCGGAAGAAATATTTTGCTGGTGGAAGACCGGGTGAAAACCGGAGCTACCCTGAATTATGCCCGTGCGCTTTTGGAAGATGCCGGAGCCGCTAAAGTGAAGACTTTTGCCGTCAATGGAAAAGCGGATTATTGCCTGTATGATGAATTGTGCTTCCGTTTTCCCTGGCGGATCGATTGACGTTGCCGGAAAATATTTTAAACCTGTGTAGAGGAGTGAAGAGGATATACGAGCGATATTGGAGGGTGCATTTATAATAAAAACATCTGAAAGAATGAACAGACGTGAATTTTTAAAAGCAGTAGCACTGACGGGAGTAGCCACCTCTTTGAAATGGGGCGACTCTATGGATTTATTTGCACAGACATTACCGGCTTCCACTTCCGGATGCGATTTAGTGGCTGTCATGGGTGGAGAACCCGCCGAAATGTTCCGCAAGGCGATTGTGGAATTCGGAGGTATGGGAAAGTTTGTAAAGGCCGGGCAGAAGGTTGTGATAAAGCCTAATATCGGCTGGGATAAAGTGCCGGAGTTAGCCGGAAATACCAATCCTGACCTGGTGGTGGAAATTATAAAACAATGTTTTGCCGCCGGAGCTAAAGAGGTTGTGGTTTTCGACCATACCTGCGACGATTGGCGGAAATGCTATAAGAACAGCGGTATCGAGGATGCCGCAAAGGCTGCCGGAGCCAAGGTGATGCCGGCGCACGAGGAATCATATTACCGGGAGGTGGAATTACCGCAGGGCAAGAGTTTGAAGAAGGCAAAAATCCATACTGCGATTTTAGATTGCGATGTGTGGATCAATGTGCCTGTTCTGAAAAATCACGGGGGAGCCAAAATGACGATTTCCATGAAAAATCATATGGGAATCGTTTGGGACAGGGGATTTTTCCACCGGAACGATTTGCAGCAATGTATTGCCGATATATGCACTTTGAGTAAACCTGCCGTGTTGAATGTGGTGGATGCTTACCGGGTGATGAAAACCAACGGGCCCCGTGGAAAATCGGCCGCTGATGTAGTGTCTCCGAAAGGTTTGTTCGTTTCCACCGATATTGTGGCGGTGGATACTGCCGCTACAAAATTCTTCAATCAAATAGAAAATATGCCGCTCGAAGTGGTGGGACATCTTGCCAAAGGCGAAGAGTTGAAAGTGGGAACAATGGATATCGATAGCCTGAATGTGAAAAGGATAAAAATGTAAGATGCTGAAAAAGATTCGTATCACGATTGCTGTGCTTCTGTTCACTGCAATCACATTTTATTTTTTGGATTTTGTTGGGGTGCTGCCCTCATCGTTCCCGAATCTTGCCCGGATTCAATTTATCCCGGCATTGTTGTCGGGGACTTTGGTCGTTTTAGGTCTGCTTTTGTTGCTGACATTTCTATTCGGGCGGATATATTGTTCCGCGATTTGTCCGTTGGGAATATTGCAGGATGTGGTGGCCTGGTTTGCCCGCCGGATAAACCGGAAAAAACGGTATTCCTTCAGCCGGGAGAAAAAATGGCTTCGCTACATCGTGCTGGGAGGGGTTGTTGTGGCTTTTTTTCTTGGAGGGACCGTGGTGTTGAGTTTGCTCGATCCTTATAGCGCTTTCGGACGAATGGCCGTGAATGTGTTCCGTCCCGTATATATGGGGATCAATAATTTGGGGGCTGCCGTTTTAAATCATTTCGATAATTATTCTTTGTATCATACCGATATTTATGTGCTGAGCCTGTTTTCTTTGCTGGCGGGGATTATAACTTTTTTAATCGTGGCTTTTTTGGCTTATCGGTACGGGCGAACTTATTGCAATACGATTTGTCCGGTAGGGACAGTTCTCGGCGTAATATCCCGCTGGTCGCTCTGGCGGGTGAGGATCGACCGGGAAGCCTGCATAAGTTGCGGGTTATGTGAAAGAAAATGCAAATCGTCCTGTATCGATAGTAAAGGTAAGACCGTGGACGGTAGCCGTTGCGTGGCTTGTTATAATTGCATTACTTCCTGTCATAAGCAGGCGCTTTCTTATCGTCCTGTATGGAAAAAAGCGGCGGTGGAAGTTGCCCGGGCCGATGCCGGAAAACGGCAATTTTTTGCAGCTCTGGCTGTTACTGCTCTGGCTGTCGTGCCCCGGAAGACCTGGGCTATAGAAATTACTTCCATGGGAGGGAACAAGCCCTACAAGAAACAGCATCCGCTGAGTCCGCCGGGAGCTGTGAGTGCCGCTCATTTGCTGGATCACTGCACGGCTTGTCATCTTTGTGTGGCAAAATGTCCGTCGAGGGTTTTGAAACCTGCATTTATGGAATACGGTGTGGGGGGAATGATGCAGCCCATGATGGATTTCGAGCATGGATTTTGTAATTTCGATTGTACGGTATGTACGGAGGTATGCCCTAATGGGGCATTGCTCAAACTGACTAAGCAGGAAAAGCACACTTTGCAAGTAGGGCAGGTGGTGTTTGTCAAGGAAAACTGTATCGTTTATACAGAGGAGACCAGTTGTGGAGCATGTTCCGAACATTGCCCCACACAGGCGGTGAGTATGCAGCCTTATAAAAACGGTTTGACGATACCTGTCGTCAATCCCGATATTTGCGTAGGTTGCGGCGGTTGCGAATATGTCTGCCCGGTAAGGCCTTTCCGGGCTATTTACATTGAAGGAAACCCTGTTCATCAGCAAGCCGTTCCTTTTAAAGAAGCGGAGAAGAAAGAGATAGAACTGGACGGTTTTGGTTTCTGATCCTGTCTTTGTGCCGTCCTGAAATAGCGTACCCCAAAAGTTTATATTTAACTTTTGGGGCACGGTTTATTTGCCGGAATTCCTGTCGGAAATCTGTCCGTTATGGGTTTATTGCTTCAATAGTTCTTCACTTCGTTTTAAGGCTTCGTGTATATTGCTGCAAACATTCTCTTCGCCGATAATCTTTGTGAAGCCTGCCTTTTCAAGCGTTTGATGCACCTGTTCATTTACTCCGGAAAGGATCACTTTGATTTTTTCTTTAGCCGATAGGCGGTAAAGGCTTTCCAGGTTGTGTAGTCCGGTGGTGTCCATAAATGGAACTTTTCGCATGCGGATAATGCGAATATCCGGTTTGTCGCCGATCATTTTCATACATTCGTCGAATTTGTTGGCTACACCGAAAAAGAACGGGCCGTCGATTTCATACACTTCGACACCTTTGGGGACGATCAGTTTTTCTTCTTCATGAATGATTTCGCCCTCATGGGAAAGGTCGATTTCATTTTTGGAAACCGTAATATGCGTTACCTCGCTCATCCGTTTCATGAATAATACCAAAGCCAGCAATAAGCCGACTTCTATGGCGATGGTCAGGTCGAAAATTACCGTCAGCAGGAAGGTCGTCAATAATACGGCTACATCTGATCTGGAATTTTTCATCAGCGATTTGAATGTCCGCCATTCGCTCATGTTGTAGGAAACGATTACCAATACCCCTGCCAGGCAAGCCATAGGGATATGTTTGGTAAGCGGGCCTAAGAATAAAAGGATCAGCAGCAATACCACGGCATGTATCAATCCTGCCACAGGGGTACGTCCGCCGTTGTTGATGTTGGTCATGGTACGGGCGATCGCTCCGGTAGCGGGAATTCCTCCGAAGAACGGGGTTATGATGTTGGCAGCTCCCTGTGCGATCAGCTCCGTGTTAGAATTGTGTTGCTGTCCCGTTACCCCGTCGGCGACAGTGGCCGACAGTAACGATTCGATCGCCCCTAATATGGCAATGGTGAAAGCTGCGGGTAAAAGCTGGTTGATCGTTTCAATGTTAAAGGCCAGTCCTTCGGGAGTAGGCAGGGAAGCATTGATCTCGAACCGGTCGCCGATGGTTTCCAGCCCTGTAATTCCTGCGTGGTGACGAAGCAGATAGCTGACAACGGTCATGACAACGATCGCTACCAGAGAGCCGGGTATTTTTTTTATAAATTTCGGAGTGATTATAATCAGGAGAATACTGCCGATCCCTACCCCCAGAGAGAGCAGGTTTACCGTGTCGAAACTTTTAAAATAAGCAATCCATTTTGAAATGAAATCGGCAGGAACGGATGCCATGTTTAATCCGAACAGGTCTTTAATCTGAGTCGTGAAAATGGTCAGGGCGATACCGCTTGTAAAACCGACGACGATGGGATAAGGAATAAACCGGATGATCGTACCTAATTTAAAGGCTCCCATGAGAACTAAAATAATTCCGGCCATAACGGTGGCGATCGCCAGTCCTTCCAGCCCGAATTGCTGGACAATGCCATATACGATCACGATAAAAGCCCCCGTAGGCCCTCCGATTTGTACGGAACTGCCTCCTAAAAACGATATGATAAAGCCGGCAATGATAGCCGTAATTAATCCTTTTTCCGGACTTACACCAGAGGCAATACCGAAGGCGATGGCTAAAGGTAAGGCTACGATTCCGACGATGATTCCGGCCATCAGGTCGGCAAAGAATTTTTCTTTGTTGTAATTTTTAATTGCACTGAATAGTACAGGTTGAAAATCAAAGTGTTTCATGTCATTGAATATTTCTGTAACGGATTGCAAAATTATAAAAAAATAATTTAAATGGATTTATAAACGAAAAGTAATAGATGAGTGCCCGGCCGAATGTTTTATGAAATAGGGGAAGGGAATTTATTTTAAAGATAGATGCCGGTTTTATAAATTCAAAAAGAAGAGGAATACTCGGAGTGAGGTTCGAAAATGAATTTTATTTTATGGGGTGAAAAGGTGTTGTACCCCTTGCTATGAAAGCTGTTGTAGGAGTGAAGAGAAGGGTTTCTCGTATTTCGTTTTTTAAAAGTGTTTCTAACGGAAGAGGATTTTTTGGAATTTGTTTTATTTTTGTCGGATAAATTTCAACATTCATTTTATTTATGAGCGGATTTTTTGGCTGCGTGTCGCGCAAAGAGTGTGTCGCCGATGTATTCTACGGCACTGATTATCATTCTCATTTAGGAACGAAAAAAGCCGGAATGGCATTTTATAACGGTGTAGATTTCGTTCGTTCCATCCATAGTATCGAAAGCGCTTATTTCAGAAATAAATTCGAGCCGGACCTGGAACGGTTTATGGGTTCTTTTTTGGGGATCGGGGTAATCAGTGATATGGAATCGCAACCTATTACCGTGACTTCTCATTTGGGACGTTTTTCCGTGGTCACCGTAGGACGGATCGATAACTTAGACGAAATTGCCGCTCAATTACTGAAAGAAAAGATCCATTTTGCGGAATTGTCCGGTTCTTCGATCAATCCGACCGAAGTTGTCAGTATCCTGATTAATAAAGGGGAGACTTTTAAAGAGGGGATCGAAAAAGTATATGAAATGGTGAAAGGTTCGTGTTCGTTCCTGGTCCTGACAGATAGCTGTATTTACGCCGCCCGCGATAAATTCGGCCGTACCCCGATTATTATCGGTAAAAATGAGTTCGGTTATGTGGTGGCGAGCGAAAGTTCGTCGTTTACGAATTTAGGTTATTCCATTGTGCGGGATTTAGGGCCTCATGAGGCGGTGAGGGTGTCGAAAGACGGAATCACCCCTATCATTGCTCCGGGCTGCCGCAAGCAGATCTGCTCTTTCCTGTGGGTGTATTACGGTTATCCTTCGGCTTATTATGAAGGGATCAATGTGGAGGATGCCCGTTACCGTTGCGGGGCTGCTATGGCAAAGCGGGATGAATTGAAGGCCGATTTCGCCGCCGGAATTCCGGATTCCGGGGTTGGACATGCGATTGGGTATTCCAATGCAAAAGGGATACCTTATAAGCGTCCGTTTGTGAAATATACACCTACCTGGCCACGTAGCTTTATGCCGCAAAACCAGAGTATGCGGGATTTGGTTGCCAAAATGAAGTTATTACCGAACGAGGCGTTTACCAGGGAATCGAAGATTGTGTTCCTCGACGATTCGATTGTGCGGGGCACTCAGTTGAAGGACAATGTCGTGAAACTGAAAGAGTGCGGGGTGAAAGAAGTGCATATCCGCATTGCCTGCCCTCCGTTGGTTTACCCTTGCTGTTTTCTGAATTTTTCAACTTCGCGTTCTACGTTCGATTTGTTTGCCCGCCGTGTGATTCGCGATCTGGAAGGAACTTCCGAACTGACCGACGAGATTTTGAAACCTTATTCCGATCCCGATTCCGATAAATATAAAGAGATGGTGAGGGTCATGTGCCAGCATCTTCAACTCGATTCACTGCAATTTCAGCGGCTGGACGATTTAGTGGAAGCGATCGGCTTGCCGAAAGATCAGCTTTGCACCCATTGCTGGGATAATTCCAGTTATATGGAATAATCGGAGGAGAGAACGAAGCCAAAAGTAAACTGAAATATAATTCCCGTAGATTTTGATTGTTTTTCAAATCTGCGGGAATTTTATTTTTAGAAAGTAGCATTTTCAATGAATAAATAAGGAGGGGTATAAAGGGAGAAATGTTGCTGTGTTTTAAATTAATTTTAAATACTAACTCCCATCTATTGATATATTTGTAAATATATCGCACATGGACGGATTTTTATATTTCATACATTTTATTTATCTTGCTTGCCCTTGTGGCGGAATGGCGGGCCGTTGAACGAAGCGGGGGGCAGAAAATATCGTGTCGGTGTGTAAAAATATCTTTACGGAATGGAGGGAAAGTAATAAAGGACGATACGTTTTTCGGAGCTTATTTTATTTTCGTTTTTGATTTAAATGCTTATTCTACTTTCTTTTGAAAGATTAATTGTTATTTTTGAACGGGCAAAGAAACAACTCTAATTTTTAATAATTAAACTCGATTTATGAAAAAAATTTTATTATGCTTAGGCGTGTGCTTATCGATGACGGCAATGGCTCAGCAAAAAGAATGGCTTGATCCGGGTGTAAATGGGATTAACCGTGCACCGGCGAGGGCTGCTTATTTTGCTTATCCCACCGAGAAAGGTGCTATGGAAGGAGTGAAAGAAAAGGCTTCCAATTTCCTGTCGTTGAATGGTGTGTGGAAATTTAACTGGGTGAAGGATCAAACCGAACGTCCGGTGAATTTTTATAAAACGGATTTCGAGGATCAGCATTGGGTGGATTTTCCGGTTCCCGGTTTGTGGGAACTGAATGGGTACGGTGATCCGGTATATAAGAACGTAGGCTATGCCTGGTATAACCAATTTCGTCCGAATCCGCCGATGGTGGAAGCCCGGAACAATCATGTAGGCTCGTATCGCCGTACGGTGGAATTACCGGCCGACTGGAAAGGGCAGGAGGTGTTTTTGCATGTTGGCTCTGCCACTTCGAATCTTTATGTCTGGGTGAACGGTAAGTTTGTAGGATACAGCGAGGACAGTAAGGTCGCTGCCGAATTCGATATTACTAAATATTTGAAACCGGGTAAAAACCTGATCGCGATGCAGGTGTATCGTTGGTGTGACGGTAGCTACCTGGAAGATCAGGATTTCTGGCGTTTGTCCGGAATCGGACGGGACGTTTACCTTTATGCGCGGAATCCTTTGCACGTGAAAGATATTTTCATTGTACCCGATTTGGATGCGGCCTATAAAGACGGAACTTTGGATATTACCGCTTCGGTAAGCCGGGGTGGGGCTGTGGTCGATCTGGTGCTGGAAGATCAGCAGGGGAATGTCGTAGAAAAGGCAACGGTGAAACCCGATGGGAAAGGAAATATCCACTCAGTGATGAAGGTAAGCAATCCTGCCAAATGGAGTGCGGAAGATCCGAATCTGTACCGTTTGTTAGTGACATTGAAAACGAATGCCGGAAAAGTGATCGAAGTGATCCCTCAGGCTGTCGGATTCCGTAAAATTGAGTTGAAAAAAGATTTGGGACAGATTTGGGTGAATGGCCAGCCGGTGCTTTTTAAAGGGGCTAACCGTCACGAAATGGACCCGCTGACCGGTTATGTCGTTACCCGGGAACGGATGTTGCAGGATATCCGGATTATGAAAGAAAATAATCTGAATGCCGTGCGCACTTGCCATTATCCCGACGATCCTCTTTGGTATGAATTGTGCGACCAGTACGGATTGTATGTCGTTTGTGAAGCTAATCTCGAATCGCATGGAATGGGCTATGGAGATAAAACTTTGGCAAAAGTGGAATCTTATAAGAAAGCTCATTTGGAAAGAAACCAGCGTATGGTGGAAAATTTCAAAAATCACCCTTCTATTATTTTCTGGTCGTTAGGAAATGAAGCGGGAGACGGTCCTAATTTCGAAGCCTGCTATCAATGGATCAAAGAACGTGATAATAGCCGTGCCGTGCAGTATGAACGGGCGGGAGAGGCTGCTCATACCGATGTGGTTTGCCCGATGTATTCAGGTTTGGAACGTTTGGAAAGTTATGCAAAAGGAGATAAGAAATACCGTCCTTTCATTATGTGCGAATATGCTCACGCCATGGGTAATTCTCAGGGAGGATTCAAAGATTATTGGGATTTGATCCGCAAGTATCCGAAATTGCAGGGTGGATTTATCTGGGATTTTGTAGATCAGGGATTTAGGGCATACACCAAAGACGGCTCGATGATCTACACTTATGGAGGTGATTTCAATCTGTATGACGGTTCGGATAAAAACTTCAACTGTAACGGAATTATCAATCCGGATCGTGTGCTGAATCCGACGATGACCGAGGTGAAGAAATTGTATCAGTCGATCTGGACAACTCCGGTGGATTTACAGCAAGGCCTTGTCAATGTATATAACGAAAGTTTCTTTACCGATCTTTCCGATTATTATATGGAATGGCAGGTGTTGGCCGACGGCGAGCCTGTCCTGACGGGTGTCGTGCCTGAATTGAACGTCGCTCCGCAGGAAACCAAACAGGTGAAGCTGAACTATGACCTGAATGGCCTGAATGGAAAAGAGTTATTGCTGAATGTGGCTTATAAACTGAAAAAAGCGAAACAGTTGATTCCGGCAGGCTGGTTGCAGGCGGAAGACCAAATGACGATTGTGCCTTACGAGGCTTTCAATGCGGCCATTGCAGAGAATGACCGGACGGTGAAGGTGGATGAGGATTTGGTTCGTGTCGTGCTTGCGACGGACGAAACCCAGGTGACTTTCGATAAACGCAGCGGCTGGATCAGAGGGCTTTCTATGAACGGTCTGGAAATGGTGGAATACGGTTATTCTCTTCGTCCGAATTTCTGGCGTGCTCCGACCGATAACGATATGGGGGCTAATTTGCAAAATCGTTTCCGCATCTGGAAAAACCCGGAAATGAAAAAAACGGGTTTCAAAGTGGAGCAGAAAGGTAATAATGCATTGGTAACCGTGAACTACGATATGCCTGCGTTGTCGGCTAAATTGCAAATGACCTATGAGATTAATTTCAATGGTGAGATCCGTATATCGGAAGCCATGACGGTGGATAAGAGCAAAGAGAAAATGCCGAATTTATTCCGCTTCGGGATGCAATTGGTGATGCCGGGGCAGTTCGACCGTATCGATTATTATGGCCGGGGTCCTGTTGAAAATTACAGCGACCGCCATTTCAGTCAGAATATAGGCCGTTATCAGCAGTTGGTGAAAGATCAGTATTATCCTTATATCCGTCCTCAGGAATCCGGAACGAAAACCGATATCCGGTGGTGGAAACTCACCGACATCGACGGACGGGGTTTGATGATCCGTTCCGATGTGCCTTTCTCTGCTTCTGCTTTGAATTATTTGCAGGAAGATTTGGATGACGGGGTGCAGAAGGAACAGCGCCATTCGGGTGAATTAAAACCGCGTGACCTGACGACTTTATCGTTCGACTTAAGGCAGTTGGGCTTGGGTGGACGCGATAGCTGGGGTGCGTGGGCATGGCCGAAATACCAGATGCCGTATGACGATTACACTTTTAATGTGGTACTTACACCGATTAGAAAACGGTAATGATCCCGGTCGGTAGAATATAAGGGGGTAGCTTAAAAAGGCTGCCCCCTTTTTTCTGCTGTTTTGTTTATGGCGTAATTCGGGGAATGAGATTTTTAAAAATTCGGATACAGGTTGCCGATAGCCGGTCGGCAAGATGATATGAAAAAGCCTGTTCTGAAGTGGGTTTGCTTCGGAACAGGCTCTTATGATCTAAACGGAATGTTTATTCGTTGTAATTTACGGCTGTACCGCTGGCGGTTACCATAAGCATGCTATTCCCTACGGTTTCATAGTCGAGGTCGATGCCGATAACGGCATTGGCACCCATTTGGCTGGCCTGGCTTGCCATTTCCTGTAAGGCTGTGTCCTTCGCTTTGCGAAGCACTTCTTCGTAGGATGCCGCCCGTCCCCCGACAATATCGCGTATGCCGGCGAATAGGTCGCGAAATAGATTTGCTCCGATAATCGTTTCGCCGGAAACAACTCCGTAATAGTGGGTGATCTGTTTCCCTTCGATGGTGTTCGTCGTGATTAAAAGCATAAGTTTCAGAGGTTGAAGATTAATATTTATTGTCCGCTTCTTCCAATTCCTTTGTGTTCATGGGCTTGCGGGTCATCGAGCGCCAGGCATACCAGATGTAGGCAATTACGATGGGAACGATGATCGAGACATAAGACATTGTTTTTAGGGTGTATAAAGAGGACGAAGCATTATAGATCGTGAGAGATGAGTCGATATCTGCGGACGAAGGATAAAAGGCGGTGTCGTTGAATCCGGCCATGATGAATAAAGCGATCACGGTGAAGATTGTTCCACCTCCCGAAAACCAGATTCCTTTGCGCCAGCCGGGGCAAACGAGTGTGCGGATGATGCCGTAGAGCACGCAGACCACGCCGATGACGAAGATCAGGGTATTGAGTGGCATTTCCAGTAGATTATGAAAATATTTATAAGGGATAAGTTCTATCGTTCCTTCGGCATTTATCCCATATCCTTTGCCGGATAAAATCAAGCCCAGAAATAACAGGAATATGACGACGAAAGGAAGGGCGTTATAGCGTAATTGCCGGATGCTTCTTTCGTGTATCTTTTCATTGTCGATCGTGGGGATGAAATAAAGGCAGGCCAATGTCCTCGATAGAAAGAGTACGGCAAAAGCGAGCGTATAGTTGGTAAATACGAATAATGCGTCTAATCCCCGCCAGGGTGTGAGCCATTCCACATTGTGCATCATGCCCAGCCGGAAAGGCGATCCGGTGAAAAAGGTAGCTACGGCGGCTCCCAGCAGGAAAGGAGCGGCAAAACCGTTAATCATCAGAAATACCTCATAGGTGCGTGTGCCCAGAAAGTTATTGGGCTTGTTCCGGTATTCATAGGACACGGCTTGCAGGACAAAACAAAACAAGATCAGCATCCACACCACGTAAGCTCCCCCGAAGCTGGTGGAATAGAATAAGGGAAAGCTGGCAAAGAAAGCTCCTCCGAATACGACCAGCGTCGTGAAGGTATATTCCCATTTATGCCCGAGAGTATTGACTATCAGGTCGCGTTCCGCTTTGTTTTTGCCGATCGTATATAGAAGGCTTTGTCCACCCTGAACGAAAAGGAGGAATACTAAAGCTCCGCCGAGAATGGAGATCAGTATCCACCAATAATGTTGTAGAAAATACAGTGACATGGTTTCGTGCTTTAATCGGTTAATATTATCGTTCCTTTTTCCGAACGGTCAGGCTTGTAAAGGATGTGTCCGGTTACATTTTTTTGATCTGGGTGAACATGATCTTTAGTTCGGCTATCAGCAACAGGGTGAATAAGATTGCGAACATCCAGAATGTGGTCACCACCCAGCCCGAAGCGATCCGGGTAACGGCTACATTCGTCGGCATTAGGTTTTGCACCACCCAGGGTTGTCTGCCTACTTCTGCGACGACCCAGCCGCATTGGGAAGCCAGATAGGCGAGCGGTACGCAAGCAATCGCAATGTATGGAAAAAAGCGGAGTTTGTCGAATTTCCGTTTTTTAGCGTACCACCAGGAGAAGACAAACAGTAGGACAAACAGCATACCTAACCCCACCATGATGCGGAAACTGTAAAATACCAATGGAATGGGAGGTATGGCATCGTAGGGCGATTCCAGGTATCCGTATCCGAAATCGGCATAGTTTTCACGTAGCACCTGTAAGTGTTGCGCCGCAAGGGTGTCGTTTTTTTCTGTTACCGCCTGCTTATAATCTTTCAGGGCTGCGATGGCAGTCCGTCCGTTAGCCATCCGCTGTTCGATGGAAGGATAGGTTTTGCCTTCGAAGGAAGTGTATCCGTTGAGAATGTCGTTAATGCCGGGAATGTAGGCATTGAAATTGTGATAGCCCAAAAAGGATAATAATTTCGGGACGGCTATGGCATACCGGGTTTCTTTCATACGGGTAGTGGGTAAGGTGTCGCTGTCGGTCAATAATCCGATTACGGTTAAGGCAACACCTTCGTGACCGTCGTTCAGGCCTTCCATTGCCGCCAGCTTCATCGGCTGGGTACGGGTGACATCCTGTGCACTGCTGTCGCCTGTGTAAATCGTTGCCAAAATGCTGAAAACGCCGAAAACAGAGGCCAGCAGGATGCTTTTTCTGGCAAATTCGTAATTCCGCTTTTTCAGGATATACCAGGTACTGACCCCGATCACAAAGCAAGCGGACAAGGTGTAGGCGGAAGTAACGGTATGAAAAAATTTACTCATGGCCGTAGGTGAAAATAGGATGGCCCAAAAATCCGACATCTCGTTGCGTGCCGTCAAGGGGTTGAATTCCATACCTACGGGATTTTGCATCCAGGCATTGGCCACCAGAATCCATAGGGCGGAAATATTGGAACCCACAAATACCATCCAGGTAGCTGTCAGGTGGAATCCTTTGCTGACTTTGTTCCAGCCGAAAAACATGACAGCGAAGAAGGTCGCTTCCAGAAAAAAGGCGAATAGCCCTTCGATAGCCAAAGGTGCGCCGAATATGTCGCCGACAAACCAGGAGTAATTCGACCAGTTCGAGCCGAACTGAAATTCAAGGATCAGCCCGGTAGCGATACCGATTGCGAAGTTAATTGCAAATAGTTTCATCCAGAATTTTGTGGCTTTCAGCCATTCTTCATTCCCTGTCCGTACCCAAAGAGTTTCCATGACTGCCAGCAAGAACGATAGTCCCAGGGTAAGCGGAACGAACATATAATGATAAATGGCGGTCATTGCAAATTGCCAGCGGGACCATTCCACCAGCGAAGCTGCTGTTATTTCAGAGGTCATAGGCTAAGGTTTTGTGGTTAGATTATCGAATACATGATTACTTTTTTCTTCATCCGTTTCATAGTGGCTGTTCAGATAGTTCGGCATGAGCAACAGTTTAAAGACAATAAACATGACCAGCAGTTTTGCAATGACGATCATGCATAGAATTTTTCCCCAGCGGGGCATGGTGCGGAGCCCGTCATAATAAATACTTTTAATATATCTGAGCATGATAAGAAAGGTTATTTATTATCTGAAATCAACGTAATAAAATTATAAATGTTTTTAATACACTGACTTTTTCCTCTTCTTTTTTTACATTTTCCGTATAAGTTTCAATGAATGGCCTGATTTATTGATAATAAAGGATGTGATTCTATTGAATACATGGCTTATTACCTATCTAAAAAGAAATATTTTTGAGGTCTTTACCCAATTATATGATAAATTATATAAATTTGATGAATGAAGAAAGTGAAATAACCCGGAGCGAGACGGGAAATAAAATCGGTGGAATGAATACATTTACAAAATATTTTTTGGGAGTGACCGCGTTGGTTATCGTTGTATTTTTTTCCTGGTATTTTTTTTCCATTATTGTTTATGTGCTGGTTGCCGCAGTGATCTCTTTTATCGGTAAACCGATCATCGACCTATTGGGAAAAATAAGGATCAAAGGCCATCAGTTGCCCAGGGGGTTGAAAGCGGGTATAACTTTATTGTGCCTGTGGGCTTTGTTCATTCTCTTTTTTACCGCTATTATTCCGCTTGCGATGCGGGAATTCCAGTCTTTGGGGAATGTCAGCGTGACCAATATCGTCAGCGAGCTGGAAGTTCCTATCGAAGATGCCGGGAACTTTTTGAAACATTACGGGCTGATCGACGAGAATGAGGATATGCAGGGGTATATCACCGATCGTTTGAGTTCCGTGGTCAATGTAACTAAGGTAAAGACTTTATTCGGAACGGTGGCAGGCACGTTGAGCGATTTGTTCGTGGCTCTCTTCTCGATTACTTTTATTTCTTTTTTCTTTTTGAAGGATAGCAAGCTGTTCTCCGGAATGGTCTTAGCCATTATTCCCTACCGTTATGAGGAGCAGGCGAGGAGTGCGCTCGATTCCATACAAAAATTGCTGATTCGTTATTTTGTGGGATTATTGTTCGAAGTTTTTGGTGTGATGGCCTTGAATACGATCGGTTTGTCCATTGTGGGGCTGGGATTTAGCAATGCCATTGTTATCGGTTTGATTACAGGAATACTGAATGTCATTCCATACATCGGCCCGTTGATCGGAGTTATTTTCGGACTGTCGGTAGGGGTTGTGTTGAATTTGGATATGGAATTTTATCATCAATTATTGCCTTTGCTGATTTATATGACGATCGCTTTGCTGTTCACCCAGTTGATCGATAATATAGTGTTCCAGCCTTGTATTTACGGGAATAGCGTACATGCCCATCCGTTGGAAATATTCCTGGTGATTTTAATGGCAGGAAGTATTGCAGGCATTCCGGGGATGATCCTGGCTATCCCTTCTTATACGGTGCTCCGGGTGATCCTGAAAGAATTTTTCAATAAATACAAGTTGGTGAAGAAATTGACACAGAGCCTGAACGAGTAGCGGGAGATGAATTAATACAAACTTTATGAAAAGGATATTCCTATTATTCCTCTTGTTCGGATGGTGTGTGGCCGCTCATGCTCAATATGGAGGTGAGTTCGTTTTGGGAGCGCGCATAAATTATGTGGGAGGAGGACGTGTGATACAGGATTGGGGACGGAAGGATTTGGGATATACTTTAAAATTTACGGCATCTCCGGGTTATTTTATACATCGTAAATGGTGTGTGGGGGTGAATTTGGGATATGAGTTTATGACCGACGCTAAGGGACATCAATACACTTTTGAGAGTTTACCTTATGTACGTTATTATTCCAGGGGGGAAGTGCTCCGTTTTTTTCTTCAGCTTGAATCCGGGCCGGGTTGGGGACGGAGTATTCTGAAAGATGACAACGACGGAAGGCATTTTTTGTGGATGACTACCTTGAAACCGGGATTATATATACGAATAAAGAACGGCTTTGCGACGGAAGTCACCATTTCTAATTTGGAAAATAAAAATATCAATATTCATTCCGGTGGCAAAAATTTGAAATTTAACCGCTGGGACTTCCAGGTTTTATCCATTAGTTTCGGTGTGTCGTGGATATTTGGGTATTAGCCGACAGAGAGTGCAAGGGTAAAGAAAAATGCCGGAACAATGGGATTATTTTTATTGTTCCGGTTTATTGTTTTGTTTTCTCCGGAGCGGTCATTGAGGTGTAAGGACAGCTATTACTTTTTTGGTATGCTTCTCCGCAAGACTTATGGTTTTACCCGAAATGTGACCGGTCAGGCAAGGGTAGCCTGAAGCTTTGGGAGTAAAGAGTATTGTCGGATAATGCAGAGAATAAGTGTATGCTGCATTTACGGTAATGTGAGTTTTCCGGTCGAAGACCTTATAAAAACAAATACCTTCCCCGAAAGCTAAAGTGTAAATGGTTTCTTCGTTTTTTACCTGTTGCCAAACTGTGCCGGTTAATGAGAATTTTTTATTGTTTTCAGGATATATATTGAACAGGACTACCAAGGCCAACATCCATAAAAAGGGATATTTTTTCATGATTCGGATAATTTAGTTAAGAAAATCGTTCGATTGTTTGGGGAAAGAAAAGAGGTAAAACCCCAATGGACGAAAAACGGAATAATGAAATGTATGGTGTTGAATAGTAGTGATATACTGATGTCGCAAGAGGTGGCGCCGGAAAGGCTGTTTGCTTGTGTTATTAACTAAAAAAAAGGAACGTTTTTTTTAGTTAATCTTCGCAAATGTAAAATAATAGGTTTGAATTATCAAAATATTACCTGTTTTTTAGAATCGTACATTATATTTTTTCTATGCCTCGGAATACGGAGGAAGTAATTGTAGGCCTGCGATTTATTTTGTGAAGAGTATCTTTGTGTCAATAAAAAAACGTGCGAATATTTTTTATATTCGCACGTTTTGTATGAAGTTTTGCTTTATAGCCTTTTAGCAGGATCAGAGGATTGCAATTTTCAGCACTTCTTCGATCTTATCTACATAATGGAATTTTAACCCTTTCAGATATTCTTTTTTAATATCCTCTATATCTTTCCGGTTTTCACTGCATAAGATAATCTCTTTGATTCCTGCCCGTTTTGCTGCAAGTATCTTTTCACGGATTCCTCCTACCGGTAATACTTTACCCCGTAAGGTAATTTCTCCGGTCATGGCGATTGCTTTTTTCACCTTACGTCCGGTGAGTGAAGATACCAGGGCGGTCACCATCGTGATACCTGCCGACGGGCCGTCTTTAGGCACGGCTCCTGCCGGAACATGCACATGAATATCGTTTTCTTCGAATATTTTGTCGTCGATCCCGATTTCTTTGGAATGTGATTTAATATATTCCAAGGCCAGGGTCGCCGATTCTTTCATCACATCGCCCAGATTCCCGGTCAGGCTTAAATGTCCCTTTCCTTTGCTGTAGCTCGATTCGATGTAAAGGATCTCTCCCCCTACGGCTGTCCAGGCCAATCCCGTTACCACTCCCGGCAATTCATTGCCCTGATATTCCTCTCTGGAAAAGATCGGGCTGCCCAGGTATTCCCTGAGTCTGGCTTCGTCTATGGTTACTGTGAAATTTTTATTCATTGCCACTTTGCGAGCCACATGGCGCATGATTTTGGCAATGGTCATATCCAGACTTCTTACGCCTGATTCCCTGGTGTATTTTTCGATGATCGTATCGATCATGTCGTCGGGAATCGTAACGTTCGCTGCCGTGATTCCATGATTTTCCAGCTGCTTGGGTATCAGGTGGCGTTTCGCGATTTCGCGTTTTTCTTCCAGCAGATAACCGCTGACCTCGATGATCTCCATACGGTCGCGCAATGGGCCAGCTATGGTGCTGAGGTCGTTTGCCGTGGCGATAAACATCACTTTCGACAAGTCGTAATCGATGTCCAGGAAATTATCATGGAAATTGGTGTTTTGTTCCGGATCGAGCACTTCCAGTAAAGCCGATTGCGGGTCGCCCCGGAAATCGTTTCCCACTTTGTCTATTTCGTCCAGAATAAATACCGGATTCGAAGTTCCTGCTTTTTTAATGTTTTGCAATATCCGTCCCGGCATCGCTCCGATATAGGTTTTACGATGTCCCCGGATTTCCGATTCATCGTGCAGACCGCCTAACGACATTCTGACGAATTCGCGGTTGATGGCTTTAGCCACCGATTTCCCCAATGAGGTTTTACCCACACCCGGAGGACCGTATAGACACAGGATCGGCGATTTCATGTCGGACTTCAACTTCAATACGGCTAAATATTCCAAAATTCTTTCCTTCACTTTTTCCAGTCCGAAATGATCGGCATCCAAAACCTCTTTGGCGTGGTTCAGGTCGAGATTGTCCTCCGAATAATGATTCCACGGCAGGTCGAGCATCTCGCGCAGGTAATTGGATTGCACGGAGTAGTCCGGTGAAGAGGGATTCAGCCTTTTCAGCTTGTTCAATTCTTTGTTGAAAGTTTCCTTTACTTTATCGTTCCACTCCTTGGATTTTGCCAATTCTTCCAATTCCTTGATCTCTTCGTCGGTCGGATTGCCTCCCAGCTCATCCTGTATCGTTTTCATCTGCTGATGCAAGAAATATTCCCGCTGCTGTTTGTCGATATCCATTTTCACTTTTTTCTGAATATCGTTTTTCAGTTCCAGCAGGCTTACCTGCTTGCTTAGAATTTCCAGCAATTTGATAGCGCGTTGTTTCAGGCTGTCGATCTCTAAAAGCTCCTGTTTGCTTTGGTAATCCACATCGGTATTCGAGGAAATAAAGTTGATCAGGAACAACATGCTTTCGATGTTTTTCAGCGCAAAGCCTGCTTCATTGGGGATATGACTGGAATATTTTACTATTTTGGTCGCCATTTCCTTCAATGATTCCGCTATTGCGTTGTATTCCGGATCGTTTTCAGGCATGCCTTCCTCCTGCTTGATGATGATCTTGCCTACATGGTAAGGCTCGTCATAAAGAATGTCGTCCAGCATGAAACGTCTTTTCCCCTGAATGATTGCCGTGGTTGTTCCGTCCGGCATTTCGAGTATTTTAAGTATGGAAGCGACCGTCCCTATCGAATACAGATCGTTCATGCCCGGATTCTCCGTGTTGGTATCTTTCTGGGCGATAACGCCAATCAGGGCGCTTTGCTTGTAAGCATCCCTGATCAGTTTCAGTGATTTGCTCCTGCCTATATTGATCGGAATGATCACCCCCGGAAACAATACCGTGTTTCGAAGCGGTAATATTGGCAGGGTGTCAGGGATTTGCAAATTGTCGTTCAACAGTTCTTTCTCATCCCCCATAATGGGCAAAAATTCAGAAGAATCCTCCCCCATATTCTCTAATAGCACTGCTTTTAAATTTATTTTGTCCATTGATTTATCCTCTCTTTATTAATTATCTTGGAAGTCTTATTTTTCAGTAACTGACATTTTGTCGGTTTTGCCTGTAAAATAGAGTATATTACCCTATAGCGCAAATAGTATGCCATAAAAAAACGCCGCTTATTCAGCGGCGTCTTTATAAGGATAATTAAATTTATTTTCTTCTTTTATCCATGTGGTCTTTGTAACGGTTCATGAACTTATCAACACGTCCGGCCGTATCCACTAATTTCACTTTACCAGTGTAGAACGGATGAGAAGTGTTTGAAATTTCTAATTTTACCAATGGATATTCAACACCGTCGATTTCAATGGTTTCTTTGGTCGCTGCGGTCGATTTGGTGATAGTAGTCGTTCCGTTAGACATATCTTTAAACGCTACCAATCTGTAATTTTCAGGATGTATGCCCTCTT
>OGOU01001229.1_pt1 | contig 20347 bp, 21 predicted proteins | sample 1552721 | NCBI WGS metagenome assembly OGOU01 (sample SAMEA2580176, study PRJEB22360) | human gut metagenome | biome: human gut; feature: human-associated habitat; material: faeces | place: Denmark | collected 2008/2010
GTTTTTATAAATCAAATTGGGCGATTATTGATTCTTTAAAAGATTTCACTATTTCAAAAGAGTTGGAAATTGATTTTATTAGGAAATCTTTTCATTTTGAGGGAAATAAATTTAAATCTACAATAATTTTTAATTGTGTGGTTGTGGGTGATGAATGTAATGTAGAGTGTAATGGAAACTGTATCCAGGATATAAGGAAATGTATTCCATTAGAAATTGATTATTTCTTATATGAATCCATATTTAAATTAAATCATGGTTATAGGCCGAATAAAAAGGAGAAAGATAGTTTGTATAATTTTGAAAATTTTATTGGAAATTTAGTTGATAAAATAAATAATCGAAAACTTTTAATAATTTTTAATGATGAGTCTAAAACTTTTTGGTTTAAAAAATCGTCTAATGGTTATAGTTTTGAGGAGGACTACTGAATGTATGGAAAGGGTTATAATCAACTTAAAAAACAAAATCGTTTGGAGAGCACTTTTGCATTTAACTTAAATTATACATTTTTACCTTATGTAACAAGAGCATATCATCCAGATTTTTCTAAAAATGGTTTTTTGCATATTATTGGAGCATTATCCAGAATTATTTGTAATAAAAGTATTGAGCTCCCCAAGGATGTAAAAATTGTAGATAATATTGTAGAAAATGAATTTATGGATTATGATGATGAAAAGTATTATATTAAAAAATTAGTTTCTAATTATTTAGGGGATGGAGATAACTTAAATATTTTTCACCCAAAGTTATTTTTATTTTTACCATTAACTGAAGGTGTGGATACTAAAACAAATGATATGAGAAAAGCCGAGAAAAAATTAGCAAAATTTTTGAATGATGTTTTATTTAAGGATATTGATTTTAAAGGTTTTTTTGAGAATTACAAAGGAGACTCAAATATTTTAATCCAATTTATCATTGAAAATCTTGTTAATTTAGAAAATATGGGGTATGAAGTGGAGTATTTAATTCCAAAACCTTTAAAATTTATTAAACAAACTTTTGAAGAGGATATCAAATTTGTATTGGAAAAAAATGAATCGTTTTTAATTGAAAATTTTGAATCAATTGTGATTTTTTATTATTTCTTTTATATTTCTCAATTTTCCATATATGTGAATAAGTCTGAAAAAGTTGATGGGGTTATGCCATTGTATTTTTTATTAGATTGGGAAAAGGCTGGAAAAAATCGTAAGGCTATAAAGCATTATAAAAAATTAAATGACTATTTTAATGATTTATTAATTAAAATGTATTCTACAGAATATCTCAATGTTTTGATTGATAGGGATAATAACGAGGGGAATTTAATTTATTTTGAAATAAAAGAGTATGTTAATAAATTAGAGAATCAAAATAAACAAGAATTTTTGAAATATCTTAAACTGTGGATTAAAGATTTGAGAGATGCGAAAAATTTAGGAGAATGTAGTTTTGATAATGATTTTGAAAGTTTGGTTAAACTTTTGGAGGATACGATTACTTTGGGGATTAAAGACAAAGATGGTACATTTACTACTAAAAGGCATTATGCAAGAAATGCAATTGAATTCGTAAAAAAAACTTTCATTAAAAGTAGGGGAAGATATGGTTTGGTGCTTAATATTTCTCAAGAATTTCTTTTATTAATAACTGCATTAGTGGTTAAAGATGATAAAATGCGAATAAATGATTTATTTAAAGAATATGAAAAAAGAGGTTTATTTTTTGATCAAGAATCAAAAAAGGAAATTGTGAATCGTTTAGATAATCTAACATATATAGATAAAAAGAGTGATAGTGGGGATGCACAATATGTTAAATCAATTTTATAAGTATCTTGCAGAAAATTTAATTAATTTTTTCGAAAGCAATGATTTAAAGTCAGGAGATAAGTTTTTCATTAATTTTGAAGAACAAAATCAAGTATCAGATTTTTACAATGCTCTTAAAGAAAAGACTCCTAAAAATGTTTTTAATCCATTTAAATACAGATATTCTCATAAATATCCTGCTTATAATACATTTTGCATTGATTTTAACCAAACCAAACTTATCGTAACTGGACCAAATGTTAATGTTGATTTTTTAGTAACTTTAAGGAATGAAGTATCTAAACAAGATGAGTTACTGGGTTATGCATTATTAATTATTTACTCTGATATTAAAGATAGTATAGAATCTGGTGTTAAAAATCTTGAGGAACAAGGCATGCCATTTAATAGAGATTTTATTTCTAGTAAATTGGGAGTTGATATCAAAAATTCACCGTTGTCTGATTTGGAATCTAAAATATTGGAGGTTTATTTGAATAATATGGAGGATAAAATTTATGAATCAACATTGTGGGATTATGAAGATGTTTTAGCGATTATTAATAAGGGTTTTATAGCTATTGATGAATACAATAAATTAGATATGTTCCCAGATAGTCATTTAGAAAATGCTCCTAAAAATAAATGGGAGAAAAGAATTAAAAAGAACAATGAATTATATTTGGAGATTGAGGAGGAAGTTCAAGAAAATAAATATGAGGAATATTTGGAGAAAAATTTTGATAATAGTGGGATTGATAAACTCAAAGATAAAGAAAATTGGTTCAACACTGATTTTCAAATTTTAATACAGTCTCAAGAGAACTTTAATGACATGAGAAAAAAAAATCAATTATTTAAATGGTAATAATTTGTTTATTGAAGGTAAAACTAAAGAAGGACTTGTTTTTTGGGAAAAACCTAAAAGTGAAACTACTTCAGGAAAACGAAAAAGGGATATCTTAATTTTCAATAATCTTGGAGTTGACAAGATTAATCTTAGTTTTGAATTTGATAGACCTCTTAAAAGGCAATTTTTAGGTAATAATAATTCTAAAGATGTTTCAATTTCTAATAATATTCTTAAATTAAATATAAACATTGATTCTGACGTCATTTTTAAAAAATATACTTATACTCATGAAGAACTCCTGAAAAATAAGTTTGAATTTAATATTGCTATTATTAATTCAAAATCGGTTTTATTTGAGAGTATAAAATATATTTTTGAGATTATTCCTAAGTTTAGACGTCTTCGGGTTAAACAAGAAAAAGGTATTCTTAAATTAGGTGTGGGGGAGAATATAGATGAAGTTCGTTTTGAAAAAAATAATCAAAAAATTATTTTAAGTAATGACAAAACACTTTTATTAAATTTAGATGATATACAGTTTGACATTGAAGATTCTTTGAAATTTAAATTAATTAATGGAATATCTGAAATTAATTTTGAATTAAAAGAATTGAGAGGTAATGTTGAATTAAAGGATTCTAATTTTGTTTGGAATGAAAAAAGGATTTCAAAAACAGATTTTACTTATGATAATGTTAATTTAATTCATAATGGGAATAAATATAATATTCGTGATAATAAGTATAAAGAGATTCTTAATTTAGAATCTATTTTAATTCGTAATAAATGGTTATATGCAAAATATGAAAATGATAAATTGACTCCATTAGAAATAAATTTGAGTGATGAATTAAAAAATGCTTATAATGAGTTATTTGATTTTTGTAATAATGGTGATGAATTAAAATTACCTAGTTTAATTTATTTGGATGATGATTTAAAGAAATTATATTCAAATATTTTAGAAATATTCAATCATGAAATAGAAACAATTGATGAAATGCAATCTTTGGATGGTATCCCTAATAAGTTTAATTTAATGAATATAGGGGTTATTGTGAATTCTAATAATTTATTGTATTCAAGTATTTCTCCAATTAATTTGGCATATCAATTAGAATTAAATAATCAATGTGGAACTCAAAATTTAGATAATAGTATAATTAAACGATTATTTGCAGATAATTTAGTGCCGTATATATATAAAGATAATGTTATTTATCGCCCATTTTTCCAAGATTATGCTAAAGAATGGTTAATGTATATGGAGAACTCTAATGTATCTGTTGGTTCAACAAATTTGTTCCTTAAAAAAGTTGTTAAAGAAAAATTACAACAATTTGTTCGTAATTTTGATTATTTATTTAAAAATGGTTCTAGGGCTCCTTTAAGAATTAATTTAATAAATATAGAGAATGATGAAGAAATTGTTAAAGGAATATTTGATTTTATTAGGGAAAGGTTACCTGATCAAGATAATTCTAAAGAAATTATTCCTATTGTGTTAAATATTTATAATTCAAGTGGGAATTCATCTTTTGAGAAATTTTTTGAGTGCAATGATGAAAAGGATTTAAAAGATTTTGGAATTGATACTGTGTCCTCTCGAAAATTAGATTCTTCAGATGTTATTAGTATGGTTCAAGATAATATAAATTATTATAAGTATGGTTTAAATCAAGAGGAAGAATATGAATATGCGCACATTTCTTTTTATAAATTTAAAACAGGTTCTGCTCCATCTGATTATAAAATGAGTGAGTTAAATACTGGATTAATGTTAAATGGTTTAGTTTCATCATTATCTTCAATTTCTGATGCAAAGGGTTATAAAGTGGGTTTTGCCATTAAAAATGTAGTTAATGAAGATAATATTTTAGTTCGTTCTTCAAAAAATATTAATGAATTAGCATTTAATCATAAGAATAATGGGCATGATTTATATGAACATGGAAAATCTATTATGAATAGAACTTCTAAAGATGAAAATAATTTGAATAAGTTATATGATAAATCACAATGGGTGACATTTATAGAACCTACATTTGATTTAGATTTCTTTGATGAAACTTCTGATTTATTTATAATTCATTATAGTGATCAATATTCTTCATCATCTCAATATGATACTATCACGGTTACTAAAAAATCCGAACAATATAAACATATTATTGAAAATTTTTTAGATAATTATTTAAAGGGTGATTATGGGGATGAAGATATTGAGGAAGCAATTAGAATTTTCAATTGTATAAATGGGGAATGGTTGCTGCGATCAGGATCGAATAGAGAACAAAATAAAGAAAAATTCAGCATTATTTCTGCAATTAAATACGGTTTGTCTATTTTAGATAATGAAGATATAATATGGGTGCCTATTTCTATAGAAGAAATTTTGCGTGTTGCAGGTAATATTGGTTTAAAAAAGGAGGGGGGTTTGTTTTCTGTTAAAAACTTAAAAGGCAGTACTAAAGGCGTGTATAGTGATGATTTATTATTTATGGGTATGAGTTGTAAAGATGAATTAGAAGTTTATTTTTATCCAATCGAAGTTAAAATTGGTGAAAACAAATCGGGAATAATTTCAAAAGCAGAAAAACAAGTTCTTAAAACAGCTAATTTGATTAATGAGGAACTTAGTCAAAGGGATGTTGATTTTGAAAAAAAATTTTATAGAAATTTCTTTATTCAATTGTTTTTATCTAATGTTCATAAATTGAAAAGTAATAATATTTGGGATGAAAAAGATTATGGATTAATAGATGAAGTTAAAAAGTATTTATTAAATGATGAATATCTTATTTCTCATAAATTAGATTCAATAATTGGTAAGGGGGCTATTATCTCATTTAAAAATACTTGTGATACTAGAACTATTTTAAAAAGTGATGATGTTCTTAAAATTGAATATCCTAGTGAGGATGGGTTTGAAGGAATTATCAAATCAGTATCTGAGATAAATGAGTTGATTTTAGGAGAGCATAATAATGAGGCATCATCTCAAATTCTCTTGACTAATTATAATATATCTGATTTAAGTGAATCTGATGATAATTATGGGGGGATAAATGATTTAAATGAAGAAAAAGATGAGATTGGTAGTTTGACAGTTGAAAAAGAAGATTGTCTGGAAGAAGATAGTTTTGAAAATTATCCTAAAGATAATACAAACTTTGTTGAAGATTATTCTGAGAATCCTCAAATAACTGATGTGTATGATAATATTGATGTTTCTAAAATTAGAGCATATGTTGGGGATATCCAACATCAGGGAACTAAAGTGTATTGGGAATTTGGCCATTCTAAATTAGGGAATCGGCATTTGTTTATACAAGGGGGTTCTGGTCAAGGAAAAACTTATTTAATGCAGTGTTTAATTAAAGAATTGTCTAATCAAGGAATACCTTCAATAATCATTGATTATAATAATGCATTTAGCGAATCTGAATTAGATAATGGTTTTAAAAATGGTATTGGTGCGAAAATTCAATATTTTGATGTGTTTAATGAAAAATTTCCAATTAATCCATTTAAACATAATTTAATTGATGCAAATGGAAATATTGAAGATAATGATGATGTTGCAGAAAGATTTGTTTCAACTATTGAATCAATTTTTACAAATATTGGTAATAGGCAGGCAGATGCTATTTATGAAGCTATTTTAAAAGCTTTTGAGAAATATGGTGATGAAATTGATTTACAAGATATTGGTAATGAATTAAAACAAGGTGATGCTATTGAAAAATCAGCATATTCAAATTTGAGGAGATTGATTAATAAAAATCCATTTGATGGTTCTAAAAATTTTGATTGGTCTTCTTTAGAAAAGGTTCCTGGTCAAATAAATATTATTCAAGTTTCTTCATTCCAAACAACAGTGAAGAAAATTATAATTGACATAATATTATGTGATTTGTGGGAGTATAAATCACGAAATGGTTCTAAAGACAATCCTTTCATTGTGGTATTGGATGAATGTCAAAATCTTGATTTCAAAAGAGATATGGCTCCTGTTCGCAAAATTTTATCTGAAGGAAGGAAATTTGGATGGTCTGCATGGTTCGCTACTCAGAATTTGAAAAATGCTGATAAAAATATGAGTATTCTTCTTAAAGGGGCTGATGAAAAAATATTTTTCAATCCGCCTAATGATGAGATTAATGATATTGCTAAAATAATTACAAACCAACCTGATGATTTAAAAGAGGTTAAAGAAATTTTACCTAATCTTATAAAAGGTTCTTGTGTTGTTTTTGGAAATAATGTTATGAATGGGCAATGGTGTCCTCCTAGATATTATGTTGTAAATGTAACATCTTTTGACAAAAGGGATAAAAATTCTTAAAAAGGACATATATATGGTGGATGTTAATTTTTTATTATTTTTTAATAAATAGTATCGTTAAAATAGGATATATTAGCTTATTTAAGCTAATTATCTGTTTTTTATAGAGATGTGTGCTTTTTAACAGAAAAAAGGTTATTCTAGAGCAAAATATTTTTTAATTTCAGAATAGTCAAATATGGGAAATTATATTAATATTATTCATATATTTTATCTGATTTGGTGGGGGACGAGTGAACTTACAGAAAACATATTTTGGATGTAATTAATTATGGATTGCTTAAATATAAAACAGAATATAATGCTCAAGTTGAAGGTGAAAATTTAACATTATATGCCAAGTATTCAAGAAGGGATGTTTGTAGACTGTTAAACTGGCCAAATGATGACAGTTCCACATTATATGGATATAGGGTAAAACACAATACTTGTCCGATTTTTGTAACTTATGATAAAAAAGAAGACATTTCAGATAGTACTAAGTATCTAGATGAGTTTGTAAATAAGGATGTTTTCAGCTGGATGACTAGAAGTAGGCTTAAATTAGATAGTAAAGAAGTAGTTGCTATTAAAAATTATCAGAAAACTAATTTAAAGATACATTTGTTCATTAAGAAAAGTGATGATGAAGGTAAGGATTTCTACTATATGGGTCAGGTCGAACCATTTGATTTTATTCAGACAACTATCAAAAGCAAAGACGGAGACCTGCCGATTGTCAATATTAAATATAATCTCCATATTCCAGTTAAAGATGAGCTGTATGACTATTTTGAGAACAAGATATAGGTGAATTAAGTGGATAAGAAAATTAATATATTAATTGTGGTTATGGTGCTTGTACTTTCATTGTCAATTGCTTATATGTTTTTATCAATTAATATGCAAGAAAATAAGAATCCTCCAGCAATTAACATAACAAACAATGAAACAAATAATGCTGAGACCATAGATCAAAGCCACTATGAAATTGATTATAGTAGCGACCCTATGGATGCTGATACTGAATGGTATTTGGATGAAAGACCTCATAAGCAGATGCATAGTATGGATGAAGTCCCCAGTGGTGAACGGGAAGTTCATTATACAGAAGATGGCAGTGGATGGTATGAATATTATGATTAAATGATAAGGAAATTTATTCCCTATCACTTAATAATTCACCAGCTACTCCGATGCTTTCTTTAGGATAAGCTTGAACAAGTACTGTTATTGCCTCTATTGGCAATCCGTAACTGTCAGCTACTATTTCACTTACTTTTTTTACCATTTCTCTTTTATCTTCAACACTGATTGTGTCATTTCCGGCTATTGTTATTACAGGCATAATTTTTTCCTCCCTGTTTTTAAAATTTATTAATCAGATATAATAAACTATCTATTAAGTGATTATTATGCTTGGTGAAAATGAACTTGTTAAACTGTTTCCGGATTTTAAAGATTTGGTTCAGCCTTCAGGAATTGATTTGGCTTTAGATAAAATTTATATTCAGGAAAGTGAGGGGTCTTTGATTGGCAATGAAAAAAACCTTCCTGAAATTAAAGAATTGGAAGGTCCTGTTTACACTTTAAAACCTCATACTGCTTATCTTGCTTCAATTGACAGGAAAATCAAAATTCCGAAGGGCTATTCAATGTTATATCTGCCAAGATCCACATTACTGAGGTCTTTTGTCTCAGTTCAGACAGCTGTTGGAGACCCTGGTTTTTTCGGAACTTTAATGTTCATGATTTATAATCACGGAGATTATGAATATAAAATCAAAAAAGGAGACAGAATAGCTCAGGGAGTTGTTTTTGAAGTTGAAGGCTCCGGGCAATACAGCGGATCTTATCAGGAAGAGGAATAATAATGAATGTAGCTGCTTATTTAGTTAAAATCCTTGAAGAGGAAGGTCTGGAAAATATTTTCGGACTTCCCGGAGAACAGATATTGCCGTTTTATAAGGCTCTCAAAGATTCCAAAATAAATCATGTTCTGGTAAGGCATGAACAGGCAGCTATGCATGCAGCAGATGCATATTACAAATCCTCTCATAAATTAAGTGCATGTGTAGCTACTGCAGCGCCGGGGGCACTTAATTTTACAATGGCTCTGGCCGGAGCATATAAGGACAATGTGCCTCTTCTGGTTTTGACAGGAGACAATCCCACTGATTTGAGAAATGAGGATGTTTTCCAGTCACTTCCGACATCAGAAATTTTTAAAAATATTGTTGATGAATCATTCAATCCCTTAAACGGAACTGAAGCGGTATATGCACTAAGGGCAGCTATTTATAAAATTAAACACGATCCTAAAGGTCCGGTTCATATAAATTTGTCAAATGATGTCCTGTTAAGCGAGGAGTTTCAGGACTTTGATTTATGTTATTTATGTGAAAATGACCTGTCAAATGTTAAAAAAGCCCAGGAATTAATAAATAAATCTAAAAAACCGCTCTTTGTATTGGGTTCAGGAGCAATATCACAAAGAAAAGTTTTAAAACTGATAGCTGAAAGTAATGGAATTCCGGTAGCAACTACATTTAATTCAAAAGGAATAATAGATGAAAGCAATCGGTTAAATCTGGGAATGACTGGTACAAGAGGAACTCCCAGAGCAGATTATGCCATAAAAAATTCAGACTGTATCATAGCTTTAGGTGCAAGAGCTTCTGAAAGGACATTTACATCATTGGAAGAAATTGAAGATAAGCTGATTCATGTAAATATTAATAAAAAGCATCTTAAAGGAGATTATCCGATTCAGGGAAGTGTTGAAGACTTTTTATGTGAAGCTGACTTTAAAAAAGCAGACTGGTTAGATGAAATATTGGAAATTGACAATAAAATAGCTGTTGAAGGATTAGGAGATAAAACACTTCCGTTAAGACCTCAGGTAGCTATTAATGAAATTTTAAAGCAATATAGGAATAATATTGTAATCGGTGATGCCGGAAGTCATATTACATGGGTAACACTGCTTAAAAAATCCTCTGACTTTGGACAGCTGCTGTTTCAGTCAGCACTTGGACCAATGGGTTACGGAATTCCTGGAGCTATTGGAGCAGCAGTTGCAAATCCTGATAAAAAAATAATTGTAATCAACGGAGACGGAGATTTCCAGATGAATATTCAGGAGTTGGCTACAATAAAAGAGTATGGTTTGAATATTTTAATTTTCATAATAAACAACTCACAATATGGCATTATAAGACAGCATGAAGTTAATAAATATGGTATGGAACCCTATCAGACAGATTTAAAAAATCCTGACTTTGTAAAAGTAGCTGAAGCATACGGATTAAAAGCAAAAAGAGTAGAAAAGCTTGAAGATTTCCAGGATGCAGAGGATTATGACATTATGGATGTTGCTGTAAGGTTTGAAGATATTCCTCTTCCTAAATAAGGCATTCTTCAACAAATTTTTTTACAATATCTTCATACCCCTGGCAGTTGCCGTCAAATGAATAGTAATAGTATTCATCATCTGTGTTGTGGATAAATCCGAGGGGTATCAGTTCATAACTGGCTATTTTATCTTTTAAGATAACTGCTTTTGATTTATAGATAAAATAAAAGTTATCCTCTCCAACAGCTATTTTTTTAAAGGTTAGCTCTTCATCTTTCCTGAAGTATTTGTCAAGCTTTTCCTTTTGGTGTTTTGCAAATCCTGTAAAATTATTTTTCATTTTTATCACCTCTAAAAGTCTTAATCAAAATTCTGATTTCTTTTTTGGAGATTAGTCGAATTGTCGGCAGAAACAGCTTTAAAAGATTAATATCAACATCTAAGCATCCTTTAAAATCAATTACAGGATCTCCAAAAACAGGTTCGGCACTTACTTTAGAAACAGGATATAATGTTTTAATAAATCCGTTAATTGCCCAGATATATCCAATATATTGTGCAGTATCTGCATAGCTGGCCAGTCCAAATTTAAGATGATTTTCTAATTTTGTAACTTTAATGGATTTTGCGGTTTTTTTTAAAAAATCTGTAATGTAAGGCAGAGCATTTTTAAGGGGGTTCATTAAATTTTTAGACCCTTTTTTCTCGTCTGCTTCTTCTTCGGATTCTTTTTCTTTTGAAGAATTATAAACAGTTATTTTTTTAAAAATATTTATTTTAACAATAGCTGAAAGCTTGCTTCCAGTTTTTTCAAAGCTAAGTGATATTCTAAGACCCATATATAAAAAAATAATAATGATTAGAATGATTAAGAGTAAAATCATTCCTAGGATGTATATGGTATTCAAAATATCCCTTTTTTAAAAAATTTATTGGTCTTCTTCTTCGGTAGTTGTAAACTCAGGTTCAATATATTCTGATTCATCGTAGTCGTCTGAAGATTGTGAAAAATAATTTTTAACAAGGTCAGATACAATCAGTCCTAAATCAGACAATGCTTTGTTGGTTTCAGTTCCTTTAGTTAAGTTAACAACTTTAACTCCTTCTCCGCTTTTAGCATTTTTTGGAATAATTACCATGGAAACAGGTTCAACACCAGCACCGGCACCTACAGTATCATTTCCGTCATTGCCCAGTATGTTTTCACAGGCTCCAAAACCTACTCCCATTCTCATTACCGGAATTAAAAATTGGTCTCCTGCATCAATAGGTTTTCCAACAACATTTTCAATACTGATAAGTTTACGTAATTCTTCTACACTTGTTTTAATATTTTCAGCCATATTTTGACACATCCATTTTTTTAGTTAATTATAATATTAGCTATCAAATATTAAATATTTTGTTTATTTAAAAAAATTTCAGGCTTAATAATTTAGCTATTATCAAGCCTATTTTATGAATCATTTTTATGTTTTTAAGGAAGTTATTTTGTCTAAAGTGTCTTTAGGCAGTTTTCCTTTTTGAATTAGTGTTGTTATTTCGTTTGTTATTTCGTTTGTTATTTCGTTTGTTATTTCGTTTGTTATTTCTGTTTTCCCTTCTTTTATTCCTTCTTTTCTGGCTTGGTCGTATAGTGTGTTTCTCATTTTTGTTTCCTCTGTTATTGATTGCTGGTGTTTTTTTACATTTTTAAGGAATGTATTTGGTTTAATGTGTCTTGGGGTAGTTTTCCTTTTTGAATTAGTGTTGTTATTTCGTTTGTTATTTCATTTTTCATTTCATTTTTTCCCTCATTTCTTCCTTCTTTTCTTCCCTCGTTTATTCCTTCTGTTTTTCCTTCTTTTATTCCTTCTTTTATTCCTTCTTTTCTGGCTTGGTCGTATAGTGTGTTTCTCATTTTTATTTCCTCCATTATTGGTTGTTGGTGTTCTTTTTTTATTACTTTGGAACATACTGCCTGTTGAATGTACTTGATGTTGTTAAGTTCGTCTATGGTTAATGTTGTTATTTTATTGGTTAATTGAGCAGTTTTCAATGTTATTTCTTCTGTTGTTTCCTTATAGCTTGTAAACGGCATTAATTTCAAAGCAAGTATTTCTGTTGGTGTTAGTTTTTCGTTGTTTTCTATTTTTTTACTTATACTATTTATTTTTTTATTTCCGTCAATGTTTTTTAAGGACATGATGTTAATTTTAAAAACATTGTCTTTACTGTACTGATAGATGATCTGGTCGTTCGGTATTGCTTGAACACAAATGATGTAGGTTTCAACAAAACAGCCGGTGTATTCATGTAGTAATGCGACATAAGCGAAGATTCTTTGCAATTCCTTTTTTGTTGGAAATCTTGCTTGAAATTCTATATGAATATAAATTTTGTCTTTTGTTTTACCTACGTAGTCCAGATGATATCTTTTATTTTTTAATTCGCTGAATTCTGTTTTGGCTGATTCTACAATTTCATAATCGATGTTCATAAATTCTAACAGTTCATTTATTGAGGTATTTGCTATTTCTTTTAATGTTATGTCCAGTATGTGATAGTTGATGATTAAAACCCCCTGTTGTTTTTATTGGATATCCAATATCTCATTGGTTTTTATAGTTTATAAATTGGTCAGTTTTTTCTAAAAACAATTTTACATTCTTAAATCAATAAAATAATGATTTTAATGTAATTTTGAAATCTTGATTTTTATCGAGTATAAAAGAAATTTCTGCTATTTTTTAAAATTTATCGAGTATAGTCGATAAAATTTTCATAGCTGTTGAAAAGTGAAGCAGTTATATTTTGATGATATGCAACTCTAAAAATAATGATTTGATATAATATCAAATTTAAAAAAAGAAAAAAAGAAGAATCATAAGTATGATTCTGTAATGGATGCTACTCCGGCACCTGCATCTTCAATTGCACCGAGACCTTTTAAAGTCATTCCGATAGCTGCAAAGGTTTGTACTAATTCTTTGTAGGAAATGTTTCCCATGTGTCCTATTCTGAATATGTTTCCTTTTAAGTGGTCTTGTCCACCAGCCAATTCTACTCCGTATTTGTCACGGACAGTTCCTCTGAAGTCTGCATCAGTTATGCCTTCAGGCATTTTAACTGCAGTTACAGTAGCTGAGGATACTTTTTCATCTGCGAATAATTCTAAACCTAATGCTTTTACAGCAGCTACACTAGCTTTAGCAGCTTTGTGGTGACGTGCAACTCTGTTTTCTAATCCTTCTTCCATAACCATTTTTAATGCTTCGTTCATAGCATAAGTTAGAGATACAGAAGGGGTGTATGGAGTTTGAGGTGGATTTTTGTCTCCACTTTTTTTAGCAGCTTGCATATCTAAGTAGAATGTATGGGAGTCTACTTTATCTGCAGCAGCCCAAGCATCATCACTTAATGTAATAGCAGCCATTCCAGGTGGTGCTGCAATACATTTTTGGGATCCGGTAATACATACATCTATTCCGAATTTGTCTACATCAACATAGTCTCCTCCAAGGGAAGATACAGTATCTACAATGTAGAGGGCGTCGTAATCTTTCATTACTTTACCGATTGCTTCAATAGGTGCTGCTACACCAGTTGAAGTTTCATTATGAACAACAGATACAGCTTTAATATCTTCATCAGCATCAAGAGCAGCTTTAATAGCTTCAGGAGTTACTGCAGTTCCCCATTCTACTGCTAATTCTTCGGTGGTAATTCCATGAGCATTAGCTATTTTCATGAAACGTTCTCCGAATTTTCCTCCTACAACATTTAAGACTTTTTCTCCGGAATTTACTACATTACTTATAGCTGCTTCCATTGCTGCAGTTCCAGACCCGGTTAATAAATAGGATTGGTTAGAGGTTTGGAAAACATCAGACATTAATTCGCTGGTTTCAGTTAAGATTTCTCCATATTTAGCTCCTCTATGATTTACAACAGCTTGAGACATAGCATTAAGTACTCTTGGGTGTACTGTTGTTGGACCTGGAAGCATTAATAAAATTTCATCCATTTAAAATTTCCTCCGTATGTAAAAATAAATTTTATGATTTAGCTTATGATAAAGCTATATAAATGTCTTATTTTTATAGTTTTTAAATATTGTGTAGTACATATAGTATAGTATGGATTTTTTTGGAAATGACAGATTAACATTTAAAAGAGTATTTAACTATCTTCTGGGATTGTGGTTTATAACTCTGGGGATAGGTTTTTCAATAAAATCTAATTTAGGAGCAACACCTGTCAGTTCAGTTCCATACACTTTAAATTTGATTTGGGGAATTGAAATAGGTCAGGCTACAATTATATTTCATGCAATTTTAGTTTTAATAGAATTGGTATTGTTAAGAAAGGACTTTAAAGTTAAACACTTCCTGCAGGTCTTTGTTGGAGTATTGTTCGGATATTTCACAAGTTTTTCAGTTGGATTAATGGGTTTTATTCCTGATTCAACCAGTATTCTATTTGAACTGCTGCTGACATGTTTAAGCATATTCAGTGTAGCTTTGGGATTGTTTTTCTATGTTCCTGCAAACATTATTCCGGTATCTGTTGACGGGGTAACACAGGCATTAGCTATTGCATTTAACAGGCCTTTCTCAAAAACCAAGGTTGTTTATGATGTTGGCCTGCTTGTTATTTCTTTAATATTGTGTTTTGTATTTTTGGGAGTAATTGGGGGCAGTATTGGTATTGGAACAATTCTTTCAGCTGTTTTTGTTGGAATTGTATTAAAATACATTCATAAGCTTAACAGCTATTTGACAGGAGAAGTAGTTGATTTTAAACAGATGTGATGATTATGAACGGAAATATGATTAAAAGGATTTCATTATATGTCCTGGGACTTTTTGTAATGACTGTAGGTATTGCATTTTCATTCAGGTCTGATTTGGGCTCTTCTCCAGTTAGCTCAATTCCCTATTCCATGATGCATGTATGGGCAATAGAAGTAGGATTTGCAACTATACTGTTTCACATTGCTCTTGTAATACTGCAGTTTTTAATTCTAAGAGAGAATTTTAAAGCTAAAATACTGCTGCAGGTTGTTGCAGGAGTTCTTTTCGGATATTTTACAACTTTGGCAGTGTATCTGGTTTCATTTGTACCGAAACCTCCAGGTCTTATTGGAGACTTTATATTTCTGGGAATCAGTATTGTGGTTCTGGCATTTGGAATATTTTTATACCTTCCGCCTCATATTGTTCAGCTTGCAGGTGAAGGTGTAATGCAGGCAATAGCTATTACATATGATTTGCCTTTTCCAAAGGTTAAAGTAGGATTTGATGCTGCAATGGTAATTATTTCTGTAGTGATGTGCTGGATATTTATTGGAAATCCTTTGGCTAGTGTTGGGATAGGAACAATTGTAGCAGCATTTTTAGTTGGAACAGTGTTGGAATATATTGTTAAAGGATTTAAAAAAATAACAGATCGTGAAGTTGATTTAAAACAAATGTGAGATGATTTTATGTGGATTAAAAGAATTATATTATTTGTTGGTGGATTATTTGTAATGTCATTAGGTGTAGGTCTTTCAATAAAGTCTGGTTTGGGAGTTACGCCAATCAGTTCAATTCCTTACTCTTTAACATTGGCCTCAGGTGTAAATATTGGAATTACAACAGTAATTTTCAATGCACTTCTTGTATTTTTACAGATACCAATTTTAAAAAAGAGATTCAATCCGAAAAGGCTTTTGCAGTTGATTAATGCATTTATGTTCGGGTATTTTACAGATCTTTCACTGTGGATTTTATCTCCGATGCCTGATTTGCCGTTGGATGTTAACTTTACACTGCTGATTGTAAGTATGTTTTTAATAGCTATTGGTATTTTAATATACATGCCTGCAAACATTGCACCTCTTCCAGGTGAGGGAGTTGTGGAAGCTGTATCTCTGGCTTATGATAAACGATTTTCCAAAGTTAAAGTATGTTTTGATACATCAATGGTTGTATTATCTTTAATCATTTGCGGACTCTTTACATCGGATATTTTTGGAAGTGTAAATGTAGGTACAATTCTTGCAGCAATATTCATAGGAATTATTATAAGATATCTCACAGAATTGTATGAAAAAATAACAGGAAAGTCAATTACAGTAGTTAATAAAGAAAATTAGGAGCATGAAAGAATTAAAATTACAAATGAGTTAATTAAAAGAATAATATATTATATAATCGGAGTATGCATACTGTCTTTTGCTGTAGGGGTTTCAATCAAATCTGAATTGGGTGTTACTCCAATTAACTCCATTCCCTATGCAATAGCTTTAATTACAAATATCGATGTAGGTTTGTCATCAGTTTTATTTTATCTGGTAGTTATTTTTATACAAAAACCAATTTTAAAAGAGAGATATCATCCGAAAAGACTTCTTCAATTAGTCAGTGCTTTTTTATTCGGATATTTTGTTGATTTTTCATTGTGGGTACTGGCACCGATTCAGAATCTTTCAGTAATAGGCAAGTTTCTGGTGCTGGCATTAAGCATAATTCTTATAGCTGTCGGAATTTTAATAATGATGCCTGCAAATATTGCACCTCTTCCTGGAGAAGGTCTTATAGAAGCAATAGCTATAGCTGCTGATAAGAAATTTTCATCAGTTAAAATATGTATTGATTCATCAATGGTGATAATAACAGTTATTTTATGCTGGATATTTTTAGGTGATGTTTTGGGAAGTGTAAGTATAGGTACAGTAATCTCAGCAGCATGTACTGGTTTTGTTGTAAGGCAGTTCCATGATTTGTATAAGTATTTTACAGGTAAGGACATTAGGGTTGTTAATAAAGAATAAAGAATATTAATAATCTGCAACTAAATTAACAATATATAAAAGGTGATTTCAATGGATTTTGGCCTTTGGGAAAATTATTATAAAAAAATATTGGATGATTTCGGATTTGAAAGAGAAGATGATGAAAAAACTGCTCAGGTATTGGATGACCTTCTTTTTGAACAGGGCTGCTTAACACTGGAAGATTTATATGAAAAAGTAGATTTTTCCACTAAATTCATAATATTTGGAGCAGGACCATCTTTAAAAGACCATATTAAAAAAATAAAAGCAGAATATGATTTGTTTGATTATGTTTTAGTAGCTGCAGACGGAGCAACAACAGCTTTAACTGAAGAAAAAATAGTTCCGGACATAATAGCTACTGATCTGGATGGGAAAATAGATGATATTTTATATGCAAATGCATGTGGTGCAAATTTAGTTATTCACGGTCATGGAAATAATCTGGAAGCAATTTTAAAATACACTCCATTTTTTGACAATGTTTTAGGAACAACACAAGCTCAGGCACATGGAAATCTCTATAATTTTGGAGGATTTACAGACGGAGATAGAGCAATGTTTTTGGCTGTTGCACTTGGAGCCACTGAATTGATATTGGCTGGAATGGATTTTGGAAATGTTGTAACTAAATACTCAAGACCAAATATTGCAGAAGATACTGCTAAAGCAGATAAAATTAAAACAAAAAAATTGGAGTATGCAGAATTGTTTACAAAGTGGATTGACGATAATGAAGATGTTAAAATTATTAATTTAAAGTCATAATAATTTTTTTATAATAGTTTAAATATAAATGATAAGTATGGGAATTGAAGATATTTTAATGCATGATGAAAGTCTTTTTCAAAATATAAATGCTTTTGATCCGGATTATGTGCCTCCGAATTATAATTATAGGGATAGGCAAATGGAAGCTATGGCAATGGCAATAAGACCGGCTATAAGTGGGGGGCAGCCATCAAATTCTGTTGTTTTAGGTTCATGTGCAACTGGAAAAACAACAGCTATTAGAAAAGTATTTGAATTAGTTGAAAAAAGCACAGAAAAAGTCACTTGTGTTTATATAAACTGTCAGCTTCATACAACACGTTTTGGAATATTTTCACAAATTTATAAAAAGCTATTTGGCCATATTCCTCCGGAAACAGGAGTTCCATTTTCAAGAATTTATGACCAAATCATGCATAAACTTCAATCAGATAAAAAAGCATTAATCGTTGCATTGGATGATGTTAATTATTTATTCCAAAGTAAGGCAGCTAATAAAGTATTTTATGATTTGTTAAGAGCATATGAAGAATATCCTGGTGTTAAAACTGGAATTTTTGCAATATTGTCTGATCTGGAATTCAGGTATGCTTTTGATAAAAATGTAAATACTGTTTTTATACCTCAGGACATTACATTTCAGCCATATAATTATTCAGAAATTGAAGATATCTTAAAAGACAGGGTAAATGCAGGTTTTTTCCCCGGTGTAATGGGTGATGAAATCCTTGAATTGGTAGCTATGCATACTTATGATGTCGGAGACTTAAGAGTAGGCATTAATCTTTTAAGGTCTTGCGGCAATATTGCTGAAGCTGAAGCATCTAGAGAAATTACAGAGGAACATTTCCAAAAAGCAGTTGATTCTTTAGTTTCAGTACAAATCTCAGAAACTTTAAAATCATTAAATGATACTGAAAAGGCATTATTAAAAATAATTTCAGATTCAGATAAGATTTTTACAGCCGGAGAGTTATCTGAACTGTTTAAAGAAAAAGAAAATGTAAGTTATGCTACCTTTAACAGAACCCTTGAAAAATTGGAGTTTTTAAGATTAGTTGACACAAAATTCACAGGAAAAGGGTCAAGAGGAAATTCCAGAGAAATTATTTTACGTTTTAACCCTTGTGATTTTAAATTATGAAATTCATTTCCATCTTTTAAGTTGTGGAAATGTTTCATTTAACATTTTTCTAACTGTTTTTTCATCCATGTCTGTATTTTCGACAGTTTTTGGAACACAAAAATCAATCATTTCTTCCATAGATATATCTGCTGTAAATTCACCATTTTCATAGCAGTAAATACAGTAATCTTCGTTTTTACTGCCATCTTTGTTGCTGCCATATAATTCTTCAGTCATTGGCATTGCACAGGACTGACAGAATTTCATATTTGAATCAAATTCCATATTAATCATCCTTATAACATTAGATTTTTGCATGGGTCAACCTGTTTTAATCTAATGCTTTTTCTGCGCCAAGGGTTTGGTAGCATATAATTAGAAAAAACCAATTATACTAAATTGGGATTTTGCGCAGTTACAACAGAGATTATTGATAAAAGCAATACTATCATTATAACAAGTATCACCATGCAAGCTTGAATATTATAGTTACTATATTCTATTTCATCTATTATAGAACTTTTCTTTCTTAAATCAGCTTTTATTGTAGTATCTGAATTTTTCAACATTTCTATCACATCGTTAAATTAATATTGTTTGAAAGTGTAATATAAAGAAAGAGAGACACCCCATTTGAAAAGTAATATTTTAGGAAGAAACTATGAAAAAATTTGAATTTTTTGATGTAACTGCAGATATAGGATTTTATGCTTATGGAAACAACTTAAACGAAGCTTTTGAAAATGCAGGATTGGCATTATTTAATATAATTTCTAAAACAGAATATATAGAACCCATAACTTCCAAATCATTTGAAATAACTTCAGAAGACAAAGTTTCTTTATTGTATGATTTTTTAGAGGAACTTTTATTTTTGCATGAAATAGAATTCATGTTATTTTCACAATTTAAAGTCACGATTAATAAAACAGATGACGGATATCACTTAAATGCAACAATTGAAGGTGAAGGGATTAATTGGGATAAACATTATCGCGGTGATGAAGTTAAAGCTATAACATTTCACAAAATGAATATTATTGAAAAAGATATTGTAAAACTTTCAGCAATTGTGGATTTATGAAAACATATATAATAAATTATATTTAAATAATTAAATATGCAAAGAAGAAAATCAGTTTCAAGAATATTTGAACTAATTGTAGGAGGCTTAGGGGCACTTATAAGTTTAGTTTCTAGTTCATTTATCTTATTGATTGGAAGTTTTGGATTTGGAGCAACCTCCTTTTTAGGACTTATAGCTACTATCGGATCATTTTTAGGTATTTTTGCATCTATTCATGTATTTAAAGA
>OGOU01001235.1_pt1 | contig 20277 bp, 20 predicted proteins | sample 1552721 | NCBI WGS metagenome assembly OGOU01 (sample SAMEA2580176, study PRJEB22360) | human gut metagenome | biome: human gut; feature: human-associated habitat; material: faeces | place: Denmark | collected 2008/2010
AGCAACCTCCGAGATTGTTTTGTGCTTGGGCATCTCCTTGTTCGGCGGCTTTGCGGAACCAATAAACAGCCTCGGAGTATGATTGCGATACGCTCTGACCGTTCGCGTAGCAACCTCCGAGATTGTTTTGTGCTTGGGCATCTCCTTGTTCGGCGGCTTTGCGCCAATATTTTACGGCATCGTCGTATGACTGTGTCACACCATTTCCAACGAAATATTTAGAAGCGAGGTCACACAATTCGGAGGCCGAGAGCTTATCTTGTGATGATGAATTACGCGTGGTTTCCTGCGTCTGCTGTGTCTGTTGGTGGCTTTGAGTACGAGGGGATTGAGGGGCAGAGATGCCTTTCTGCAGGACCTTGATAAACTGTTGGCTGACAGTTATGGCTTTGTCGCAGAGGCTTTTCTTTTCTTTGGAGTTGTAGGCTTGTTTTGCCGCCTGAAATCTCCTGATGGCCTGTTGTTGTGAGCTGACGCTCATAGTCTGCTGGAAGGTGATGCCCTGATTGTAAAGTCTGTCGGCAGTCTGGTTGGTCTGGCCCATCATGATGCTTGCGCAACAGAAGATGGCGCAGAACATGGTGACTAAGCGATGCAGTATGTAGCTGTTATTCATTTGATTGTAATCGGTATTTGTAACCAGACGTTCCGGTATTTAGCCTAAGAAGGGCGCCATTCAGCCGAGACAGAGGTTTATTTTTTGTTTGCGTTATTTTTTTTGTTTGATAAAGAACTCGATGGTACGGTCGCCGCTGCGGATTATCAGGTTGCCGGTGCGTTCGGCTTGGGTCTCGTTTTTGCCGACAAGGATTACAACATCTGTTTTAATCATATCTTCGCCGTATTCATCATCATTGATTTTCAGTTTTTCCTTTCCTTTAGCAATTGCTTTATCAAAAATGTTTCCGCCTCCTTTTTGCTTGATGGTAATCTCTACCCAGTCAGGTTTTTCCTCGACAATCCAGTTGTGGTTGTTGTTGGATTCGTAGAGTATGTCGCAGTCGCTCCAAAGTGAGAACTCTTTTTTGCCGCTGCCTTTGCCTAGCTCAAATATCTGTTTGTCGGCCAATATTTTGACCATACGTCCGTCCTGAGTCAGTGTCACGGTATCCTGAGCACTGCCGGCGTTTACAAAAACTTGTTGCGAGCGTTTGGAGCAAGAGTTGTTTTGTCCGCACGAAATCTCGAAGCTGTTTTCGGATTTTTTGTTTACAGTCAGGAACGAGGAGCCGTCGTCGGCGGGTACGGGAGTGGCTGTCCATTCACGGGCATTGGTATTGACGGTGATGGTCAGCTTCTTGGCATATTTATCGATATCAAAGGACTGATTGCTTAGCGACAAAGTGGTTTTTGTGGTCTCGGGTGAATAGCTGTCCTTGCCCTGCCTGTTTCGCGAATCGTATTTGCTTTTTCGGCTACCTCCGCCTCCTCCGTTTATGTTTCTAATAAGTTGACGGCTCAGAGCAATGGCTTTGTCACAGAGTGCTTTTTTCTCGGCAGAGTTGTATGTGCCTTTTGCTGCCTGAAATTTTCTGATGGCCTGGTTTTGCGCGCTTACTGTCATGGTTTGCTGTAAAGCGACGCCCTGACTGTAAAGTTTGTCTGCGGCAGTATTTTTTTCAGCCATCATAACTGTCGCGCAACAGAAGATGGCGCAAAACATGATGACAAAACGTCGAACGATATTGCTGTTATTCATCTTTTATGACTTATTGTTGAAGAATTGTAATGGTGATATCTGCATTGGCCGTGGCAGTGCCTGAATATATGCCGAAAATGAATAGGCGCTGTGATGCGGGATGGCTTATACTTCGGTGGTATGATGTTTATTTTGTCTTGAGGGCGTTGTTGACTGCGTCGAGTCGCGAACGGATCTCTTTGGCTGCTGCTGCTATGTCGGGATCGGGATCGCCGTTAAGGGTTGCAAAGGTTTCGCTGAACTCGGCTGCCGTTTTCTGCAAGGCGACGTCAACAGTCTTGATTCGGTCGTCAAGATTGCTGGTCTTGACTTTTTTCTTGGCGAGTTTTTGGGCAATTTTGTCGGCTTGCATCAGATGCGTTTTTGCCTTGACCAGGTCTTCGTCGTAACCTTCGTCGTGCTTCAGGCCTACTTTTGTCAGAGAGTCTGCCTGTAGGAGATGATATTCGAATGTTTTCTTCTGCTGGTCGATCATGGCTTTTTCCTTGATGGCGGCGGCATCTTCTTCGACGGTTCCGTGATATAAGTAGAAAGCGGTGATACCTCCGGCGACGAGGAGCACGGCGATGACAATGAAAATGATAATCATGCGGCGCTTGCGTGGGTCGGCGGCGCGTTTGACGTCCATCGACTCGAGGTCGACGCGCATTTCGGCGGCAGTCTGGTAGCGCTGTTCCTGACGTTTTTCACAGGCTTTGTTGATGATGCGGCGCAGCTCTTTGTTGGTGACCTTTTCCATGGGCAGTTTTTCCTTAATCTGCTTGTCGAGGACGTCGAAGCGTGTGCCCTCGAAAGGAACGTTGCCGGTTAGACACTGGTACAGGAGTACGCCTACGGCATAGATGTCCGAGGTCTGATTCTGATGCTTGAGATCGCCCAAGGCAAGTTCGGGTGATGCATATTCGGGTTTGCCCATGAAAGCGCCGGCGACGGTGAGCTGCTTGTCGGTGGCGAGCTGCTTCATCTGCTTGCAGATGCCGTAGTCGATGATTTTGATTTTTTTGTCCTCGGTGATGAAGATGTTGGAGGGGTCGATGTCGCGATGAATATAACCGGCATCGTGCAGTGCCATCAGACCTGACAGGACGCTCTTGATTATTTCTTTGGCAAAATTGTCAGGGTTATTCTTGTATTCGTCAAGGAGTGTTCGTGCGTAGGGAATTTCCTTACCGTTGGGGTCTTCGCATTTGCCCTGAAGTATGTCCGATAGGGAGACGCCGTGAAGCAGTTCGCTGACCACGTGATAGTGTTTAACGATTTTGCCGTCACGGTTTTCGTCGGTTTCGATAAAGCCGAGCATCTCGACAAGGTTGTCGTTGCGCAGGCGTATTGAAGCTTCGCGGCGTGCGCGTTCGATGGCCTGTTCGGGAAGGTCCATGAACAGGAATTTGATTGCGACGGGACGAGTCTCGCCGGTTTTTTTATTTACGCATTTGCCTTGGTATACTTTGCCCATACCGCCTTCGCCGATAGGAACACTCGCTGAGTCAACCTCAAAATAAATGCCGGCTTCTTTTTCCTGCTGGCCCTGAAGTCTGATGATTGCCATTTTATCTTAGTCTTATTTCAATTTTAATAGTAGTGGGGATGAGCAGCCGGGTAGGGCGCCTGTCCCGGATATGTTGTTTCTTATTTAATATTCTCGAGACGTGATAGATAGTTCTTTATTTTCTTTTCGGTGTCGGATGTGGTTAGGCCTCGGTTGCGGTCAATGCCGTTGAAAAGACCGGAGTCATTGGATATGTCTTTTTGCAGACTTTCGGCCTGTTTCTTGGATGCGGAGGTTGCTTGGCTCACCAGTTGGCCGAGCTGCGTTTTCAGGCGGTTGTGGATGACCTTACGTTCATTCTGACATGCTTTTATGTCATTATCGTTGTTCTTTTTGAAGCCCTTGTGCTCGTATTTCCACAACTCGTTCAATGTGCTTTTTGCCGAACTTTTTACATCGGCAAAGCCGATTGTCGCATTTTCAATGGCGGCTTCGGCTTTTGCGCTTGCATTGTCAACAGACCCGGCGTTGGCTATTTGGGAGACATCGCCGGGTGCATCCTCCATATTGATGACGGTGGACGAGACGGAGGCTGCGCGGTCATCATACGACTTGCTGAATATCAGGTAGCAGATAATACCGGCGGCGAATCCAAACAACAGATACAGAAGAAGAATCAGAAGTTTATGGCGCTTTCTGTCTCTGCGTTTTTTAAGAGGCAGTCCTGTGGGTACACCCGGGATTGTCGGATGGCTCTGCCTGACCGGGGCAGTTGCTGGCCGGGAGGATTGCGTCACGGGAGCTATTGACGCTTTTGTTTGCTGCGTCTTGGCGTTGCTTACTCGGTTTGCGGCACGTGCAGCAGCAATTCGGGCGGCCGTTCGGGAGGTCTGACCGGGTCGGTCGACCTGTGTAATCGGCGCAGAGTCGGCCGTGCGTTTGGGCTGAGAAGCAGATGCCGGTTTTGGTTTGGTAGGATTTTCGGCGGTCACTTTTGGCCGGGGCGCCGTCGTTTGGGCTTGTTTTTGGGGGGCCTGAGGCGCCGTGACTGATGGCGGCCATGTGGCTGCGCCTTCTGTCCGGGGCGCCTTAGACTGAGCGGGGGCGTCCTCCGAATCGTTAGGGACTTCTTCGATAGTATATTCTTCGGCTGCGGCGTCATTGTTGTCGGATTGTACCTCCATGATTTCGACGAGCGCGAGTGTCAGGTTATCATGCGAGCCGCCGTTGTCCTGGCCCAGAGTGTCAACCTGAGTGCAAACGGTATCGACAGTCGAGGCTACGTCGGGATTGTTGCACAGCATCCGCACGAGGGGGTCCTGTGACAGCGCACCCCAAATGCCGTCGGACATGAGCGCGAAGCGGTCGCCGGGCATAATCTTGACGACATCGGTCTCGGGGTCGACAAGCTGCTTGGCACCGAGCGCACGTGTGATGACATTGGAGTATCCCGAGGTACGTGCCTGCTCCTCGGTGATGGTGCCATGGCGCACAAGCTCGGCGACATACGAGTGGTCGGCGGTGCGGAACACCACGTTGCCGTTGCGCAGTTGGTAACACCGGCTGTCGCCGACGTGTACTATATATGCCCTTGAGCCTTTGACAAGCAGACAAACGCAGGTGGAACCCATGCCCATGAGGTCGGGGTTGGCGGACTGCGCGGCTATAAGAGCGGCATTTGCGGCGACGGCTGCCTGTCTGAGTACCTGCCCGGGGTCTGCCGAAGGCTCGGCCGAGCATACGAAACTCATTATGGTCTCGCGTGCCATGGACGAGGCGGTTTTGCCCGCAGGGCCACCGCCCATGCCATCGCATACGACGGTAAGAGCGCCCAAAGGCGTTTCGATGATGCCGTAGTCGTCCTGATTCTCTTCGCGTCCGCCGATGCGTGAGTCGGCGCTGATGCAGTTGCCGAGAATATCCGAGAAGTTGTCCATCGGGTTTTATTTTTTCAGTTCGTCGCAGGGGTACTCAAACATTATGGAGTCATTGCCGGCGACATAGATATAGCGGACCGACGATTCGGTCTTGATAAGGGCCTTGGTGAGTTTGGCCGGCATGCTTTCGGAGCGCAGGCGACGCAGAGTCGAATCTTTAAGCGAGTCTGCATTGATGCCGGCAAGAACCTGGGTAGACACTTCGTTGCGGTAAGTCAGGACCTTGTCTTTGTAAGTGCAGCCGACCAGTGTGGTATTGTCGTTGATTTTGCGGGGAAGTTTCATGTTCTTGACAGCTTCTTCAATCTGTTCCTCGAGGTCGAGGTCTTTCGTACTATCTTTCGTTTTGTCGCAAGCCGCCAACGGAATGATGGCGGCTGCGAGCAAGACGAGCATGATTCGTGCTAACTTAATCATGGTGTGGTGTGGTTACGCTAATTTGACAAAAGTTTGTCTGGATGAAAAACGGTACTGACGGCATGTCAGAGGATGTTGAAAGAATCCTCGTAGATGGTATTTCCGTCTTCCATGAAAATAATATGGTATTCCCCGGGGAGCCAGTTGTCGGTTTTGTTATAACCGAATTTTTCGAGTTCGTATTCCTTGAAGTCCTTGCTTTTGACATCGACGGTGCTGACGGTAGTGTAAATGGCCTCTTTGGTGGGTACCATGACTTTCCCTTCGGGAGTGATGATTTTCATTTCTACTTTGTAAACGCCTTTCTGTTTGGCTTTGAGCGAGACTTTGGGACGGATGTACATACATTTGCCTTTGCGCAGGCCGGCGTCATAGGGTACGTTGATTTTGTCGGCGCCGTCGACGCTGCACAGCGAGATGCGTTCGATGGTAAGGTTAGGAACAGAAGTGCTGTTGTTACCCGGAGCGACGTTGTGTTGGGGAACGACCAAGATGGTTGTGTCGGCATTCATCCAGTAGCTGTGGATATTTTCAACTTCGGGGCGGCTTCTCTTGTAGCATTCGTCAAACTCCTTCTGCAGGTTCTCCATCGATTTTAATATGTCGGGGAATACTTTTGTGTATTCTTCGGTTGAGGTAGCGTAGACGGGGAAGTTGAACTTGATCTGATTGCCGTCGAGAACGGTTTTGCACAGGTATTTATTAGACATCATGTTGGCAGCTTTCTCGGCAATTTCGAGACGTGTATTGAGTGAAGTTTTTTTCTTGCCTTCAGCGGTGAACTTCAGCGGCTTGCGGTTGAGGGTATAGAGCATGGAGCCTGTGGAGTTATCGAATGTAATCCAGTAGAGCACACCGTTGCGCTTGAAGTTGACGCTGCCGTCTTCTTCGTATACCAGTGGATCGTAGCCCAGGGATTTCAGATAATCCATCATACCCTGCTGCGCTTTAGTTTCGAGGACGCTGAGTTTGCGGGCCGAGGCTATGCCGGTGCCGATAATCATTGCCAGAACGAGTACGGCTATTGTTTTGATTTTTTTCATTGTTTTATGCTTTGCGATTGGTTTTAATTGTTTTTTATATGGGGATTGGATTTTATATTTTGTAGCCGAAATAATCGAAGTACAAGTAAACGGCGGCGGCAATGCCGTACAGAGGAATCAACGAGCCGATGACAGTGAGAAGAGAAGCAAAGAATCCGTTATTGATCTCACGCAGACGGCGACCCGTGACTGCGATGGTGGGAATAATGATGAGAAGCGACCATGCGGCCATGGCAAAAATCATCTCGACGTGGGCAATCAAATAGACAGAGCCGACACCAAGCAGTCCGAGTATCAGCATATTGAACAGTGCAAAATACCAGAATTCGCCGGCGTGTGCATAACCCTTGAAGCCGAAATACTTAATGAAGCAGTTACCTACTGAGCCGAAGAAGCGATCCGGGTGTGACACGCTTTTTGTGCGTGGGGGACGAGCCGAAGGACTTTGCTTTGTTTTGGCAATTTCGTTGAGCATTTTCACTGCCTTTGCCACATCGAGACGGCATGACGGGTCATCGGCAAGCAGAATCTCGGGTTCGACACCGGGCGGGATGTTGTATGACATACCACGGGTATAGTGCTGTCCGTCGATAGTGGTGCCGTTAGAGCTTTCGTCGGTGTAGACATAATACATTCCGCCGGTGAAAAGCTTGCGTTTGAGCACGGCATGGTGACGGCTTACCTTGAAGTTGTCTTCGCCGATGCATATGTCGCATCCTTCGCGGCCTATGGTCACGGAGATGTCGTCCGACTCGAGTCCGGTCTTGATTAGCGTTGACGCCGGCAACCTTTTAAGCAGCTGTTCGCGGAACTCGCGGCAAGACTGGTAGCGTTTCATCATGTTTTTCTCCACGGCACTGTCAAGTACCTCCTGAATGGCCGAGGGTATGCCCCTGACATACTGGTCGAGACGGGGAAAAGTCCCTGTCACGATGCTGCGCTGAGTTTCGATATCTGAGTCACAGTTGCCGAAAGCATGCTGTCCCGTGAGCATAAAAAAGAAAACGCAGCCCAGGGCATAGACATCCGAGCGATGGTCTATCGAGAGGCCTGAGGCCTGCTCGGGCGACATATATCCGTCTGTGCCTATCACCGAGCCCAGGACAGTGCCTCCCGACTTCTGATTGGCCGCCATGTTCTTGGCTACGCCAAAGTCGATGAGCACCAGCGAGTTGTCGGGCTTTACCATGACGTTGCCGGGTTTGATGTCGCGATGGATGATTTTTTGCTCGTGGACATACTGTATGGTGTCCAGCAAATTGCACATCATCACGGCAGCGTCGCTCCAGGGTATAGGTCCGTGTTCTTTGACATAGTCCTCAAGACTCTTGCCGTCGATAAGTTCCATGACAATGTAGAGATTGCCGTCGAGCAAAAACTGGTCATAGACTTTAACAACGTTAGGGTGCTTGATTTGACGTAGAAAGTTAATTTCCGCCTGGATACGTATACGGTATTCGAAATCGGAAACAAACTGAGGCAGAATCTTTTTGAGAGCTATCGGTTTGCCGTCTTTGTTGACGCCGCGCAATACCTCACCCATGCCTCCCGAGCCAATAGGAATGTCTTCGACACGATAATTGCCTATTTGCTTCATGATTGGGTTCTCTTTTTGTTCGTAATTGGTGTTAAGAATGTCAGGGAGAGGGAGAGTTAGTCTCCGTCGCGTTCTTTTTTGAGATTTTCTATATTATTATTATTATTATTATTTTCCTTTTTATTCTGCACCTGTCTAATCTTATCTTCTGTCGTAGTCTCCTTCTTTTCAGTTTTGTTGATTATCTTCTGTGTATTGGCTTTGGGTTTGGCTTTGGTCCTGGAAGCTTTGTCCTTTTGTGAATTTTGCTTTCTGGAAGTCTCGTTGACGGTTCGGGTAGTAGTGCTTGTGGTGGAGGTGTTGTTTTGGATTTCGATGGTCCTTTTGGCCGGCGTGCGAGTGTCGACTGATTTGACGGGAGTGTCCTCGACAGTCTCATCGGGGATTTCGGCGGGCCGGAACATGAAGAAGGCAGCGACAACAAGGATGACGACCAGAGCGCCGGTAGCGGCCCAGACGAGCATGCCGGACTTGCGCCTGGCAACGGCTGCGGTACTTTTGGATGAGCCGGGGAAGCTGACGAGCTGTCCGGTGATGTTGTCGACGCCGCCGTTTTCGTTGGCGCGATTGACAAGACGGTCGACTTTTTGCTGAGGTGTCAGCGTCTTGTCGGCTAATATAGCCTGGATTTCGCTGTTTGGGACCATACCGCTGAGGCCGTCCGAGCACATCATCAGCATGCTGCCGGGGGTAGCTTTGATGGGGATGGCGCCGAGTTCGGGAGGTGTCATGTTCTCGAGCCCCAGGGCGTTGACAATCTCGTTTTTGCGCGGATGGTGCTCGGCTTCCTCAGGAGTGAGCTGGCCGCTTTCGACCAGCGACTGTACATACGACTGGTCACGCGAGATCTGACGTAATACACCGTCCGAATAGAAGTAAATGCGGCTGTCACCGACCCATCCGTAGTAGATGTTGCCGTTTTTGATGATGGCGATGACGCAGGTGGCACCCATGCTTTCGAGCTCGGGATTGGTGGCTGCACGGTGCAGTATGCCGCGGTTGGCGGCCATCATGGAGCGTGTTATCGCTTCGTTGGGCGATGCGAAAGTGTTGGTGGAGAGGATGTCCGAGATGATGTCGCAGGCCAGACGGCTGGCGACATCACCGGCAGCCTGACCGCCCATGCCGTCGCATACGGCAACGACTCGACCGTTAGGCGAGTCGAAGGTTACCATATAGTCCTCGTTGACGGGACGCTGGCACCCGGTGTCCGTACGGTTGGCTATGATGAATTTTTCGTCCATTTTCAGTTGATGTTAGGAATGGCAATGAAGATGAAGATAGTGCTGCCGGCACGGATAATGTCGTAATTGTTGAGTTCGCCATCGTCGAGGAGTTCGCCGTTGATGAAAGTTCCGTTGCTGGACTGTTCGTCGCGGAATTTGAATTTGCGGTCGACGTTGCGGAAAAGAATAGATAGGTGCCGTCCGCTCATCTGGTTGTCGCCGGGAACGGCGATGTCGCACGAATTGTCGCGGCCGATGTAGTTGCGGCCTTCATAGATGTTGTATGCACGGCCTTCGGGGGTGCGGTTGTAAGTGACGAGGAAACCGACGAGAACGCGTGCCGATTCGGCTTTAGGCGCGGGTCCGGACTGACCGGCGCGGCGAATCACTGTGTGACCGCCGGCACCACCACGGGGTTCGGCCGACTGAGGACGGAACTGAGTTTCGCCGCTGACGTCGGGGTGCGAGGACGGAATCGGGGCGCTTTTCGGTACCGCAGGTGTGGCAACGTGAGTGTGGCCGTCGGCGTTGGGGGCAGCTGATGCAGCCGAGTTGCCAAGATGTGTGGCCGGACCATTGACTGCGGTTGAGTTAGCGGCGGCGCCACTTGTGCCCGGAGGGGGGCACAAGGGACACTGGTCGCCGTAAATCGAGGGGTCATAGACATGACCGTTGGGACATTGTTTTTTGGGCATAATATATTATTGTATATTATCTTTTTATAGTGGATTAATAACAGGCTGTGTTATTGAAGATAACGGCAGACATCAGACTGTGTAGTCGTCAGCGGGTTCGCTGAAGTCGACATGGTCGGCAAGATCGTCTTCGGGGTCGGTATAGGTGCCGTCAACCTCGGCATAGCCGTTGTTGTCATCATACTCGGCATGGTCTTCATAGCCGCTGTGGTCATCATATTCGGCGCGATCATCATAGCCGGCTTCGGGACTTGGCATGCCATTATAATTTTCGGTATACTCTTCCTCTGTTTCTATTCCGTTGTGGTCATACCCGGCATGGTGGTCCGTATCTTCGTGCTCTTCCTGAGCACCGTAATCGACGGGTTCGTGATTGCGATAATCGGGGTTGTTCTCGGCAAGGTCTTTGTCGTATTCCTCGCCGGTGCGCTCGTCACGGAAGTCGTTGCGGATGTCATCGATTCGTCCATTGTTATGCTCGGGATGAATGGGATCCGTTTCATGTTCTCCGTTGACATAAGCTATAGGGTTCTCCTGAGAGTCGTACACCTTGACTATGTTGCCTTCGTCATCGGTCATGTAAGCGACGCGGTGGTCGCTGTTGCCGGTAAGTACCTGATGTTCTGAAATGTCTTTGATTTCATTGGCTTGATATTTCCCGTCTTTGTTGGCGTCCCAGGCAAGGCGGTCGGCCACACCGTCGCCGTTATCGTCGACGAGCATAAAGTCGCGGTCCGAGTATTTGCCGGCGTCATAAGTTCCGACGACGTTGCCTTCTTCGTCGTAAACGATACCGGATTCGGTGAATTCGGGGTCGCCATCTACAGGTTTTTCTTCTTCTTGGCTATCGTCATTATGATGATATACGTGGATTTCCTGACGCTCGGTGTGTGTAGACGAGTTGGAGATGTTGAGATCAGTCTGTTCCACACCCGAAGTTTCGGCGCCTGCTTCGAGATCGTCGGTGTTGAGCTGGTCGTCTGCTTCGTCTTCGGGTTCGGTTCCGTGGATGTCATTGATGCGTGTTGCTCCATAGGCTACGGCTCCGCCTGCAGCCAGAACTCCTGCTCCAACGGCTACTCCTTTTTTCCAGTTTCCGCTTTTTTTGATGGCGGCATTTTCCATTTCTTCGAGTTCATAGTTGTTGTTTGCCATAACAGTAAGGTTTTAAGTGTCGGAGAGGCCGTGAGGCTTCGCGACAAAAATTAATATTAGGGGATTGTTGAAATTTATATCAGTTATTGTTTTTAGTTCATGCCTTCGGGCGAGAAGACTGATTGATGCAATGCGTGAGCCGGTTCAGGAGCGCATTTTCCTGAGGTCTTCCTGCGACATGCCGGAGTTGTTTTCGTTTTTTCGCGGCTCGGGGTTGGGTTTCTTTATCAAATCTGTGGGGGAAGTTGATGTATTGGGTTTGACTTTGTCGTCAGGTTTGGCTTTTTTGTTCTTTGAAGGCTTGGCTGCGGGTTTCTTTTTCTGAGCAGGCGCAGGTGTCGTAGGTGCGGGCTGCACTTGATTGCCGCTGACAGTTTCGATGACGGTAATGGTGTCGTGAACAGTGACTTCGGCCTCGTCTGTGTCAGTTTCGTTGTCATCCTTTTCGGAGTCTTCGACTTTTTCGACCGACTTTCCGGTGATTAGCTTATGTATTCCGTCATAGCCGAGCGTGAAGTAGGTAGCGGCGGCAGCGGCCAGAAGTATAATAACGGCGATAAGGGTGATACGCAGGACTCGATAGGGATTGTGGAATTTGTTCCAGTCAAGGTCGACAAGATGTGCGAAGTTGACGTTGTCACCTTTTTTAACAGGCAATGGGTCGGGTTTTTCGACTTTTTTGCCGTTGACGAAAGTACCGTTCGAACTAAGGTCGTAGATTCTCATCTTTCCGAAGAACGGAACGCAGATGATGGCATGTTTGCGGCTAACCGAATCGGTTTTGTCATCGAGGCGTATGTCACATTCGCGGCCGCGGCCTATGGTGATTTTTTTCATGTTAGGATAGTTTTTTCGGGATTGGAACTATATGTTGTTTCAGAATAAAGATTTATTATGTCAGATAGTAATAGCGCCTCCGTGGTCGGTTTTCTTCTTTCGTGTGCGGCCATAGAAAAGTTTTTCGTCGGCTTCGCCTACAGATGACGGATATAGATCCGAGTCGTCGATGCGACCGGCAAAGAACATTCCGTAGCTTTCTTCGGCGGGGGTGTTGTCGACTCGGTCGACGGCTCTGAAGATGGGATTCGGCGAGAGGGCATTGTCGTCGTATCCGAACTGATTGTATCGGAAAACATAGCCGCGTCCGATAGTTATGGTCTCGCCTCCGTGGAGCTCGACTTTGCCGTAGGCAGCTTTTTTGCCGTCGACTGTGGTGCCTGATTCGGAGTCATAGTCAATGATGCCCACGGTGAGGATGTCACCGGATTGGGAAGGTATGCTGCGGGCCAGAATCACTGCATGGCCTTCGGCAACACTCTCTTCGGGGAGATATATGTCGCACATGGGATTGTTGCCAATGGTGTTGCGGCCCAGGTATACGGGATAGATTTCGCCGTTAGTCCCGGCTGAGCGACTATACAGTATGCCTACAATCTGTCGGTCCTGTAATCTGAATGTCATAGGCTTGTGGGGCTTGATCTCGGACGGGGCGGCGGCTGCTGCTTCGCCACGGCGTTTCATGCCCGGTACAAATGTACGCGATGAAGTAGATGCACCGGCAGTCGGAGCATATATCGAGTCGGCCTCTCGTGACTGCATGGGGGTGGATATTTGGGTTTTCTGTGACATCGTTTTTTATATTTTAATTCGGACAGTGGTCATTCCCAGGAGTATGCGGTCGCCGTCTTTGAGCATGCACGAGCGACCGTACTCCAGACGGTCGTTGTTAATAAAAATTGCGTTGGCTGATTTCATTGGCGTTATCGAGGCCTGCAGTCTGTTGCCGGCAGCTTCGACCTTAAGCGTGGCATGTGCGCGGCTCATGAACTGGTCGGGGGCGATGCGCAGTGTGGCACGGCTGTCCGAGCTGTCGCGGCCGAGAATATATGTTCCGGGCGAGAGTTTGAATTCAGAGACTGAGCCGTCAACGGTCAGTATTGCGCGGGCGTTTGTCTGCTGCGCAACACGGGTGTGTCCGTTGGGCGGTGTAAGGTCATCAGTATTTCCGCCGCCGATGTGTGTATGCAGAGCGTCGGCAGACATCTTCTGCAGAAGACGGTCAAAGGGGAATCTGACGCCGCATTTGGGACACTGGAAACTCTTGCCTCTGAGCGCTTCCGGATTGGTTATTTTGATGATGAAAGCGTGTCGGCAGTTTGAACATGCTATTTTGTATGACTTCATAGTCAGAGATTTAGAAGATATCGAATGGTTGGTTTCTGTGGCTTAGATGTTATACAATGATATAGGACTGCTGTAGTATTAATGATCGGACAGACCCGGTTTTAGTTTGGTATCAATCGTTGACATAGACTACGACCATATCGTCGGGGAAGCGGCCGAACATCTGAGGATGCTGCTGGCCGCCTCAGAGGCATGCGGGCGGCGGTTGTCCTGCGGAACCCAATAGCCGATGTAGTTGAAAAGTTCGCGGGCGGTGATTTTACGGTCGGCGTTCTTGTCGGCCTCACCACCGAAGGCCTTGAGCAGACGGTTGAAGAAAAACGATGTCCTCATGCCCGAAGATTCCCAGGAATATTCATTGGCGCGACTGCTCAATACCAGCATGACCTCGCTGTTGTTGGACTTATAACTGCGTTTTGGGCGGGGTTGAGGATTGTTCTTGCTGAACGAGCCTGAATGGCAGGCATTTATGAGCATGACCTTGCGGCGGGCCTTGCACGTGCGCAGAATATCCTGGATTTCGGTGTACAAGATATACGCCCCTTTTTCGTAGCACGTGACACCGCCGTCGAAGCCGTGGCCGCTGTATGCAAAGATGATTTCGTCCTTGGGAGTAGACTTTGCGAACTGGTGCTTGATTACGCGCAGTATGTGGTCGCGTGTGGCGTTGTCGTCGACAAGCATGAAGACTTCGCTGTTGTTGTACTTTTTGAAGAACTGGCCTATGGCGTTGGCATCGTTGCGCGAGCACGGAAGCGGTCTATCGTTGGACTCATAATTGTTTAGACCTACACAGACAAGGTAGGTCTTCTGAGCCTGAATGCTAAAGGCACACAGGAAAGCGAACAGCGTCGCGAAGATTTTAATTTTTGCGGGGTTTTTCATAATATTCGGATTTACATCTTGGACAACGGCGTTCGGAGAGAATGTTTTCGTAAATTTTGCCACGGTACGAAAGACCGCATTTGGGGCAGCAGTATTTCACAGCATAATTATGCTCGTTTTCGTTGCGCTGCACTATGATCTTGCGGTTGAAGCGGTTGATGAAAATCAGCAGGACGGCCATGAGCATGACAGCAATGGCGATAGACAGAATAGACGAAAGCATCGAGCCTTTGCCGCCGAGGTCGAGGTTCTGCGAAGCATAGGCGCCAAGACCGCCGGCAAGCATAGAGATGATTATGGTGCAGCTGCGCAGGCCATTGATGGTTCCCATTTTCGATTCGAGTTCCATCTTTTTCTTGGTATATTCATCGGATATGCGGCGAAGATTGGAGATGTCAATCCTTTCAGGCTTGGGCTGAGGCTGAGGGGACTTGCGCTGAACCGGCTCGGGTTGTGTTTTGCGAGCCAACAGGCGCCGGATATGAAAACGTGTGTCCGGGCCCAGCTGAATCATCATATCCGGATTAACGGGATAAGGATGGTTGGCAAACAGGCGTACAAACTCGTTACCATTATATATATAGGTGCCGTTGGTTGACGAAGTATCAGTCAGAGTCATGCGGCCGTTGTCATCGACAACCAAAGCGGCATGATAACGGCTGACATTCGGATCCTGAATAGAAAACGGTTGATTTCCGGCTTTACCTATAACTATTTTTTCCATATTTTAGTCTTAAGGCTAATATTTTCTGAAAAATTAAAAAATTAAATTTGGCTAATAAAATATAACGAGTAAGGATTGCCGCTAAAGTTTATTACGCCGCAAATGCGTATCAGCCAAAGGATTAGATAATTTCTTAAGTACAAGATTTTAAGTATCTCTTTCCAAGAGATTTGGATTTATAATTTATATTACTAAGCACCAGCATGTTGTGTAAAAGCAATATTGCCCAAAAACACATATATTATCTGCTATGCAATTTTATCCACATAAAAACGATATAAATATTTTGCCCCCATTTTTAGCGCGTTCTTAGCGCAATGCAATACCATTCTGCTACTTTACAATATCTTGCTGATTTAAAAATTTTTATTAACTTTGCGATTAAATTAGTATCTCTTGGAAAGAGATGCACACTTGTTTGTTGGGTGATTGTGGGCGTTTGGTGTTGCAATTTCAATCCTCCCCAATTCGTGGAATTAATATTTCCCCTTGCAGAATTAGTCATTTTTACTCCTAAGACAACCGAGTCGCCCACCGGATAAATCCGCTGACCCCATTTTTTACTTGAAATCCGCTGACCCTGGATTCACAGGTCCGAGACTTCAATCCGCTGACCACCTTCTCATACCGCCTTCCTAACGTAAAAAAAGCAGCCTTGCGAGCTGCTTTTTTTGCGGAAAGACAGGGTCTTTGGCATATCTTAAAATTCTCTGATTGTCAGAGTGTTACAGCATCTGATTGATAACAGGTCGCCTGTTAGTAACCGTTTTGAAATAGGCTTTTCAATCGGCAAACTCTCGCCTCTGCGAGGGCAGGAACCTGAGTTCGGTTACAAAGTTACATATTTTCTCTGAGTCTCACAATATTACAATCATCGAATCTTCATGGATTTAGCGATTTTTCAGAATCCGGCGGTTTTTATGGTTTTGGCAAACCGTTGTCAAGCATCGTCTCTATTTTACATCCGAGCGACCGCCCGAGCCTATTACAACCATCGGAAAATCCACCATTTGAACCTGATTGCAGGCAGTCAGTAGCCAATAAGTCACTATCTGCAATTCAATGGCAATATCGTCCCGGCCCCGGCTCATAAAAGGTTACTATAAATGTAGTGTTAACGGTGGCAACTTATTCCAGTCGTAATTTGAAAAGCCACCTATTTCAGATGCACATTTAGGGATTAGAGATGGAGCGGATAGGTGTTATTAGCAAAGTTACCATATTTCTCAGAAAACGCAGTGCGAATATATGTAAGGATTGGCTACAATTCAGGTCAGTATTACAGTCGTGCCTCTATCGCCTCCATTTTCAGATATGACTTCACAATATCTTTGAAGCGCATGATTTCAGCCGCATCCTCGGCTGTCATTCCGTCAAGTTGGAAAGCTGATGCAAGAATCATGGCATCGACATTCTCATTTTCCTCGAAAAGCACGGTCATATCACAACCGAAAAAGTCGCTCGCTTTCTCTATTACATCATATGGCACTTCTCTGTTGCCAGACTCATAGTTGCTATATGCCGACCTTTTAACTCCGAGTGCTTGCGCCATTTCATCCTGAGTATATCGGGCTGCTTCCCTGAGTTTCTTCAAGTTTCGTGCGATTATCCTATTGTCCATATTGAATTTGTTTTAGATTACAATTTTACTAAATTATTTTCATGTTACAACGATTTGTCACGGTATATTATTGAAGGAGCCATATATTTTGCTCTTACGAAAGCGATGAGAGGCGAAGCGGTCTTCCGAGTTGGCGGCGTTATGCCGTCAAAGGGTGACGGTGCAAGCACTGACACCCATTGACCGCATTACGCCTACGGGCAATGCTGAACACCGACAACCGCCATCGCCTTATGGTGGGCATCGGAGACGCTGCCTGATACCATAAGACTGTAATGGCGTTTGTCCGTGTTCCGGGGCGCATTGCCTCGCAAGGACTTTTACGACCGCTCCGCCACTCATCGCTTGATTGCCGCCACCTGTCGAAGACTATGCCGATTTGCTCGTTCCTCACTGCATTGGCATAGACTTCGCCTTTATGGGGCTGCCTCATTCAGATGCGCTTATATAGATTGGAAGTGATTGGTTTCTGTCATAGCTTTACCTGCAATATTTGATGTAGTGTGGAATACACACGCAATTTTTTCGCATACTCTGTCAGTCTTGAAAGATTCCGGTCTGTGCGCCGAAGATAATTGTCAATGATTTCGGTCATCACATCAATGCCAATTTTATTGCGGTATTTTACTGCATCGCACACCGAACGCTCAATGTCTGTCATCAAAACTTTCATACCTTGTTCTTCTATTTCTACCTTACCTATTTCAAGTAATTCGTTGCGCTGGAAAACAAGTTTGATGTCGGGGAATACCGGCAATTTTATTTTTCGGCTTCGGCTGACAGCAACATAGAAAGCATCTGGAACCTGTGTTGTCAGATTATAATTAGACCATGCCGAATATAGACACATTATGCCGCCGGGAACTATTGCCTCCATATCAACGATGTTCCCGCTCAGTGCATCCGGATCGGCATAAAGACCGTTACGAAGGCGCACAAGTTCCCCCTCTTTAGCCGCCGCCAATATCTTACGGTATTCCGTATTGTTGTCACGGTCAGCGCGTATAATGCCATTGTCGTTTTGAATCATGTCTTTGTTGATTATTATTTCAGTCACAAAGTTACTGCTTTTTTCAGAATGTGCAGTATGTTTGCGACAAATATTTCTTTACCTTTTTGTTTTTCAGGGATTTCATAGTCCATCGGCAATAGAAGGATTGCCGACAGATATGCCGCTTTGTGCCGTCATACCGGGGGTGCCATTCAATCAAGGCATCAAGTAACGGATGGGCAAGTATAAGTCGCTCGCCGGATGTAACGTGTGGCTAAGGACGGTTCATTCAGTCTCGGAAAAATCTCCACACTCCTGCGGAGGTAGTATTTATTCCAGCCTGCCTGAACCGTCCTTTTTGTCTCCACACGACATTTAGGCGTCGAGCAACTCATACAGCCACACCGTCATTAGACGCATGGTTTAAAAAAAGCACCCACCGATATGACAGCTACAAATCAACATATTAGAAATTCAGGTCGAGGCAAGACTCACCAAACCTCCCATCAATACCGCATAATCAAAGTGGTGGCGAATGTGGCAGGTGTCATCATCGGCTTAGTTGTGGCAGTGGTGATGTGGGTGGTAGTCCGACCGATACTCCGAGGTGTGGGGTGGCTAATCTCCATACTGACAGTAATAGCGATAATCTATTGGGTATTAACTTTCTAAAATATACGACTATGAAATCATCTGAGAATTTTATCGAGGCTATCCGCAACTATCTCGATAGCCGTGCAGAGAGCGACAATCTGTTTGCTATCCGCTATGCAGACCCCTCTAAGTCCCTCACTGAGTGCTGTCAGTTCATACTGAACGAAGTCAAACGTCAAGGTGTCAGCGTAATGACCAACGATGAGGTATTTTCGCTTGCGACCCATTATTGGGATGGCGACTGCACCGCAGAGGAAATCGGCAAACCTATCAACTGCAAGGTGGTAATCTCCAAAGACCAACTCACCGAGGAGGATAAAGCCACTCTCAAAGACCAGGCTATGGAGCAGTTCAAGCAGGAACAACTCCGGGAACTTCGCAGACAATCTCAGCCGAAGACTCAACCCAAGCCGACCGTCACCGCTCCCAAAGCCGGAGCAGAGATTGACTCTATCCCCAACTTATTTGATGAACTCTAAACACCCCCAAGACTATGAGACCAAGAACTTTAAGAGAGAAGCATATAGTGGAACTGAACGGGCGACTTCGCCCGCTCTCCACTCCACAAATGAATTGGGCACTCAACTCAACAATCAATCACTACGGATACAGACTGAAGTCCGGAATGTGTACTTGTATGAAATGCGGTCACGAGTGGTTGGAAACAAGAAACGGAATGTGCCTATGCCCCGATTGTGGCGCACAGATAGAAATCAAGGACACAAAGGAGCGTGTTATCCGAGACAAGTCCTATTTCAACGTAATCACAACTATGGAAGGGTATCAGGTTGTAAGAATGTTCCTGATGATGGTTGAAATGCGCAAGGGAATGAAGGCAAAGCCAGCCTATCTTGAAATCGGCAGTTATTGGATAGACGGCAAGGGCAATACAACCGTAGTGGGATTGCAGAGAACATTAGGTCCTTATATAGACAGTTTCGCCTTTGGTTCTCCATTGGAGATAAGGCGTGACAACGAAGCCTTCCAACGTATATCCGACGAATGGGTTTATCCCCGCATCAAGGTAACTGACACAATCAAGCGCAATGGTTTCAAAGGCAGTTGCTACCATATCCATCCCGTAACCCTCTTCCAAGAGTTGCTGACCAACCCCAAGGCGGAGACATTGATGAAAGCCAACGAGATAGAATTACTCCGATACTTATGTTATAGACCTACCAACAAGGCTGACATCGAGGACTATTGGAACTCTATCAAGATAGCCAACCGCAATGGCTATAAGGTCACCAACTTACAGATATGGATAGACTACATCAAGATGTTGGAGCGATGTGGAAAGGACATTCAATCTCCCAAGTACATCTGTCCCGCTAATCTCCAAGAGGAACACGACCGATATGTGAGAAAACTCCAAACAAGCCAAGAGAAGGCGAAGAAAGCCGAGGACATCCGCAAAGCCCAAGAGAGGGAGGCGAGTTTCAAGGAGCAGAAAGAAAAGTTCTTCGGCATCCGTATCAATGACGGAGAGATTGAGGTCAAGGTATTGGAAAGCGTTGAGGAATACCGGCAGGAGGCTGAAAGTCAGCATATATGTCTGTTCAGTGCAGCCTACGACCAGCGTGAGGACAGCCTTATCTTCTCAGCGAGGATAGACGGCAGGATAATCGAAACCATCGAGGTTGACCTCAAAACCCTAAAGGTGGTTCAGTCAAGAGGAGTCTGCAATCAGAACACCGAGTACCACGACCGGATTATCAGACTCATCAACGCCAACACCCACCTTATCAAAGAAAGGATTACAGCATAACAATAGATTTCATAGTCAGAGCGGACGACCTCGTGATGAAGTCGCCCGCTCATTTTTGCAAAAAATTTCGGCCGCCACAGGCGGCGATGTGCTCGGTATTCGTTCCGAAATTCAGTTATTTTTTGTAATTTTGTAATCTGAAGTTACGAAAAGAGTGTAATTTATTGGAAATGAGCGTAGGTTAATTGCTCT
>OGOU01001238.1_pt1 | contig 20242 bp, 9 predicted proteins | sample 1552721 | NCBI WGS metagenome assembly OGOU01 (sample SAMEA2580176, study PRJEB22360) | human gut metagenome | biome: human gut; feature: human-associated habitat; material: faeces | place: Denmark | collected 2008/2010
ATATACAACAGATTCAACAGATTCCTGTCACCCTTGAGTTTAAATATCCCCAACGAAGCATCTGTATTCCTACCAAACACAGGAATCACAACCTTTTTTGCCTTGATCGGTTCAATCCCAAAACTGTCAGATTTCACAGGTATGTTCATCCTATCGATAAAAATATCTGTATTCTCCCTCAGCGCCTGCTCAAATCCATCCGTATTGTATACATAATACTTATCTGAATTATCATCCGAATTGTGTCTTCTGACGATCAAAGGACTAGACATTCTGATTATTATCTCGTCATCTTTGATCTCATTCATATTCTGAATATACATCGACACCAACTGCATGGAATTTCCCGCCATGGGATACTTCTGATACTTCATTCCCTGAAATGCATTAAAGAACATCATAAGTTCTCCCTGATCAGCATCAGAAAAAAACATTGTGAATTCGTTCTTCTGTAACTCTATGCCATCTTTAACAAATGCGGCACCAGGAAGATTAAACGAATATGTGTATGTTTTTATTATCGATCTGCTTTTATCATATAACGCATTAAACATATCCTTGGAATATCGTTCTGTTGCCGCCTTGAAGAAACTGAGCATAAGCCGATCCATTTCCTTTGGCAAATGATTGTTCTCCAATTTAAATAGAATTTTTAATTGAAACATTTATATAATTCACCTCCTCTCCTATGATTTATTTTTAACATAAATACTATCGTCTGTCAATGCTTATTACATATAAAATGTGTCAATGGATTAGTTTTATTATCCTTTATTCATAAATACCTAATTCAACTACTCATATTTGTCATTGATATCCACGTTTATTTAATATATAATCCAACTACATTGTGGAATGTAAATTTGACACATTTTATATGCAATCTATTAATTGTTACATTTTGGAACTATCTCAATGTATAAAAGCTTGTATTATATACAAGCTTTTACTTTTATATTATTATACACCATTCCCCCATCCCTGTCCTACCATTCACTCCCGATTTTCGACCACTCATTCCAGCACCCCCTCGAAATCGACAACATTTACCATCCCTTAACCATGATTATTACCACCAACTCACTCTGTCATTCTCTCCCATCTATCCCCATTCTCCCACAAGAAGGCCGCCTTCCGGCAGCCCCCTATAGTTCATCTCAAGCCCCAACTCCATTCCACGCTGAGAAGTCTATCAAACTCCCTATGCTCGAGGTCAGTTCTTCATGATTGAATGCCTCCAGCACACTCTTCATGGTCTTGGCAAATCTTTTCTCGTCCTTTGTGAGTGCCAGAAGATATGCGGTGTTTCTGGCATCACAGCAAGCGTCATGCTTCTGACCTGCGAAGTCTATACCTGCATAATCAACCGCCTGGGATAAAGTAATGATCCTTCCAATGCCAACCAGATCGCTGAATTCCTTCTGGAAGTCATGCCACTGTCTGAACACCTTGTCTACATCTTCATTCCACGGTATGTTCTTCAGCTTCATTTCTCTGCAAAGCTGAAGTTCATCAGAATCGCTCCAACCATACATGACCACTTCTTCTCCGAAACTGATGCACCACTTTATGAAAGCGTCAAATACATCTGCAAACACAGGACTATCCTGAAGCTTATCCATGGTTATTCCCGTAAGCTTCTCAACCTTTTTTACCACCTTATCGTTGAACTGCGGTTTTACATACATCTTAAATGCGCCTATTTCCTCGAATTTTTCATTCATGGTAACGGCCCCGATCTCTATCACCTCATTGGTGCTTATCTTTCTCTCATTTTCATATTTGAAGTCCAACCAGTTCATCTCAAGATCTACAACTATATGTACCATTTTTGCTCCTTTCCGACACCGTATCATATTTTTTCACAATCCTAACTTTTCTCTTATGCAATTCTACCTCATTTAGTGTACTATTTTTTTCACACCGGGGTAAAACAAAAAGGACAGCCACCAATCCGGTAGTCTGTCCCTGTCTGTTTCATATATCATTGTTCGCTGCTTTCACTGACTAGTGTTTCCTACGCTATCATCCAAGCTTTTCAAGAGCCGTCCCAATCTTCAGATTTCTCTCAGTCGCCATCTTATCAAACTTTATGACATAGCAGCCTATATCTGTCCGCATAGCTGTTATAGTGCCCTCTCCAAATACTTTATGCATCACACGGTCGCCCACTGAAAGTTCCGTATCCGGAGGGCATATCTTGGATTCATTTGCCGCTATGTAGCTCATAGCATCGTCCACCAGTCTTTTAGGGAGATCATGTGCATAGTCTATCACGTCACGGTCTATATTGAAGATGAATCTGGATGGATACCGGAAAGACTCGTCATAGTTCAACCCCTCGGCATCGCTGATATACAGAGCCTTCTCCGCTCTGGTAAATGCCACATACGCCATTCGTCTTTCTTCCTCCAGGCGTTCCTCTGTATCCACGTGCTTACTTGGGAATATCCCCTCATTCATCCCACACACGAACACATAAGGGAATTCCAATCCCTTTGCCGTGTGAACTGTCATCATGGACACTGTCTCTTTGTCTTTTTCACGGTCATTGTTCGTGTAGAGCGCGATGCTCTGGAGATATTCCTCCAGGGTATTCTCCTCACCTGACGTCTTCTCGTATTCATCTACAGACTGCTTGAATTCCGCCAGATTATCCAGACGCTCCTGCTCACCCGACTGTCTGAGCATCGCCTCATACCCGGTCTGATCCAGTACCTCCGTCACCAGATCTGACAGACTCTTTTCCTTATAGGTCTTCTTGAACGCATCTATGGTATCCACAAATGCTGCAGCCCCAGTTGACTTGATCGTTTTATCCTCCAGAATGTCCAGGAGGCCGTTATACAGTGAACATCTGTGACTCTCCGCATATGCCTTTACAAGAGCCATTCGTTTCTTGCCAAAGTTGCGCTTTGGCTCATTGATCACGCGGCGAAATGACAGATCGTCCGAATAGACTATCATCCTGAGATATGCAAGTACATCCTTTATCTCTTTTCTTTTATAAAACTCCACTCCACTGTACAGTGTATACGGAATCTTTGCTTTGATGAACGACTCCTCTATATTCCTCGATACAAAATGAGATCTGTACAGCACCGCCATCTCGTTGTACGATACACCTTCCGACACCAGTCTCTGTATCTCCGAGGTCATCCACTGAGCCTCATCCCCGGTCGTCCTGGAATGTATATATATAGGTCTTCTGCCCGACTCCTTATACGCCTCAAGCCTGTGCGGAAGCCTCTTCTTGTTCTTCTCTATGAGCGAGTTGGACACAGCGAGTATCTCTGGTGTTGATCTGTAATTCATATCAAGGAATATGGTTCTGGTATTCTCATGTGTCTCGTCAAATTCAAGTATGTATTCTATCTGTGCCCCGCGCCATGTATATATGGTCTGATCCGGATCTCCCACTATGAACAGATTTCTGTGATATCCACTGAGAATCTCTGCCAGCGCATACTGACTGTTGCTCACATCCTGAAATTCATCCACCATGACATACATCATCCGCTCCTGCCATTTGATCCGCTTCGTTTCATCTGTCTGAAGTATATACAATGCAATCGTTATGAGATCGTCATAGTCAAGCCCATACACCTTCTTCTGCTCATACAGATATCCCAGGAATACCTTATCCTCCACCTTCTCTGCCTTCTCATAGTCTGCAAGAAGTTTTTCGTTCCCTATCTCCGCAAGATACGGTATATGCAGCATCTGACTTTTCAGGGCTGTTATATGATCTCTCGCAGAGTCAAATGTATATGTTCTCGACTGTATATGTGCATTCTCATACACAGTCTTGAGTATCTCCTCTGTATCTTCGTCATCCATGACCACAAAGTTCTGTGGGAAGTTGATCGCATGTATGTCTTCCCTCAGCAGCTTCACACAGAATCCATGAAATGTACAGATATAGCCAGTATCACTGTCACCTATCATCTGTCTTATCCTCTTGCTCATCTCCCTGGCTGCCTTGTTCGTAAATGTGACACACAATATATTCGAAGTTGATATTCCCAGCTCATTGACAAGGTATGCATACCTATGAGTAAGCGCCTTCGTCTTCCCGGTCCCCGCACCTGCAATGATCCTCACGTATCCTTCTGTGGTTGTAACAGCATCCAGCTGCCTCTCGTTGAGTGTGCTCAGATAATCCTCTTTATCTTCCATTCTGTTATCTTGAATCCAGTTATCTTCCATCCCACTATCTCCCATCCTGTTATCTATCATAAAATCTTTAATATTATCTTTCTTATAATCTTCTCTAAAATCACAATTAAATCTCCATCAGCACCGCAAACATATGTTCAGTATAACAAATATATCCTGTACTGTCATCACCCTTTTAGTTTGTAACAATTACAAATAGCAGGGCACAACCAACCCGAAAGCTGATCATGCCCTGCCATCAATACTGCTATGTCTATTTCTTGTAACTTATGCTACTTTTTAATACTTTTTATATATCGCATTCTTTGGCGCTGCCACACCCTTTGCCTTAATCTTAGCCATATATGACTTATAGTATTTCTTTGGTATCTTGAATGTTATCTTTGACTTTGTGCCCTTGAATGCATTCTTTGATACAGTCTTGAGTTTTGCCGAACCAACTTTGACAGTGGCAAGGCTCTTGCAGCCGCTGAATGCTGATGCACCTATAGTCTTAACATTTGCGCCAATTGAAACTGCTGTCATCTTGCTGCATCCACCGAATGCACTCTCTCCTATGGTTGTCACCTTTCCGCCAACAGTCAGTGTCTTAAGTGATGTGCAGCCATAGAAAGCAGCCTTGCCTATGGTTTTAAGCTTATTATTTACCGGCATTGCTGTGAGCGACTTACATTTATAGAATGCATAACCGCCTATAGCTGTAACATTCTTGAATGCCGGAATAGTCTTGAGTGCTGTACATCCACTGAATGCATATGTTCCTACAGAGACAACATTTGCACCTCCAGCAACCTTGACAATACTCTTGTAGTCCTTGAATGCTTTGCTGCCTATAGCTGTAACTTTAAATTTCACTCCGTCTATAGTTACAGTATCACTGATCGTAAGTGTCTTGAACTTTCCATTGGTCTTGGCAACTGTTGTGCCTATAAGTCCTACAGTTCCCTTGCCCTTCAGATCAGCATTTGTGATCTTGTACTTGTATACTATGTTAGTTCCTGGCTGCTTTACTGCAAATACAGAATTCTTTTCTATCTTGATCTGGAATGTCTCTGTGATAGTTCCTCTGTATTTTCCGATACCATTTATTGTAACCGTTGCAGTGCCATGTTTTTTATTGTTCGAATATGCTACCGTGTAATCAGTACCCTTTCTTAGAACCGTTCTGCCCGATGTAACTTTCAGATTCTTTAGGGTAATTGTTCTTCCAGTATATTTCTGAGAATCAAGTCCGGATACCTTTATCTTGTATTTTGGATCAGTGATATCCCTGCCAAGTGCCGGGATCGTCACGGTCTTCACATATCCGCAGACCTTACACTTATATACCTTGCTTCCATCTGTTGTATCAGTAGGACTTGTCTTTATGCTTCCTGAGTCAAATGTATGCTTTGCCTTATTCTGGATATCCTTGCAGCTGCATTCCTTCCAGTGATATGTAGCATCGCTCTTGTATGCATCGCCATAATCATGTACATGCTCTTTGATGATCTCAACCTGTACTGGGAATACCACACCTCTGTAAGCTCTGTTCCAGCCCTCTACTCCTGACCAGTCATAGTTAGTTATATCAGCAGGCTTAAAGCACAGCTTGTATGTTCCGCCATCTTCAGCCTTTGTTGTTCTGTCTGTGTACCATGTGTAGATTCCATTCTCTGCCTCCGGAAGTACTATATCAGCCAGAGTGTCATTTTCTTTTGCTGTGAGCTTGTCTATAGCCTGTGTGAACTTAGCCTCAGCCGGCTTTACCTCAACTGTGATCTCTATATGCTCTGCTCTTTCATATACATCCTCATCAGATGGCACAAATGTTGCAAGGAACTTCTTTGTTCCAACGTCGCCGACTGACTCATCAGCATTTTCCCAGATGAACATTCCGCCTTCTACCTCTGGAATAACAGCCTTTCCTACAGTTTCTCCATATATAGCTGTCACTCCCTCAGGTACAGTGTATACAGGATCCTGCTTTCTCACATATACCGCAAGCTTCACTGATATTCTGACACTGCCGTCCTCTAACTGCTCATACGTTCCTGAAGCAGTATCAAGCTTGCTCCAGTCATAGTTGACTGTATCTTTCGGTACAAAGTATGCATCGTAATTGTCTTCGGATCCAGCCTTGCCAACCAACTGTGTGCTGTCTGCCCAGCTATATACACCAAGTGGTGACTTTGGAAGTGCTACATCAGCAAGTGTTTTGCCTGCATATGCGGTTCCGGCCTTTGATGCAGCAAGTGTCGGGATACCCTTATCTATCTTCTCTATGGTGAGCGTGAATTCAGCTGTGGTCTGGTTCTGTCCTCTCACAATGATCTTCACTGTCTGAGCCTCAGCAGAAGCCTTGACCGGAGTACCATATATCTTGCCACCTGACATCTCAAGTCCATCAGGAAGTGTCTGCCCCTTAGCAAGTGAGTATGCGACATATCCGTTTTCAACATCCTCATCATTCTGAACCTCGATCTTTGTGAGGTCATAGAGCGGATCAAACTTGCTAGTTGTCACTCCAACCTGTGCTACAAGCTTATCCTCAGTCTTTGCAAGAGTTATATTGGTTGCTTCCTGCTTCGCCATGTTGATCACAGCATGTGTCGGCTCATATACCACTGTTCCGCGCCACTTGACATTGTTACTTGACGTTGCCTCATTCTGTGCTGAACCATATACCACAGAATCTATCTTCATTCCGTCTATCGGTTCGCCGTCAACTGTCACATAGAAATCCATATTTCCAGCTATGTATACATTTGCATCACCGTCAATGCCTGACGTCTTCTGATAGTTAGCATTTGTTGCCGCTATGCTTATCTTTGCATCCTCACCCTTGAAGCAGTATGCCGGATACTCTGCATCAACTTTATAGTACACACTGCTGTAATTTTTCAGCACATACTTAAGATTCGGAATCGTTGTTGTGAGTACCTTTCCAACATCCGAGAAGTTGTTATAATATGTCTCTTCCAGAGAACCATAATTTACTATGGTTCCACTGTTGACCATATTTCCGAATGTAAATGTAGCAGCTTCACGGTTGATGAACATTGAAGAAGCATTGATCCTTGTACTGTATGACCTGTCAGAAACCGTTGTGACGGTTCCATAGTTGTCAACTTTACCGCTGATACTTGATGCGCTGCTGTCACCAACGTACATATACTTCTTTGTATTCCAGATTCCATTGTTGACAAATGTTCCCTCTACATAAACATTGCCCTCTGAGGTCCATGTTCCGTTATTCTCAATATCTCCTTCGATGACAGCATTTGCTGTATGCTTAATTGATGCACCCTCAGCAACTTTGATCTTTGAACCAGAAGTTACATTGAGGATATCGGTCTCAATGTTCTCATCAACAGTGTATGTACCTCCGAGAACAAGTTTATCTTTGATCTTTAAGAAGAGTGAGCCCTTATGTGTCACCTGGAAATTCTCTGAAAGGCCTGTAACACTCGCAGTGGTATTGCCACTGACATCATTGAAATAAATATCATTTACCTCTCCGCTTGCAGCAAGAACGATCTTACCGCTCACAGCATCTTCTGTAGCCGATCTTACATTTATATTGCGTATCTTATTGTTCGTATTGCCGTATACGAATGCTTTTGAACTATCATTCGAATTACCACAGCCTATATAACCTGACTTCAGCTCAGCATTCAGATCTCCAGCCACATTGGAACTGTTTACAAATGTATTTATTCTTCCTGCATACCAGTCACCATTCAGAGTGTAATTTACATCTCCTGACACAGGTGTCCTGTAAACTCCGTAGAAGAAAGCGTACGTGCTTCTATACATCTTTGAACTATAGGCAAATGCCTCTCTTGTACTCAACACACCTACCTCTGCATTTACATCTCCAGATACACTTCCTCCGCTTGTGACATACAATTCTTCCTCACCTGTGTTTGAATAATTGTCGTCCGCATACATCATAGCTGTCTTTGTGAACGCAAAATTCATCGTCTGCACATCTGAATTATATGCACCACAGGCCTTCTTATATATCTTTCCGCCTTCTGCAACGAAATTCACCGTAGCTGCATGTGCATTGTATGCGCCATATATTTCTGTTCTTACAGTGCCGCCCAGCACCTTTACAGTAACATCACCCTCAACAGTTACATTTGCAGCTCCGGACTCGTTTGAACCTACACCATACAGGGAACCTACCGTACCGCTTCTGAGAACTATTGATATATCGCCAGTATATGCATTGTCTCCATCTGTATAACCATATATCTTACACTTCGACAGGTCGTAACTTGTCTCACCACCTATCTTAAGCGCTCTGTTGTTGTCTGCTATTCCGTCATGGTCTGCATCCATGTATATGGAAGACTTTGATGAATTTGACGGATCAGCTATTATCACAACTGAACATCCAGCAAGATTTATCTTACTTACTGATGCGTCAGTTACCACTTTGTTGATATCTGACACTTCCGTGCCTGCAGCCTTTACTGTAAACTTCACGTTTACATCAACGGATGTTCCATTTCTTCCTGTCACAACAAATGTCACATCTGTCTCACCTGTTTCGGATGTCTTGCCTGTGATCTTGCCATCGGCAAGCACAAGCCCCTCCGGAAGCTTTGATCCGCTCTTTACTCTGTACTGCATATCTGTACCGTATGCCGAAGTGGTGTCTCCTGTCACATCAAGTGCCGAGAGATCATATACAGGCTCCTCGGCTGTATAGCTTGTATCTGCTACAATCACAGGATCAGCATATTTCTTTGTCACTGCGATCTGATCTGCCACGTAATCAGCTGTTGCACTCATAACTGTATTTGCTGTTGCGACCTGCGCCGATCCCGAATCTCCCTTTATTGGATCTCCGCCATTTATCGATACATATACTGTGTATCCCGGTACATCTGTATACTCTGCCGTGACTAAAGAATTGTTTCTTGCATATATCAGTCCCTCGTATTCCACTACCCTGCTCTGAGTTGGAATGGAAACCGAAGTTCCCTTCATATTCGTAGTACCGCGTTCAACATTGTAGTAGATTCCGGCCCACTCGCCTGCATCTACACCTTCTGCAAATTCTCCTGCCTTTACCCATGTTCCCTCATTTGAGAACTTGTCTGAAGGACACTTGAATGTTCCTTTCTGATATACTTTTGCCCAGCTGTCTGATATCTTGACTTCATTTGTCTCAAACTCCGACTCTGCCCCAATAGTAAGTACATTATTGTAACTCGTCATATACAGAGTATTTATCTTGACATCTCCATCAAACTGAGCAGATGAATTTCTTGAGAATGAAAGACCGCCGGCGGTAATCGCAGCCGTTGCTGTAAGCTTAGATTTTTCATACATCCTCAGATATCCTGTGAGCTCAAGCGGAGCCTCCACTGATGCTTCAGATTCATTGTCCAAATCAAAATCATTTGCTACAAGCTTCTCTGTAACTGTATACTTCTTGTATATCATGACATTGTCTTTTGCTGTTCTGAGAAGCGCTCCTGTGTATGTTGATGTACTTCCACTTACCAAACCACCTGTGATCACAGCACCTGTGCAGTTCTCATAAGAAATCGTACCATCTACCTGGGTATTTACAATCGCATATACCTCACCCACATTACCGCCTTTGATAACTACCGCAACCGCATCTCTTCCGCTGCAGCTCAGCTCTGAGTCAACCGCACCATATATCTTCTGTACGCTTCCTCCCAGCATAGTTATCTTTACGCTGCGCTTAAATTCGCTGTCATCAACTCCAACCACAGTGTATTCTGACAGGTCTCCGCTGACTAACGGTGTCTTGTTGTCAGCCTGTCCATCCTTGTTAGAATCGATATAGATCTCTGTGATCACAGGACTTTCAGCCCCTGTTTCATCCGCCGAAGCTTCCGCACTGTTCTCTGCAGCCTGCAATACAACTGATGTTCCATTCAGACTTATCTGTTTATTCTCTTCATCGACTGTTATACGTCCGTCTGTATTTTCCTGTATCTTCTGCTCTTTTGAAACAACAACATTCAGCGTGATCTGTGTCTTTGTTCCATTCTTTCCTGTTATATGGATTACTGCTTTCTTTCCATCCTCATATGCCAATGTCGGTGTTCCAATTATAAGACCGCCATCAAGCACAAGCCCCTCCGGAAGTATATAATCCTTGTCCATCTCATAGGTTACTGTGCCATCTTTGCCATCATTCAGGATCACAACATCCGACATATCATACAGTGGCTTTTCTGCTGTGTATTTCTGACCAAGCACAGCTGAAGGATCTGACACTGTCTTTGATGCCTTTATCTGCTTACCCTTTGTTGAGACTGTCACTATACATGGTTTTTTCGGCATGGCAAATGTATACTTGCCTGATGTCTCTGTCAGCTCATTATCCTGAGTCTCATCACTTCCCCTAAACACTACCTTTTCAAGTGTATATCCTCTCTTGATAACCGGTGTCAGCGTCAAGACTGAATCTACATATGCATACATAGTATCCTTGTCAAGATAACAGGTGTAGCCAGGATTGCTCACTGTCACAGCCTTGTCATCACATACCAGAGTAACCGGATAGTATACATGGGCATTTTCATACAGCGTTTCGTCTGCCACTATGCCCTCTTTCATATATACAGAACCGTATGATAAATCATCTGTTCTCTTAAACGTTCCAGAGAATATTCCCGAGTTAAGGATATTCGCACCCGCGGTGAAATATATCCCTTCCTGAGCACTTACTGTCACTCCCTTGTTAATGACAGCATATACAGCAGATGTCGATTTTCCGCTGGCATAATTACCAAAGTAGATGTTATCAGCATTTACATCTTTATCTATAACTACTTTATCGCCGCCATAGTATACATCTCCTCCATATGTGACAATTGAATCTCCATAACCGTTGTATGCAGGACATATGTAATATCCATCAGGGAGAATACACGTCTCGTCAAATGCTACCCTTACTTTTCTGTTCTGATTCGCATTTACCTGAAAGCTTGCATTCTTCATACCTGTAAAGTCTGTATTCTCTATCTTGATGTCAGCAGAAAGCTGTATGGCTGAATCATCGTTTGAGCCATTGCCATACTCATTCAGAAGATATACCGTACTGCCGTTATACGTACTTTCAAAACTGCTGTCCTTCAGAGTAACCGTTGTATTTATGCCACTCACTTCTCCACTGTAGCTGCCACCTGCAAGACCGCACGATGCATAATGGATATTAGACAGATCCGCAGTCAGATCACCGATAACCGAATAGCTGCTCAGGAGATTAAACTCACCCTTTCCTGCATTGGTATATGAGTCTACCACCGGATTGCCAGCCGCATCGACAATTGCCTTGTCATTTGCATACTGCATATTGACATCCAGATTCTTAGCACATGTACCTGAATATGCCACTGTACACAAGTTGCTGATGACATTCCTGATGTCAACAGATGCATTTTCTGCAAATGTAGCTGTATTCAGCACGTACAGACTGTTCTTGAAAGCACTGTCTGTCAAGGTAAGATCAAAATCCCCAACAACCGTCGGTGAACTGCCATTTCCCCTCAGAATATATACATTTTCTGCACTGCAGTTGGATATATCCATCTTGAGTTTTCCTGTTATGGCACCTGAAAAATCCAATCCATACAGATAATTACCTGACTTTATATTATCCAGGATCATGTGTGTCGAACCCATAGTCGAAACGTAGTACACGCCATATGTGTAATATGAACTGCTGACAATGTTCTTAAGCGTTATCACATTCGCATAGGCATCGGCTCCCTCCGGTGACGACTGTTCAAGCTTGGCTGAGTAAATACCATACATAGAACTTGATACATTGATATTCTCTATATCGATATTTACCATGCCCTTCACGGTTCCACCGTTGAGTCCGTATACTGAAGCAAATTCAGCGCCCTGTCCATCTATATCTATATCTACATCACCCAATATATCTGAATTTGAGGTTCCATAGACAGAAATGCCTTTTCCTTTTGCATTCATTACTTCAAATTTAAGTTTTCCTGCAATATTTGCACTATATGCCCCGTACATACTTGAATAACTGTCACTGCACTCTATGCCGTTTAGTCTGATACTCACATCACCGGCTGCACTGGCACTGTTGCTCACACCATACATCTCATTAAGTGTTGTGTTACTTATATCCACAGTAACACCACCCAGCGTATGAGCGCCATTGGTCACCGCATACACATATCCAAGCTTGGCATTCTTTGCCGTCAGGACAACATTACCCTTCACCGCATAATCTTTGCCTGAGTATGTGCCATTTGTCGCAGCATACACATATCCACTGCCCTTGTCAGCCTTGAGCATACTGTTCACTGTGAGGCTGCCATCGATGGTAGATGCATACACTCCGTACAGATAACCGACGTCAACCGTATTGTCCGTATACACGTCCACGCTTCCTGAGGCATATCCTACCTGGATACCGTACACTGTTCCAGCAAATGCATTGTCGGTTATATCAACGTCAATATCCCCATCCACCTTGCTCTGCAATGCACCTTGCAGCTGGGAAACATTACAGTCTCCAGATATGTTGATCTTCATTGATCCTACAGCCTCTGACGAATATAAACATGTCGCCGCAGAAACATTTGATCCCTTGTTCACAGTTATTGAAACTGCAGAATCTGAGCCTGTGCTCTCATATTCCATGGTGCCTTTGTAAACACCCCATACATTCCCAAGGGATGCCCCGTCAACGGTGATTGAGATCGGAGTCTTAGTCTTTTCTCCATAAACGCCATATACCTGATATGGAAGTATATCTGTGCTGCCATCGATCTCAAATGCTTCCTCACCTTCATCCAGAACTCCATCCCGATCCTTATCATTGTAGACATTGAGTCTCGGCTCCGAACTCGTAGAATTCGGTGATTGCCTGATTATGACAGAATTACCATTCAGATTGACTCCTTCAACACGTGTGGTCGAGCCTTCGTAATACCTGTACTCTATACCCTTTGATGGATCTGCCATGACAAGCGTACTGCCATCATCAGTCCCCTCCGCATAGACCGCCACCCCCTGTGCCAGACACAGAGCCGTCGCCAGCGAAAGTACAGCTATACCTCCTCTTAGCTTTCTTTTTCTCATCAATTACCCTCCCTGATAAAACTTTTGTGACCCTTCGTGATACATCTGTATGCTATATTTTGTGCACTATAACACAAAAAGTCCTGTGAATATGTTAGTTTTTGCCACTTTAACCATTCTATCACAGCAAAGTTGCAAATACTATCACCAAATTCACAAGACTTTTTTATGCATATTTCTATTTTATATTCAATTTTATATCTAATTTCATACATTCCAGATATGTGTCCGTATCCATCACGTCAGAATTGGTATATGAATGAGCTGATATGGTATATATCTGCCCTTCTCCAATATCGCAGTACGCTTTGAAGTTATATTCAACGATCACACTTCCATCATCACACCAGTTCTGTGTAAAATAGCTGTAATAATAAAATACCCTTCCATCCATCTCCTTGCTTCCACAGTCCTGAGGCATGGCGTGGTCATTCTTCGCATAGGAATCGACATACTCTCTCAACGATTCATCATCCGTAAGCAACGCTGAATAATCTTTTATAGCTATGTATAAATATGTTTTTCCAGAATCCGACTCATAATATGCTGAGTCCGGATCTGAATCATCTTTTCTCAAATACCCATACGGAAGTCCATACTGAACAGTACGGCATGCACTGGTGAGGGTGTCACTGTCTGCATAATTTTCCTTGTTCTTCAGCGCATTTGCAGAATAAATGATCTTGCCCGTATCGTCATCCGGCTCATCAGTCGACTCACCAGCATTCATCAGCTCCTGTATCCACGCAGATGACTTATCATACATCGCTTTTCGTTCCGCCTCTGTCATATCATCCATATCTTTATTGTAATTTATACAGATAAACAGTCTGTCACCTTTATAATCAGGTGTAAGGAATATCTGCATATACTCACTGTAGTCTGTTGTCTCATCATCAGACTGCTGCCTGAGCGCATATTTTATGTAATCTCTGTCCGCGGAATTATACTTTTCAGGATCTGAGTCAACCTCAAACCCGGCTGATCTGCCGGCATCCATCCTCTCATCTTTCGTGTCCCAGAAATCATCCAGAGTCTTTTCCTGATGCAACACCTGTATCCGATGGCCTGTATCAGTATCCAGAAATACACCGTTTTCTGTAACCATAACCAACTCATACTGACCACAGGGAAACTTTATCCCATCGTATACTACATACTCTTCACTCTCATCTGTTTCTACATACCTTGTAACATCTCCCGCACCATGTCCCCAGGTTATCACACCCATGAACCACAGTGCTGTGGTGACGACCAGCACGATTCCTGCGATCACACATGAGATCCGTATATATTTTCTCCTGCTATCCACTATACCTTCTCCTGTATATCACTAATTGCTCTCTCTATATCCCTCTGATGTTCCTTTGTCAGCTCTATTCTCAGAGAAATAAACATTGCCAGAAATATAAGTGCCAAAACGCACGGTATCACAAATGTACTTATGTCATGATCCACATTTGCCAGTTCGCCATCGTCATCTATATATCCGGGCAGAGTGTCCCCAGCTCTGATTCCCTTTGCATCTATCCACATCAGCCTGTGTTTGTCGTCAAGATCGTCATTCAGATATGACACATCAGCCAATGTGTACTGTGCATGAACCTTGTCCACATGCATCAAGACTTCATCACTGTGCTTCCATGCATTCTGAAGTATAATGACAAAGCTTACCACAATACAGAACACAGCCAGAGCCGCAGCTGCATACATAACCACACGCAGCCCACCATGACTGCCAATTCTTACTGTATGCTTCTTGCTGTCACTGCTTTCCTTATCACTGCCTTCCTTGTCACTGCCTTTCTTGTCACTGCCTTTCTCGTCACTGAACTCAGATTCTATATTGTCAGTTACAGTCTGGTTGTCGCCAACATCTGACACATTTACCGGGTCATTGGGAATCTCCACTCTCTGCTCTGCTTCCATCACAGGTTCCTCATCATGTTCCACACCATTTACAAGTTCATCCAGGCTCAGGCCGAACATTCCGCATATATCCACCAGTTTGTCAAGGTCAGGATATGCTTTGTCAAGTTCCCACTTTGACACTGCCTGTCTGCTGACGCCTATCTTATTGGCAAATTCCTCTTGGCTCATGTTCATTTTCTTTCTATATTCCAGTATTCTGCTTCCTATCTGTACCATCTGGCATATCTCCCACAATATCACTCTACAATATATATGTATTTGCACACCTACGCTCACGGCGCACACATAAATTAAGTATATCACTTTGCGCTAACTCTGGGCAACACGTTTTACGAGTTGCTATAGTATATTAAAACAGCCCTATGCAGGCGATATACAAAGAATATATCTGTCCCGCACAGGGCTGTTATTTTGATATTATTTAGTTATCATCTCTGCTATTTCGAAGTATTACAAGTCGTAACAACTGAAGTGATACTGACACCATAGCTGCCACATACGTCATAGCTGCCGCCTTGAGTACACTCTTTGCGCCCTTCAGCTCATCCGGCGCAAGATAACCACTATCTCTTATTATCTGAATTGCTCTCCTTGATGCGTTGAACTCAACCGGAAGTGTCACTAACTGCAGTATCACCACCAGCGAGAATAACAGGATTCCAATTGTCATACAGAAATTCAGTCTCGGTATGATAAGTCCGATCAGAACCAGAGGCCAGGCAAATGATGAACCAATATTCGCCGCTGGTATAATCGCGGATCTGACGGTCAGTGGTACATAATGTCTTGCATGCTGTATCGCATGGCCACACTCATGTGCCGCAACTCCTATGGCCGCTATCGATCTAGAACCGTACACCTTATCAGAAAGGTTGAGGGTGTGTTCCCGCGGATTGTAGTTGTCCGTGAGATCTCCCGGTATATGATGTATCGACACATCAGTTATCCCTGCATTTCTGAGTATCATATAAGCTACCTGATCCGCTGTATATCCAGACCTCGATATCACGTGCTCATACTTCTTGTATGTCGTCTTGACCTGTGCAGATGCTATAAAGCACACCGCCACTCCTATGAGTACCAATATATATGTCGGATCGAAATAAAAACCAAAATATGGCATATCCATCACCTTTTCCTTTCATGTACATCATCTTTTTTCATTTACACTATCCTATATTATATGCCACTTCCCGTCAACATATATGGACAATACTTCATGTAAATTTCATTTTTACTTTATTTCCCCAAAAGTTCATTAACTCTCCTCTGCACCTTATCATATTCATAGCCCAATTTCTTCAACCTGTTTTTTCGATCCTCGCCATTTCCCCAATCTCCGGCTATCACCTCTCTGGCTATCTCGTCAATTGATTTCTTATGTGAGGCTTTCACTATAGCGTTCACCTTCTCCTGAACTTTATCGTAATCATATCCCGCCGTTTTTAATCTCTTTTTTCGATCCTCGCCGTTCCCCCATCTGCCCGCTATGACTTCCTTCGCGATCACATCTATGTTTTTCTTTTTTCTATTCTTATTATTCTTGTTATTCTTATCATTACTTTTCCCGCTATTGCTGTCAGAGCCTTTCCCTTTCGTTTTTCCATTATCACTGTCAGTCTTTATCGCAGCACATTTTCTCCATGTTGCTTTGTCTATATAAGACTTGTTCAGGTCAAGATTTCCTTCATACCCCGGAAGCCGGCCCACAGAAGTGTACTGCCTGATAGAACAATCATACTGCCCCTCATTCCACGGATGCTCCTGATATCCAGTCTGCTCATAATCAGGATACTGAGCGACCCACAGCCTGTAGCCAAGATTTTTCACATTATCCATGGCACTCTTCTGAATATATATCAGCGGTTTTACCCTGGTTTTTCTGTACACATAATCACACCACTCCTTGCACCACGCCCTATCGCTCCTGCCAAACTGTGGATTGTTCTGTCCCTCCCAGTCTAGCACGAGTATGGCTTTGCCCACATATTTCTTACTGTATGCAAGGAAATACTCAGCCTCACTGTGGGGATCACCACCATTTGCATAGTGGAATGCCCCAAGCAGTTTTCCCGATTTCATCGCCTGGTCACAGTGCTTTGCAAAAAATCTGTTCTTGTAGTCCGTGCCCTCCGTCGCTTTCACTATCACAAAGTCACAAGGCACCTTGGTTATATCTATAGTATCCTGCCATGCTGATATATCTATACCATCCATGTATCCTTTTAACGGAGTCTTATTAGAAGCCATAAAATTGTCTCCTGAATTCTTTTGTCTGTATATAATATTCCAGACATTGAATCAAGAGACAAACTCATTATCATTATTCCTAATCTATACTTCTTTGTACTGCATTACATTTGTTGTAGCCATGTCACCTTTATTAATGCCACTTTTCCTTATCTCCGCCCTTGTAAAACCGCTTAAAAATCGATATCAGGTAGTCCCATCCCCGGGTACATATAATCGCAATGACAAATGCCCCGAAAAACGCAGCCACAGGATAATACCACGCAAATGCTATGTGATAGAATGATAGTCCAACAAAAAGCCCCACCTCACACACAATGACACTGGTGATCAGAACCTGAAAAGAGGTAGGGATCTTCTTCAGCACTCCTACCTCTTTCGTAAATTCCGTTATGACCGATATCAAAGTGCAAAGAACCGCAACAACTACAAGATATACTGCGAATCTGTCCATGCGTATTCACCTCCTTGTCCATGATATAGTTTAATGTATTCCGGAAGGTGGTATGTGGTTATAAAATATTATTCTGTTCTTACATCACATTGACTATAATTTTGATATAACTTATACTGCAATTACAATTTTATACATACAATTTGTAATTCTTTTTAAATTAAACCTCGCATTAATGCGGGGTGTTTTACGTTATATGGGAATCTCCAAAATGTATATATACATATAGTAAAATTACTTCTGTAATAAAATAGAATAATGTATTTAACTAGGCAGCCGAGGGGTGTTACACCATATCCGTTCGAGTCTTGGAAGGGAGTGGTGCCTTATGAGTACATATTAGGAATTTATGGTTTTACTTACCATTGCAATACTTATTGTAACTATTCTGAATAATCGAAAGTAAGAAAAAACACCTCAGCCGGCTAAGCATTGAGGTGTTTTATCTTAAATAGCTTTTCACCGGACGGATAGGACGTATCTATCGCTCGGCTGTCTTGTTAAGTATATTATACAATATTTTAGACGTTTGTCAAAAAATAAATGACCTCCTTGTTTATTTCAAATGGATTACATATTCTTTAATTTCGCTTGGTTGGACATGGAGATACTCGCAGATACGGTTTCTACAGGAAAATGAATCATTCAATATAGAGCTATCAGACACTCTTGAAAGTGATATTGTATTCACTTCTGATGTATATGGATATATTGATGCAGATTATGTTATTACAGTCAAGGAAGTCTACGTATATCTGAAGTCTACATTAAAAAACTTTGTAGACTTCTCGTAGACATTTGCATAGTATGAACGTGTAGACTAGAAAAATCAACAAAAAAATAGAGAGCCTTTAGATCTCTCTAAAAGCCCTCTAAACCATTTAAATACTAGGTTTTTATTTAGAACTTGCCAGCGTTAGCAGCTTCCTCAACAGAAACAGCTACAGCAACTGTAGCACCAACCATAGGGTTGTTACCCATTCCAATATAAGGAACTAATATGCAACCTACTTTATCTGCTAATGGCTAAAAAATGGCTTATTTCCGCCATTATTTCGATGTATGTTTTTTCTACGCAATTTACACTTTGCCTATTTTTACTATTTATCACTCAATCTACGTGGACAAAATGTGGACAAAAAAAATAAAGATATAGTTAGGTTAATTCTTGCCAAAATGATATTATAAAACACTAAATTAACCAACTCTTTATTTAAATGGTTTTTATCAACTCATTCACTCTCTTCTGGATCTTATCCGGATTATATCCTGCTGCCTTGAGGCGGTCAATACGTTCCTGTCCATTGCCCCAGCGGCCAGCGATTACCTCTCTTGCAATCTCATCTGTGGATTTTACGTGTGACGCTTTTACCTGCTTGTTGACCTCTGCCTGAACTTTCGCATAGTCGTACCCTGCCTTGGTCAACTTTGACTTTCTAACGTCGCCGTTCCCCCATTTGCCTGCGAGGACTTCCTTTGCTATCGTTGCAATGGACTTCTTCTTTATGGTAGGCTTAGCCGTTGAAGATGTTGCAGTCTTAACCCCAGCATACTTCTGCCAAGTCACCTTGGATATGTACGCCTTATTGAGATCAAGATTACCATTATATCCGTTGAGTCGTCCATGGGAAGAGTACTGCCTGATAATGCAGTCATAAGAGCCCTCATTCCAAGGAGTCTTCTGGAATCCAGTATCGTTATTATCTGCATACTGAGCTATCCAGAGTGGGTATCCAGCAGACTTAACTCTATCCATCGATGACTTCTGAATATATATGAAAGGTTTGATCCCTGTCCGCTTATAAACGTATGAGCACCATGCCTCGCACCACTCCGTATCATCTCTGCCAAATCTAGGATTGTTGTCGGTTTCCCAATCAAGGGCTATGATCCCCTTACCTATGAACTTCTTTATCTTACCTAAGAAGAAATCTGCCTCCTTCTTGACGTCCCCTCCATTTGCATAGTGATACATACCCAGTAAGCGTCCAAGTTTGAGCGTCTTGTTAGCATGGTCATTGAAACACCTATTGAAGTAGTCTGATCCCTCGGTAGCCTTGACTATTATAAAGTCGCAAGCCACCTTAGAGAGGTTAATGTCATCCTGATGCGCTGATATATCTATTCCATTCATATTATTCGCCGCCTTTCTCTTCACTCTTTGATGTTAATATGTCTATTGCTTTATTGATTACCTCAGGAAGCGGTACACCCATGAGACCAGCGTTCTCAACAATACTGATCGTCTCATTTACAATAAATCCTATTATCACCGCATCCCGGATATAGTTTGAGCCTATCGCCAGATCAAGCCTATAGGCTATCAAT
>OGOU01001242.1_pt1 | contig 20211 bp, 16 predicted proteins | sample 1552721 | NCBI WGS metagenome assembly OGOU01 (sample SAMEA2580176, study PRJEB22360) | human gut metagenome | biome: human gut; feature: human-associated habitat; material: faeces | place: Denmark | collected 2008/2010
GAGGTCGCTGCCCATCGCCCGATATATACATTGCCTGCCGGATAACAGACATAGATGTAATAATTTCTGCACTTATCCATTCCGCCATAATTCTCGTCTATCGTGGTTAATGCCATTTCGATATACTCTTTCTGCACGGAACTAATATAATACATACATTCTGCCATCTTATTATCCCCGTAAAGAGCTTTCATCGCTTCCATGGTCACACCTGTCAACTCGTTTGTCAGCATATAGTCTTCAATTATCGTTTCCCGCTCAACACCCAAAGCTGCCAAAAACAAGGCTGCCGCAAATCCGGCCCGATCCTTTCCAGCCGTGCAATGGAACATCAACGGGGTCTTGTCCGTCTCCATCAACGTTTCGAAAAAAGATTTATATTCTGCCTGAAAGCTGATAACAAACTCCCGGTTCCCGTCTACCAGATATTGTTTAGCCCCCTCCACATCCCCTCTTCTGATAACATCCGAAACATCAATGGAAGACAAATTTCCGGGTTCGATCGGATAATTAATACAATTCACTGTTGTCGTGGGAACCTTATCCGGTTCTGCCTCTTGTTCGCTACTTGAACGGAAATCGATCACAGTCTTTAAGGGGATCGTTGCCAAATACGCTAAATCATCTTCCGTGAGACTGTTACATTTTCCTGAACGGAACACTAATCCCCACTTCACCCGGCGTCCATCCTTCGTTTTATAACCTCCCAGATCCCGGAAATTAGACTGTCCCACCATCGGCAATTGTCTTAATCCCAAGGCCGTTCTAGCTCCACCGGCCCATTCCAAGCAATAGAGCTGATATTTTCCCGTGTTCAATTCTGTCGTTCCCTTCGTATTTCCTTGTAACAAAGGTTCATCAAAAAGAATAGAATTACTATTTTCCCCGCCATACACTTTCCACTCCCCCTCTTTCAATATCTCGATATTGGTCTTTTTAGACTCTTTATCGGCTTTTATTGTCGCATAAGAACTTATATCCGTCCCCGAATACAAACTCGTATCGATTGAATCATCATCCGAACAGGCTACCACTCCAATCAACATGGCAGAAACAAAACACCACTTACTCATTCTTAATAAATACTCTTTCATAATCTTTTTTTCTTTTCATTTGACGCCACAAAGAAAAGCTTGTAATATTACCGAACGATTACATTCTTGTGAAGGAACAATTACTTTGGCTCTTTTCGTATCTTTGCACAGAATACAAATACGGAACAATGAATTATATAGAAACAGAACGGCTAATTTTACGACAATTTACAGAAAAAGATGCAGATGCCTTATTTCTCGTTTTAAGTGACAAAGAAGTAAATACATTTTTACCCATGTTCCCTTTAAAAAACATAGAAGAAACAAAGGCGTACATTCAAAACAAATACATCTCGAACCACATTCAAAACAGAGGTTTCCACTATGCTATCTGTTTGAAAGAAAATAATCTACCGATCGGTTATATTCACGTATCCAGTGATGATAGTCATGATTTAGGCTACGGGCTTAGAAAAGAGTTCTGGCATAAAGGAATTTGTACAGAAGCTTGCCAGACTATCATAAATGTGGTAAAACAATCAGGTATTCCTTACATCACGGCAACACATGATGTTAAAAATCCAAGAAGTGGAAAAGTGATGCAAAATATTGGTATGCACTACCAATACTCTTACGAGGAATTATGGCAGCCCAAAAACATCCTAGTCACGTTCAGAATGTACCAATTAAATTTCGATGGACAAGAGGATAGAGTTTATAAAAAATACTGGGATAAATATCCGGTCCATTTTATCGAGGTGATTGAAGATAAAAAGTTAAACTATTCTATATGATCATCAGTGCAAGCAGAAGAACAGACATCCCCTCATTCTACTCGACATGGTTTCTGAACCGTATCCGGGAAAAATACATTCTTGTCCCAAACCCTTTCAACCCGAAACAAATCAGCCGGGTCAAACTAACACCGGATGTGGTGGACTGTATTGTATTCTGGACCAAAAATCCGGCTCCTATGCTCGATAAACTTAACCATCTAAAAGATTTCAAATATTACTTTCAATTCACACTTAACGCCTACGGGAAAGAAATTGAAACCAATCTACCCTCTTTCGGACAAAGAATAGACACCTTCAAACGCCTCTCAGACCTCATTGGTAAAGAGAGGGTTATCTGGCGTTATGATCCGATCTTGACAAACAAAACCTATAACACTGATTTTCACAAAACTACTTTCTTCAAAATTGCTACACAGCTCAAAAATCACACCGAAAAATGTATGATTAGCTTTATTGACTATTACAAACATATCCGTCCGTCCCTCTCTTCTCAGAATATATACCCGCTTACCCTGGAAGAGATCCGGGAAATGGCATATTCTTTCCGGCAGTCCATCTCCTCGACCCCAATTCAACTAAACACCTGTACCCGGAAAGTAGACCTTTCCGCCATGGGAATTCCTGCCGGAATGTGTATTGACCGGGAATTAATAGAAAGACTCACAGGCTATCCGATTTCCACACAGAAAGATAAAAACCAACGAGACGTTTGTCGCTGTATTGAAAGTATAGACATCGGCACCTATGACACCTGTTTCAATGGCTGCCTCTATTGTTACGCTAACACGGCCGAACACAAACCGCTCCGTAACCTACAAAAGCATGATCCCGCCTCCCCGAAACTCATTGGACAGGTAAACGATGACGACATCATAAAAGATCGAGCCATGTATAGCCTCAGACGTGATCCCACGTTATTCTGACAGAATTAAAGCCACCCTTTCAGCTCATTGGGCAACATCGGCATTGCCCCCGTCTGACTACAAACAAAAGCGGAAACCTCCACGGCAAAACGATGAGCCTCAACCATTGATCTCCCTTTCAAAACCGCAGCACAAAATGCTGCTGTGAAAGAATCCCCTGCTCCCACCGTGTCTGCCACCTTCACATGAGGGGTATCCAGAAATGACCGTATATCGCCCGCAAACACGTAACTTCCCTGCACCCCACACGTAAGTATCAACACCTCCAGATCAAACCGATCCATCATCTCCCTACACCTCTTTTCTACCGATTCTTCCGACAATTCTAATAAATCGGATAAAATAACCAATTCTTCATCATTCAACTTCAATATATTACACCGGGCCAAAGAATCTTTCAAAACCTCTACCGTGTAAAAATGCTGACGAAGATTTATATCAAAAACTTTATATGACTCCCCGGACATGGCCTCCAAGAATCGGTTCAACGTTGTACGAGTTACCACATTCCGTTGAGCCAGAGACCCAAAAAAAACACAACGAATCTGACAAGCCAATCGATCAAGTTCCGGGGTGTACGGTACGTTATCCCACGCCACGCCCTGTTTTATTTCGTAACAAGGAATCCCCTCTCCATCCAGCGTAACTTCAACGATACCCGTCGGGAAAGGCACCCGCTCCACCCAATAGCGTAGCCCCTTCCCGTTAAAATTTTCCAGAATCTCATCTCCCAACACATCTTCCCCCACAGCACTCACCACCCGGCTATCAAAACCGAATTGCGACATATGATAAGCAAAATAAGCAGGAGCCCCGCCAATCCTTTTTCCTTCCGGAAACACATCCCAAAGGACCTCTCCGATTCCCACGATAATATCATTCATCATCACGTGTATTTAGTCATAAAATGCATATACAAAAGAAGGCAATTGATATGAAAAAACAAACAGAACTACGGATAAGTTTTAATACCCTCATGATGACGGTGATTATTCAAATAAGTCAACCGATCCTTACAAATCAGTTGACTTTTATCATTCTTTAAAAGGACAATTGTTTAATAAAAGAAATCATACCCTCCCCCCGTAATTTATTCGTTACAATCTTCCCTTCAGGATCGATCAAAAAAATCACAGGAATTCCACTCACATTATATTCTCCAGCAACGCCTCCATCAAAAGCTTTCAGATCAGACAATACAGGCCAAGGCAAACTCTCCTTTTTCACATCTTCCTCCCACAATTTCCGTTCTTTATCCAAATTTATCGTGAACATATGAAATTTCTTCCCTTTAGTCAGATCATATACTTGTTTCAAATAAGGAATCTCCAACTTACACCACCCACACCAAGAGGCACTAAATTCCAATAAAACATAGTTACCCTTGAAATCAGACAAACGATACTCTTTTCCATCAATATCTTGCAATACAAAATCATACGCATCGTTACCAGACTGAACCTTCTTTGCTTGTTCCAAAGCTTTCTCGCAATATTGAGTATAAACACTCTTTCTTGCATCCGGAGTAAGTCCATTTATAAAACGTTCCATATTTTGAATATCTTCACTCTTAATCCACTCACTCGCAAAATAAGGCAAAACCAAACTGTTTGAATAATTAATCCGCTCAACTAAAAAACGCAACAAACGTCCGGACCAAACACTCGTTGAATCCTCCAACCTTTTATACAATTCCGTATCCGTTTTAAATGCCTCATTTTTTTGTTTCTCGAATTGCCCACAACGTATCAACAACTCTCTAGAGTCCCGACTAATCGCTATAAACTCTTCATGTGACTTACTCCCGGTCACTTTCATATCTCTGTAATGACCGTTTTCCACATTTAACTTGATTTCCGAGTTTTCCAGAAACAACTCATATCTTCCTAAAAAATCTTGAGGAATGAAATAAATCAATCTTGGAGATTCCACCTTTCCCCGATACTCAAATGTACCATCTTTCACCTCAATCGTATCATTCATCCACGCATCATTACCCGGAATAATCTCCCGAACAAATAATTTTGTCCCCGAATATCCCGTTATAACCCCTCGTACAACAAACCCCTCATCCTTTTTCTGACACGCATAAAACAATATCAAGATAAATAAATAATAGCTATATTTCATCTTCAATAACAGCTTAATCAATACCTTCTAATTTCATCAATGTCTCCAAAGTAACCTTTTGAGAAGGACGTGTCATCTCTAGATTAACAATTTTTCCTTCCTTATCCAACAGAATAAACCGAGGAATACCTTTAATCCCATAAGCTTTCATAAAAGTTTGATCTCCTCCCGTGTTCACGTGAATTCCTTCTAATTCTTCATCCTTCACCATCTGTTTCCATTTCTCCACGTCTTTATCGCAAGATATACTTAAAAAACAAATATTCTTTCCTTCCAGTTTTTTTTCCAACTCTTTTAAATAAGGCAATTCTCCCCGACAAGGAGTACACCAAGTAGCCCAAACATCAATATAAACATATTTTCCTCTCAAATCCTTTAAACTTACCGTCTTTCCGTTCACATCCTTATATTTGAAATCAGGAGATGTCATTCCGGCTTTTAAAACCTCTTCTTTTTGAGCAAAAACTGTCATAAACATACAGCAACACAAAAACAATCCTATTACTTTCATCACATTTTTCGATTTTGAAAACAATACCTTGGGAGCATGAACTCCCAAGGATTGTTCATATTATTAATTAATATTTCTCAAGAATATCTACCGGAGCCCCTCCAACTTCCGAGTAAGTCGTTAGAATTTCTCCCGTAACAGCATCCAACACGTAAACATCCCCTTTAAATTCACCCTCTCGTCCGGAATCCACTCCCACATATAAAGATTTACGATTATTCGATAATTTCAACATCGTAATCTTACCTGTAGTCGGTAACTTATTACTCAAGACTGTCGGTACTGACGTCATACTTCTCACATTCGATTGATAAATAACCATCCCACTATTAAAAAGCACCCGAGCTGTAGCATCACAAACGACAACTTTACTTTCCGGAGTAAACTTATGATTATCTAGGGTCACCACTTGCTCTTCTGTCACCTTCGCAAAATCCTTCGCATGAGAGGCAACCACCTTTGCAACATTCGACTTTGGATCATAAAAAATAGAAATACACTTCCCATAATCCCATTGTCCCAATGCAAATAACGGTAAACCAATTATCGGCTCTCGAGCTGTTACAGAATTCATTTGGTCACGATCCGTGGATGCACTTGATTTATTTGCAAAATGCAAGAAACGACCGACTTTATTGTCATATCCCAAGAAATATCCCGTCTGCCCATAAAACAAAGTATATATTAAACAAATATCGGAAAGTTCGTAATCAATCAGCTCTTCAGAAATCGTTTCAAGAACAGGAACAGGGGAAGGTGAACTAAAAAAATCATTTCTACTTTTATAAACGTACACCTGCCCTTTTTTACTAATCATACAGCCAAAATCTTCATCGTCCACATGATCCGTGAATTTACAGAATTTTATTTCCAAAGCAGATTCTGGTACAAGCATTGTCTCACCATCATACTTTTTCTTTTCTTCCATTCGTTGTTTATCCAATCTATAAATTGCTTTTGATGTTGTCACAGTAACATCTGCATCCATCGAATAAGGTTGTTCCAAACTCAAAGGCTTACCCGCAAACAAATCCCCCCAATGCAAGAACTCACTATCCTCGCCCTCCGGACGGAAAGAGAGCATACTTTCTCCATCCTGTTCCGAGAGTACAAGCAATCCTCTGTTATATGCAGTCACAACTTTCAACTCGAACTCTTGAAAATAACGAACATTTCCATTCGTATTTGTTACAACATACCTACATTTATAAGCATCGTCAGCAATATTTACATCTACACTGTAATCCAGATTTCGTTCGGTCGAAACGGCACGCCCATCTATCTCCCAACGATAAGCCAAAGAATCATTTTCATGTAATGAAAATTTCAATTCTGGAGCAATTCGCAAATCTTGCCATTTCATCCGTTCGTAACTTTCCTGAATACCAGATATACTAATCTCATTAATCGCCTTATAATCATAATCTCCTTTGTCCTCGTAACAGGAAACGCACCCAAAAGTTATAATTATATATACAACAGCTAATATTTTGTTCATACGTTCTTCAATTAATTTAACTAGATGCTTATAAATCACAAGTTACCCGCTCATTGGTTATCGGATCAATAATTACATTATTATTAAAATAATCCTTGATCTGCAAACAATAATATTGTCGATAGGATTGGGAAGAACTTTTATCCATACTTCCTGTTAATTCAATCCATTTCTCATATTTCATATAATGATAAGCTCCCAACCATCCGCTTACAGTATACCACCATTCAGGTTCTTGCAAAAAATCTGTTACCACCAATTTAATCCGGGAATATTCCACGAAACCAAGCTTAAAATCTTCTGTTTCCTGCAACGCAAACATGATCTTCTTACTCAAAACCGTCTTCAAATGTTCCCGATTTACAATAACGGGAAAAGAGTCAATCCCCACGTTCTTCCGAAAAACATATTCCGGTTTCAATGTTTCAAAATCAATACCCTCTACAGCCGTAGAACTATCTTTCACGACAGTCACCACGTAACGCTTATCTATTTCCGTACGTTCACCAACTCGTTTCACTTTCATCCAACACGTATCCTGTAACACGGAGGCCGGCTCCCCGACCATAGAAAAAACAACACTATCCAACTCATGCCCCTCTACACCCAACCCATACATATACTTCGGAAATACAAAATAGATTCGATCATCACCCTTGAATTCAAAAGTGGGATCTTTTTCGCATGCTTGACTCATACAAGCCAATATAATCACTACAAAAAATATTATTCTACTCATAACTTCACGCTTTACAATTATTTCCAAATTTCAGACACTCGTTCTCCATACTCGATCTCGGCTTCCGGTAAAGGAAATACCAATCCTTTATCATCTTTGCGAATATTCAGATTCAAATTCAACAAAAAAGATTCCTTCACCAACCGTTTGAAAATAAAGAACAACTGTCCGTCTCCCATAAACTCTTTCCGATACTCCTTAACGATCGTTTCCATCACCTTATCCCGGCTGGAAATCTCTGTCAGAGGACACGCAATCCCCCGAGATACCATAATTTCTTCCATCAATTCGTAAGCTTCTCCCGGCTTAGCCTCTGCAGCAATATAATACATTTCAGCCAAACCTAACATCCGAATTTTTTGTTTGGAATTCTCGTAATCGGCATGATGTTTCTTCAATAAAATATGCTGGCTATTCCCCTCGTCTTGCTCTGTAAGCATATACCGGAAATCATTTACCTCTGTCCCGAAAATAGAGGCAATATCCCGAACCCGGAAACGTTTTGTAAAAGTAGATGCGGGATAACAACAAGAAGTATAAAATGCATCCACCTTCGTAGAGAAAAGAGCAAAAACAAATTCATCAGAAAAAAGAGCATCACGTTGTTTCACTTCATTGGAAGGCTTGATAAAATCATCTCTCTGAATCAAACGAAATTTACCGGAAGAAATAACCTCTTTAGCATATTGATAAGCTTTTTCAACATCATCACCTTGGGCCCGATCTATATAAACTCTTGCCAACGTTGCCAACACCCCGTAATAATTCATCCGATACTTGCGGTTTTCCAAGAAAGTGGAAATATAATATTGATCATTATTTTCCGTCACGTCTTCCGATGTTCCATTTTCCTTCTGGTTCTCAAGAAATTCGGGAGGATTGGTACGAATCACATCATTTTTAAGTGCTTCTTTAGCCGCCTCCAGATCAATAATAATATCTTCAAAAACTTGAGCAACAGTCAACTGAGGCTCTATATCATTAGAATACAACCTTTTGTAAGGAATTGCCAAATAATCCGGCTTGTCCTTAATATCAGGAGCAAAAATACGCAACAACTCGTAATGCAAAAAAGCTCTAAGTCCCAAACATTCTCCACGCAAATAGTAATAACTGTCAAATTGTTCAGGAGTCACATCTTCTAAATGCTTTAATATATTATTTGTCAACACAATACAATAATACAACCGTTCCCACACGTAATCCATAATCCCCGTACATAATGGATTCTGGTACTCAAAAGTCTTGAAATACTCATAATCACTTCCGGGAGCAACATCAAAAGTCTGGGCCACAAGATCCATTGTCAATGGTAAAGATCCACCATACAACTCATTCTTCCCCATATTAACATATACCCCATACAGGGCATCCATATACCCTTGTTCAGTAGCGAACACCGGATCCTCGTTCACCTCCGACTCTGGCCGAACGTCCAGCCAATTATCACACCCCCAGAATAGCACGACACCTAAAACTATTCCCAAGGCCTTTAAATGTATCTTTAATTTCATATCCTTGAATTTTTATTATTACTACAATTGGGCTGACAATGAAAAAGTAAACTGACGAGAGAAAGGATAACTCAATCCCCGTTCTTCCTTCACGGTAGAAAAACGTCCGATGTCACTCATATTGAACGAAAAACGCAAACCGTTAAGACCTATTTTTTTACAAATATTCTTTTTCAAATCATATCCGAGTGAAACACTGCCTATGCTTAAATGATTATAATCCTGTACAAAACGAGTTGTTAAATTGGAAACATCCTCTTTCAAGGCTATATTCTTAAAGAACGTCTTATCACCCGGCTGTTTCCAACGATCTTTCAATACCCTGCGATCCGCATTATTATTCGGGTCCACCCCTTCCACTCTCTCTGCCAAAGTCGAGTTATATGTTTTTGCCCCGTATTCAAAACTCAAAGAAAAATTCAAACTGATACCCTTAAAACTCAAGAATGAATTGACACTTCCCCGGAAATCCGGCATAGTACTTCCGCAAACCACTTTATCCCGGTAATCCCAAACTGTCGTGTAGGTTCCATCCTTTTTCAAAAAGACCTCTTTCCCCGTTTCCGGATCAATTCCCAATGAAGGTACAGCCTTTAACGCCTCTGTTGATTCACCCTCCTCGTACAAAGGAACGGGCTTTTTCGTTTCCTCCTGATTATTCTCCTCGTTCTTCTTGCCGAGAGCATTACTAATTTTCGTGATCTTATTTTTACTATTGCTCGTACCAAAACTCAATGACCAGTATAAATCCCGTTTCGCATTCCGAAGAATCTGGGTCCGTAAACTCAACTCCCAACCTTGATTCTTCATCTCTCCGATATTCTCCGTGTAAGTTGCGAACCCCAAAGAAGGCGGAATACTCATATCCAGCAACAAATCTTTCGTTTTTTCCCGGAACAGTTCTGCTGACATCGAAAAACGTCCTTCACAAAAATCAAGATCCGCCCCTACATTAAAGCTAAATTTTCGCTGCCATTTCAAATTATCATTCCCGAGAGCTTTTATATCCGCCCCCACACCATGCATATAAATATTATCCTTATCATATATATACATCGTTTGTGACTGGTAAGGACTAAACTCCACGTTCCCCGTATACCCCACAGAACTTCGTATCTTTGCCTGTGTTAGCCAACCTTGTTCTCCCCAGAAATGCTCATTATGAATATTCCAAGCAAAACCTGCAGACCAAAAAGGAGCAAAACGATCTTTTTTACCAAACTTCGAAGAACCGTCCGTACGATAAGACAAATCAAACATATACCGATTATCGTAAGCATAACTTGCGTTGGCAAAAAAACCGACTAAACGATCTTCTTCCACTTTCCCGGAAGGTTTCGTGTTTACCTCGTATTGTGATGCGAAATCCAGATTTGTCAGATTATCATTTAAAAAACCCTGTGCTGAAAAATAAGTTGAACGATTTTTATTACTCTGCATATTCAAACCGCCGACAAGGGTAACCATATGCCTATCCCATTGATGATAGAAATTCAAGACAAGATTACCATCCATCGAATTTGTCCTTCCCGATGTCGATGAATAAAATCCTTTTTCGTTATTTTCCTTCTGTAAATACCGGCTATCTTTCGGTGAAATAAACCTATCCGCATCATTATTTCCAAAAGAATACGAAAAACGTCCTGTCAAACGCACCCCTTCAACAATATACCACTCAATATCAAAATTATTCGTGTAAGACGTACTTTCCGTCTTATCGTAACTATTCAAGTGAGCATCAACCAACGGATTAGGATTCCCATTTGACAAAAGATAAATCCATCTTCCTTTCTCGTCTTTTGCCCGCTCGTACGGGTTCAATTTCGTGTATGTACTGAACTCCCCGTACGGAGTCTTTTCTGATTTTATCTGATTGACTGACAAAACATTTCCAATACGAAACTTACTGGCGATATTGTAAGTCCACGTGAAACTTATACCAAACCGATCACGAGTTGATCCTTTCATCACCCCGGGATTGGCCCCGTAATTCAAATTCACCCCGTAACGAGATCTCTCATTACCACCACCCAAAGACAAGGAATGAGTATGCCGAAAAGAGGTCTGTAAAGGTTGAGACAACCAGTATGTATTCACGCCACGCTCAACCTCTTTATGCCTCTGCTCGTACAGCTTGTCCAACTTCATTTGATTAGCCACATTTCCTTCCGAATCTTTATACACCCCGGCTAATTCTTCAAACTGAAGTTTCTCGGAAGCGTTCAACAAATCGTAATCTGTTAAATCTGGTGCCTCGATCGTTGCATTAAACGAATAACTCACGGATAATTTCCCTTGTTCCGGCATCTTGGTTTCAATCACGACAACGCCATTGGCTGCTCTCGAACCATATATAGCGGTAGCTGACGCATCTTTCAGAATCGTAACCTGTTTGATTCGTTCGATATCAGTGTCAAATACTTGTTCTATAGATATCTCATAACCGTCCATGATAAAAAGAGGCTGATTCGATTTACCTTCAAAACTCGATTTCCCACGAATCAAGATTTCCGGTACGGCATTCGGGTCTGCCCCGACCTCCTTGTTCTCCACGATCTGGAAAGAGGGTTCATAAGCAGACAACGCTTTAAACAAATTTGTCGGACTGATTCGTTTCAACTCTTCAGCCTTTACCACAACGGCAGACCCCGTGTAAGAACTCTTGGACTTCGTAAAATATCCCGTTACAATCACCTCCTCCATACTCTGTACATCCTCTTCCAACTCAACATTCAAAGGTTTATTATTAGATACTTTTACCTCCTTCGTAATCATCCCGACAAAAGAAAACTGAAGAACTAAATTATTAATTTCAGGAACCGAGAAACTAAATTTCCCATCAACATCACTCACACACCCAACCTGAGTTCCTTTGATAACAATCGTCACCCCGGGCAAAGGAAGACCTGCTTTATCTTTAACAACACCCCTTACTACCACGGGTTCTTTTTTGGTACTATCAAGCACAACCAAAACTTCATCCTTGATCACCACCACATCATTCATGATCGAGAATGTCAACCCGGTACCTTTCAACACATTCTTCAAAGCATCTTCAAGAACATCATTTTTAATATTTACCACTTTTTTCTGCTCATTCCTTACTTTCTCCACGCTGTAGAAAAAGCGAAGGCCTGTTTGTCGCTTTAACTCCTTCAATACCTGCTCAAGAGTAACATCCTCCATCGACAGGGAAACTTTTTGCTGGGCATATCCCGTTGCAGACACCCCGAAATGCAAAACAAACATAAAAAACAAACATAGCTTCATCACTACCAAGCATTTTTTCAAATGAAAGGGCACAGCTCGCCCATAGAAACAATTTTTTTTCATACCTTTGTAATGTTTCATTAATTTATTAATGTTCACCTGATAAATACGGGTCCAGTGCCAACAAACACCCGTATTTATTTTTTATCGATTATAATCGTTTTTCCTTCTGTCTTAAATTTTACATCCCCACCCGTTTCAATAAAACTCAAAAATATACTTATACTCTCGTAACGTTCCAAGTCACCCGTGAAATGAAACTTCTTCACGGCAGGATTCGCGTAAACTACATCTATATCATACCATCGGCACAACGTCCGCATAATATCTTCCAAAGCAACATCTTCAAATACATATTTTCCCTCTCTCCACCCGGTATATTGCAACGGATCAACTTTTCTCACCTCCACCGGAGACGACTCTTTTTCCAATACTTGATAACCCGGGTTCAAAGTTACTTTCTCCCTCGTGTTCCCCGAAACATACATCACCTTCCCGGTCTCCAGCGTGGTCACCACTTCCCGTTCATCCTCGTAGTCCCGAACATTAAAACTCGTTCCCAACACCTCTACCGCCCCCATGGACGTGTGTACGATAAAAGGATGCTTTTCATCCCGCTTTACCTGAAAATACGCCTCTCCCTTCAGATAAACCTCTCGCATATCACCCGTGAAATTAACAGGAAACCTCAATTCCGTCGCCGCATTCAACCACACCTTTGTCCCGTCGGCCAATTCCAGCCTATACTCGCCCCCTCTTGGGATTGACACCTTGTTATACATCACTTTAGCCACCGTCTTTTCAGCATTTGCCGTGTAAACAAGTGCCCCGGAATCAGAATGTAACACAGTCCCATCGCTCTCCTCGATCTTACGATTAGCCTGTTCCAACACAATTTGTTGTCCATCCGCCAACGTAACCACAGCTCGACTTTGTCCCGGCTGGATCGCCTCAGCCATGATCTGCACGTTCCCACTCTTTGGCTCCGGCTCCCGCCCGAACCACCAACCGGCAACAACCAACACGACAACTGAGGCAGCAATCGATGTCCACCAGATCAAGCGACGATTTCTTCCTCCCAACTGTTTCAGCGCTCTGAATTCCCGATAAGCCTCCTTCCCGTCAAATACCTCCTGCTCCTGTAAGCGGGCGATGATCTTCTCTCGATCCAAACCTTTCAATTTATAAGTAACCAACAAAGAATCCAGCTCCCGCTTTTCCTCCTCGTCAGCTAATCCAAGCATATCTTTATAGAATAAATCGGATATTCTCCCGTATATATTCAAATCGTTCATCATCTTTTGAAACTTATTTTATCTATAAATCCCAAAAAACAAAAACGGGTACCTCAAAAATACATTTTTAACAAAAAAAGATAGCAAATAAAAAAAAGTCTGATTGCATTGCCTTCTTGATAACAGCGTAAGCCTCCTTTTTATGCTTTTTGACCGTGTTCAACGAAATATTCAATTCCTCACTGATCTCCTCGTTCTTCATCTTCCTCATACTCATCAGTATCACTTCCTTGCGTTTCGGGGGCATTTCGTCAATCACGTGTCGTAACTTACGTATAACTTCCTCGAAAACAACCGCAGACAAAGATTCGGATTCCATTTCTTCCGTGAAAAAAGCCCACTCTTTCAAGCGTTGATCTTCCCGTCCCTTATCCCGAATCTCTTTCAAGCAATTATTGTTCACCATCCGGTATAGATAGACATTGAATGCAGATATATCATCAAAATGAAGTGGGGTTTCCCACAACTTAATAATCGCTCCCTGCACCAAATCCGCCGCCTGTTCCTGGTCATTCAAGATTTTCATGGCATAATGACAAAGAGGCGAGTAATAATCCATGTAAATTCTCTCCCATGCCCTGGCATCCTTCATGTTGACACCTTTGATAAAATCTTGAATTTTTTGGTCCATTCCTAAAAGAATTTGGAACACAACTTACCATGTCCGTTACAAACTTACGCAAAAAGGATGGAATTATCGAAAAAAATTAGAGGAATGATAACGAACAACTGAATATTAGATAGTTATATAAACCATACAAAGATAAGGTTTAACTGAAAAATTAGTACAACTATTGGGGCCATTCCATTTCGCTATCGATGACCGTGTTTAATATGCTTTCCACCAACGGGGCACACTATCTTTGCTCTACAAGGACTTACCTGAATTAAGTTACACCAATATCTTGTTTTCGATTCTTTCAAAGTCAAATGCTTGTTCCATATAAAAACCGTGTCAGCAAAGAGACACTACTAACTTTGCCGACACAGTTTAAATTACAACCTTACACGTTGTCTTTCTACTTTTTTATTCTCTCCTCGATCCCGTCCAACATCCGTCCGGCAAAAGAAATAATCGCCGGAGGCAATATGCTCAAATTCGCCCGGACAAACTCGGCCATCTGCTGTAAAATCTCTTGATCTTCCGTTTGAACCAATCGCGTAATATTCATAATCAACAAATTGCGTCCCACATCACTCAACGCACCCATATTCTCTCGACACAACTTCAAAAAGGCAGCATCCCCCTCCTTCACACGCCCCTCGATTAAACGAAACATCGGCTCGTACTTATTCTTTTCCACCAATCCCAACTCCTGAATCTTCCGCTTCAAGGCCTGGTAATTTTCCTCCTTGTACGCTCCTTCCCGAAAAATATACCCAGAAAAATAACGTCCAAGCTCCGAATGATACAATTTCTCAACCTTCTCATGAATCAACTCCCGAACTGAAACATCAAATTCATCCCGGTGGTCCACCATGAAACCGGACTTCTCATCCGACAAATCCAACGTGTAACGAGTAAACAAAAAAGAATTCTGAGGCTCCAACCGTTGTGTTTCCGTTAAAGATGCATAATAATCATTCACCACTTTAAAACCCTCCGGCTCCTTCTTTTGCTCCATCAAATACAAGGCATAACGATTCACCAAGTCCGGCGTACGTTCACCGGCGGCATACCGTGCGGCCAACTGATCCGGGGCACACCCAGGAGTCAACGCATCCTCCATGCGGGCGATAAACTTATCCGCATTCATCGATCCCTTCAACTCCACCCGCACCTTTTCATCCGTGTCCACCACGATAAAAGTCGGATAAGCTGAAACACAAAAACGTTTAGCCAACTCTCGTCCCTCCTTCTCTGCATTCAACTTTAAACAAACAAACTTAGCGTTGAAAAAATCCCCTACCTGTTTCTGCGGGAATACATCACGAGCCATCACTTTACAAGGTCCACACCAATCCGTATAGAAATCAACAAACACCAATTTACCTTCCCGCTTCGCCGTTTCGATCGCCTCTTTCCACGAAAGAGCCCTGAATTTAGTCTGAGCAAAAGTCGTCATCCCCACGACTAAAATCATCATCAACAACATTAATCTTTTCATCTCATCAAATTAATTTAAACACCCCGGACCTTCCTGCTCGGGGGCATTCAGACTCTATTTATTCTCTCCCACTTCCGGTTCTTCCTCCGCCGGATCCTCCCCGTACTTCCATTCCACGTCCTTTATCTTCATCGTCACCGGAAATCCTACCTCATCATCCACTGCCAATATCGGAGTTTGTGTACCGTCAACACCCATATACTTCAACTCACCCTTTTGACTTCCCTCATCGTATGTTGCAAGCCAAAAAACATTCATCCCTTTCATAATATCAGCATCAATACAGCAAATATCAGCCCCCATATCCATCGAAGTCACCGTCTTGTAAGCATAATTATAAGCATACAAGGTTGCCCCTACCGAATACAAAACAACTTTTCCACTGGAAATAAAAGTATAGTGCGTCGCTTTATCAAAATCAACAGCCACCGTTTTATCGATCGTGAAACCAGCACTTTTAACCGGATCATAAAGCATGGTTCCGAAAACACTTTTCGATCCCGGTCGGAATTCATAAACATAATAATTAATATCCTCACCCTCCTTATCTTTCATCAATGCCACGCAATTGCAATAATTATCCATTGTCGAATTCCGCAGATTCTCCCCGTACACAATAGTCCGTCCATATTGATTCCAAGGGAACGGATCTCCTTGTTTATCTGCCAATTTCTGACATTGAGTTGCATTACTACCGTAAACCGCATTCGGCTTCACGAAACACTCTCCATCCATATCATAAAAAAGAGGATAAATGTTACCGGTAGGTCTTGTCCCTAATTGCACGAATGCCATGGGATACGGTTTGAAAAACTTCTTATCCCCGTAATGATTCATCGCATTGACATAAGTTTCACTATTATCATACCCGATCGTTGTCATATAAATAGCGCAATCCGTCACGACACCTCGACTAGTATAACTCCGCATCGTATTTCCTAACGAATAATTCACATTAGCCTGACGCGGGAACATATCGCGGATTCTCGGCGTCTCTCTCGACACTTCCTGTTCCTCTACTGCCGAAAATTCATGGAACTCTGCTACAGGCCAGAAATTATTTCCCCACGTCAATCTAAAATCCCGATCATCAGTCATCAAATAAAGCTGAACTGCAGGAACCTTAACACTTCTATATCCCGTAAAAATCAAGCCTCTTGCCCCTTTCAAATGCAATTCCGAATTATCGAATATATTCTCAATAAACACAAGCGTATCGCCTTTCCCCTGCCTTGGTTTACTCACCACCATATCCATTCGTACCTCCTTATCGGGCAACTCTCCCAACACTAACCATCCCTGTGTCAACTCACTGAACACGGTAACCCCCGTACTCGTAATCCACTCCAATCCGGTACTTTTGTCTATCACTTGGAAATAAAGCGAGTAACTTCCCGGGTGAAAAGAAACCGGCCATTCCAAATCCTTGCTCGTTCCTACCACCGTGTGTTCATGCTCTTTGCCGGAACAGAAAAACCACTTGTACTCATAATTTTCCTCGTTCTCGCCATATATATCTCCCTTCACGGTCGGGTGAATTCTCAACGTGTCTATACCTTTTTCCAATGTTTGGTTAGCCTCTTCATTGGCAAAAGTAATCGTTACCCCGTTCAAAGGTGTGTAATCATAATTTCCCTTATCCTTCACGTCACAAGCCTGCCATGCAAACAAGGATAACAGTAAAAATAATCTATATTTCATATCTTTCCCTCTCATATCTATTCTTTCGCTTGAGGTTTATAATATTGTTTCACCAACTCTTCCGGCAACGTATTTTCATTCCACCAACTTATACCGGGCACCCACATCATCTTGCCATTTCCTTCCAACATCCACTCTTCCCAACCATCGGCATCTCCCGCTTGAAGCCTGTAGTATCCTTTGTTGAATCGAGCTTGCAAATCTTTCATGGCAATACTTCTGATTTTCGTTCCGCGTCCTCCCTGAGTCATTGCCGACAACTGCTCGAAATGAGCTTTCGTATATCCGGTTACATCCATCAAGTACTGATACTTATCCGGGGAAAAAGTCCCGAAATAGGAGGAATACTCGTTAGCTCCCCAACCGGCAGGTCTTTGCAAAATATTATTGAAAAATACGTCATGCAGTGCCGGATTTCCGCTCGTGGCAAACTGCGTTTTCGTATCATTCCAACGTCCCGGAATATTTCCCACCTCCGAAAATATTCTCCCGGGTCTATACGAAATTGAATCCGGGCCGTGTCCCTTGTCAAGCGGGCCGTTTTGAAAACCTTCAACGTCACGTACGTGTGATTTTCGCCCGCTTTGATTACCTGTTCCTCGGAGAAATCCGCATACTCCTCTTCCGGAATGGCTGTCGTACTGTCTGCCACGATCTCCACCCGGAACGGACGATCATAATCCTTCACGGAACCGGCAATCCCCACTTTCATCGTGATATCCGCCTCCTCCGCCTCTATCGTACCGAAAGAAACGTACGTGTAATTTTGTCGAGCCCACACGCTCTCGTCCCCGTGAGCCGCCCCGTATTGCACATCAAAATAGATCCCGTCTAGCCCCTCGTACTCCATTACCTCTTTCTTCTCGCAACTTGCCAACAAAAGCCCTCCTATTGCGAGCAGGAATATCATTAAACTACAATTATACATTTTCATAATCATCTCTTTTAATTGTTAGTCGAACCACGCTTGTTAATCTCCACGTCCGGTAATGGCCATTGATAATTGTCCGTCAACATCTCATACATACTGCCAAGCTTCGAACCGTCCAAAAACTTATCCATATTCAGGCGTTTATAATAGAAAAACAACTGTCCTTCTCCCAACACCTCGCGGGCAAACTCTTTCGTCACCAACTCCTTCACCCCATCCATGGAAGTAGCCTCCAGCGCCATGTGGCAATTTCGATGCTCCCGAATAGCCACCAAATACTCCAAAGCCTCTTCGGGCGTAGCCGCACACTCGGCAGCAATCAAATAAGCCTCACTCAATCGAATCAAAGGAATCATGTACAGGTAAGTCTCCGTCCCATCCAATTCCGCCTCACGCCCGGCATCTGCGTATTTCAACAGATAGAGCGAACCGCTTCCACTCGAGCCGCCTTCCTCTTCATTTCCTTCTTCTCCATCGCCCCCTTCTTCTCCATCACCACCCTCATCCTCGGACGAGGTTTGTACCGCCCACATCAATGTCGAACGCCAATCGTTATTCGGGTCATCAAATAAAACCGAAAGCTGTGAATTAGTAGGGTTGGTTCCCCAAAAAGCCAATCGGGATGTCTTCGGCAAAGCCCCCGTGAAATAACGCGAATCCAATTGCGAACGCTTAGAATGGTATATGGCGAAAAACACCTCGGAAGAGAACAGCAAGTCGTTTTTATTGTCAGCCTCCACTTGTTCCTTCGTCGTCCACGGAAAAATCATCTTCTCCTCATCCACTTGATTCCGTTTGATCACCTCCTCCGTGGCAATACGGTAAGCGGTCGACTTATCCCCTTTCCACAAATACGCCCGAGCCAAAAGCGTCTGCACCGCAAAATAATTCAAACGCAACTGACGATAAGTAAAATCCGCCCGTTCCAATCCGTCATCCGAAGTCACGGCATTTCCCACGCCAGTGGTAAAAACGGGGTCGTTGTCTTTCAACAACTCGCTGGCAGCCTTCAAATCCTCAATCACCCGATCCACAATATATTCCGCCGAACGCAACGGAGAGATCTCGCGATTCGCATCCTCTTGGTAAGGAATCGCAGTCGTCGACTTCGTATTCTCGTTATAAGAAGGTCCGTAAAGACGCAACAAATCGAAATGCATCATCGCACGCAACGCCAACGCCTCCCCCTTCACGATCGGATAATACTCCGAACGCAAAGCGGACCCCTCCTCGTCGCAATGCTCAAGCAAATTGTTAACATTAGCAAGCAACGCATACATCTTCGTCCAGATGTTATTGGATTTCGTCTTGAAAGCTTCATCCTCGTACTGGTAATTGGCAAACACTTTGTAAGTGTGGTTACCGTTCACCATATCATAATACTGTGCCATCACATCAATAATCCCCACGCTCAAATCATCCCCGTACACGTCAATCATCCCCATATACACCCCGTTCAAGGCAGTCATAAACCCGTTGTTCGTCGAGAAGAGAGCATTCTCCATGATCTTGTCGCTCATCTTCACGTCCAACCAATCGGAACAAGAAGTCGTCGGCACCGCCAAAACACCGGCCATCGCCAACACCTTAAATATCCTTTTTATCTTCATAATTACAAGTTAATTAAAAATTAAGCCCTATCGAGAATGACACCGAACGCTCGAACGGATAACTGGTTCCCCGCTCCTCCTTGATCGAAGAAATCCGGAAAATATCATTCATATAAGCCGTGAAATTAAATGCCGACGCCCCGATATACT
>OGOU01001250.1_pt1 | contig 20099 bp, 21 predicted proteins | sample 1552721 | NCBI WGS metagenome assembly OGOU01 (sample SAMEA2580176, study PRJEB22360) | human gut metagenome | biome: human gut; feature: human-associated habitat; material: faeces | place: Denmark | collected 2008/2010
CTCGGCGAGGAAGTTGAAGTCGTTTTTGGTGATAAATTAGGCGGTTGACGGGTTGAATGGGGTGGTTCAACCCATCCTACGGGCTACGGGCTATTTTTTTTCAATGATTATGCGTTTTTTATCAACCGAAAGGACGACTTCGTCTTTTTGAGGGTCAATTCCCAATATTTTGAAGAACCACGGCGGTATTATCATTCCCCAGCTTCTTCCGAGTTTTACAAATTTTTTGTCTAAGTTCAAATTCATATCATCAATAATAACATTAAATATTCGTTATTAAAATGTAAAATTCGCATTAAAAAAGACCCCTTACGGAGTCTGATTATAATGGTGTCATTAACGTTACTATATTGGAACCAATGGTACCTGATAAAAATACCTGTTTAACAGCAGGCATGAGTGTTTACGCCGAACTTATCAGTATAATGAAAGACTCTACACGGGAATACTACAACATGAGGATTGCCCTGGGGCTTGAATGTGCGTGATATATAATAACATAAGCTGTATCAATATTTTTGCTGTATAATCAAATTATGAACAGGAACTTGCAACATTTGCACCAGACAAGCAATACACTTCAAACATACATTCATTCAAGTAACAGTCTTTCTAAACTTAGCGATAGTATTGAAGTCTTAAGCAGTGCTTTAATAAATAATGATACTTTTAAGGCATTACAGACTCTAAGCAAGTCTCTCGTACATAATAACCGACTTTCTCAACTCGCTCAAGAATATATAAACTTAAATAATTCATTCGTAAATAATCCTGCATTAACGGAACTGAGTCGGACTTTACAAACAATAAAGAATTCCTCCGTTCTTAATAATAAACTAACTCAATTTATAGACACGTATAATACTGTACAAGCTGTATTAAAGAAAAACCCTGAGTATATGAAAATATACAATGCTATAGAGGTTTTGCAAAATTGCTATTCAGCAAATTTAGAACAGATATTATTTCAATCAGAAACCTCACTATCCGCAATAGAATTAGCTGTGTCTCAACAACGTTTAATAAATAAACTAGAAGCTTTTAACTTCTCAGAAAATTCTAATAATATTATAGAAACTATTTCTGAAAGCAGTTTAAATGAACAACTGGAAATTATAGAAAAAGAACCTGAAAGTAATTTCAAGCAGTATCTAAGACAAAATCATTTAGCAATTCTATCATTAATACTGTCAATTGTATTTTTCATCTGGCAAAATTGTAATGATGTGGCAGTTGAACAAAATAATAAGATTATTTCTCTTTTAGAGCAGTCAAGTAAAACACAAACAGAATTACTTAATGTGCAACAAGATAGATTATCTGAGGAACAGACTCAAACCGAACTGATTAAAATAGAAACAGAATTATTGAATGAAATGCTTATTGAGATTAGAGATAATCTTAAGAATAATAAAACCGCCCCCTAATATCCATTGTATGAATAAAAATTATTATACACCCTTGTTTTACTTTCTCTCCTGTCTTTATTATCAATGCTTTACGCAGTATAAGCCATTACGTAAGTAAGAAATTTTACCATTAAATAACCTTAAAAATTTTATACTTACAATTACTGCTTAACAAAAGAGCTATACTTCCAATGTTTATGCTATAATCCATTTATGACAGAGAAGTATCTTGATGGAATTATCAGAAAGTTTAAGACTGGAAAGACTACAGAACACAGCTTTAGGGGTGACTTACAGGACTTTATTGAAAGAACCGTTACAGGTGTTCAGGCTATCAATGAACCTACCAGACAAAAATGCGGTGCTCCTGATTATATAATACAGAAAAAGAACATTCCTATAGGATACATTGAAGCTAAGGACATTGATAAAAATCTTGATGTTGTTGAAAAGTCCGAACAGCTCGACAGATACAGAGCAAGCCTCGATAACCTGATACTTACCAATTATCTTGAATTTCGTTTCTTTGTGAATGGGGAGCATGTTGATACCGTTAAAGTTGCTGATATTGTAAACGGCAAGATTAAAGTTTATGAGAAAGAGTATCAGAAACTGATTGACCACATCCGCAATTTCTGTGATTATCAGGGGCAGACTATTAAATCACCTAAACAACTTGCAAACCTTATGGCACAAAAGGCGGTTATGATAAGAGATGTTAATATAAACGCTCTTGAATGTGATTGTGCAGGCTCTTTAGCAAGCCAGAGAAACGCTTTTAAACAAATCCTGTTACACGATTTAACCGACCACACCTTTGCCGATATGTACGCTCAAACGATAGCATACGGCTTGTTTGTTGCAAGACTGAATGATACTACACTTGATGACTTCACAAGACAGGAAGCAAGGGAACTTGTATCTAAGAATAATCCGTTTCTCAGACAGTTGTTTGACTACATTTCCGGAGCAAACCTTGATGATAACCTTGTATGGATTGTTGATGATTTGGTTGAAATCTTTAGGGCGGTTGACCTGAATAAACTGCTGAGAAACTACGGCAGAACCACACAGATGTCTGACCCGTTTTTGCATTTCTATGAAACATTCCTTGAAAGTTATGACAAGGTGAACAAGGAAAAAAGAGGCGTGTATTATACTCCTCAGCCGGTTGTAAAGTTTATTGTCTCAGCGGTGGACAGCATTCTTAAAACAGAGTTCAACCTGTCTCATGGTCTTGCTGATAATACAACTATAAAACATACCCGTACCCTTTATTATGAGAAAAAGAAGAAGAAAGTTAAGGGTGAAACAGTATATGAAGATGTACCCGTTACAACAGATGAGAATGTGTACAAGGTGCAAATCCTTGACCCTGCTACAGGTACGGGAACATTCTTGGCGGAAACAATCCGTAAGATATATTCCTATTTTGTAAACCAGCAGGGAATATGGTCTCAGTATGTTGATGACGCTCTGATACCCCGACTGAACGGGTTTGAAATCATGATGACTCCGTATGTAATGTGTCATCTTAAACTTGACCTGTTATTGCAGGAAACTGGCTATACAACAACCAAACAGACAAACAGGTTTAATGTGTATCTGACAAATGCACTGGAGAAAGACGAAACAACAAAATATCCGTTGTTTGACTGGTTATCGGAAGAAGCACGCTATGCAGGCATGATAAAGTCTGAAAAGCCTATTATGGTGGTGCTGGGCAATCCGCCTTACAGCGTCAGCAGCTGCAACAAGAATGACTACATAGATGAACTTATGGAAGTCTATAAACAAGATTTAAACGAAAGAAACATACAGCCTCTTTCTGATGATTACATCAAGTTTATCCGTATGGGTGAAAGTTTTATTGAGAAAAACAATGAGGGTGTACTTGCTTACATTTCAAACAACAGTTTCTTAGACGGTGTAATCCATAGACAGATGAGAAAACACCTTATGCAAACATTTGATAAAATCTACATCTTAGACCTGCATGGCAATGCTAAGAAAAAGGAAACCTCACCTGACGGCTCAAAAGATGAGAATGTGTTTAATATCCAGCAGGGTGTGAGTATAAATATCTTTATTAAAACAGGTAAGAAAAAACCTGATGAGTTAGCAAAAGTTTATCATACAGAGTTGTTCGGAGAAAGAGAGAAGAAATACGAATACCTGAACGCTAATGACCTATCAACAGCAGGCTATAAAGAACTGACTCCGACAGAACCGTATTATTTCTTTGTGCCTAAAGATTTCAGCGTACAAGAGGAGTATGATAAAGGGTTTAAAATTGATGAGATGATGTTAATTTCTTCAAGCGGTATTACAACACATCATGACAATGAATTAGTCTCTTTTCATATGTTTAACACTCCATACAACTACAAATATCTATATCGCCCATTTGATATAAGATATATAGATTATGACCTAACAAAAGTAGAGCGTGCAAGATATACAGTAATGAAGCATTTATTGAGTCATAATAATATTTCCTTGATAACAACAAGACAATATGCCGAGGATACATTGTTCAATCACGTATATGTAAGCTCTAATATAGTAGATAGAAGAATAACGTTAAGTAATAAAGGTGCAGCTAATATCTTTCCGCTATACCTTTATGAAGAAAACTCAAACCAGACATCATTCTTTGACCGGAGCCGTAAACCTAACCTGAATATGGATATTGTGAGAGAACTGGAACAGAAACTGGGCTTAACCTTTACACCCGAAAAAGAAGATACAACAGGAACTTTTGCTCCGATTGATATATTGGACTATATTTATGGTGTTCTGCATTCTAACAAGTATAGAAACAAGTACAAGGAATTTTTAAAGATTGATTTCCCACGAATTCCCTATCCTCAAAATGCGGACTATTTCTTTAAAATTGCGGAACTTGGTAAACAGCTTAGAGAAATACATCTGCTTGAGTCACCTGTAGTGAATGAATTTGTAACTTCATATCCTGTAGGCGGTGACAATGAGGTTGTAAAGCCTGAATATAAAGACGACAAGGTGTATATCAACAAAACTCAGCATTTTGATAACGTGCCTGAAATTGCTTGGAATTTCTATATAGGCGGTTATCAGCCTGCACAAAAATGGCTCAAAGACCGCAAAGGCAGAATACTGAGCTATGAAGAGGTTATGCACTACCAGAAAATCATAAAAGCCCTCTTAGAAACCCATACTATCATGCAACAGATTGATGAAGTTATTGAGGTTTAATTTGATTTCCGTGTATATTTAGTTGGCGATGTTGATTATAAGGTACAACTTTATAAACCTTAGTCACCGTATATATGACTTCTGTTTTAATGCCTGTTATGTCTTTAGTCTGTATTTGCAAATCACATTCAATACAATCTTTAGCCTGTATAGATATTTCTCTATTCTGAAATTTAGATAGCCAGTCGCTATCCTCAATTCTTGCTTTTATACAGTTATCATTATATTTAAACTCCCATTGGCTACTATCGCTTAAGAGGTCAGGTTTTTTCACAACTAATATTGCTTTATATGTTTTCGTCATATTCTGCTCTATAAGTTGTGTCTTTTCATACGCCATAGAAAATGCAGCATTAAACTTTGTATCAAGACTCGTTTCTTTAGTAATATATTTAACTTTATCCTTTACAGTGAGATAGCCTAATGCATTATTTGTACCTTCTAAACACTTAGCTAGTTTTATTGGTGGTATATACTTTGCAGTCTGAAGTTGATTGACTCTAACATCTTTCGACATCTCAAATATATCCTCCTGTAAAAGTTTTATATTTGATGTCGTATCCTTTTGCTCTTCATTTAGCACTTCTAATAATTTATGTTTACCTTTAACAAGTATGTGTCCTACTATACCTTTCAAATCCAAGTTAGCTAAAGACTCGTCATCTACTAACTCAATCAGTTGTCTAAATACAGCTTTTACAGAACCGTCTTCAACTTTGTCTAAGACAATTCTATTATTAACTTTAACGGGTAAAGACTCACAGACTAAATTATCAAAGTTTGAAAACTCTGAAACCAACTTTGCTAATGATAGAAAGACCCTTTCAGGATTTTCAGACTCTTTATCATAATCAATATATATTTCAAATTGATTATCATTCATACTACAATTATAGCTGAACAATACATAATTTCTTAAATAATGAAGTTTTGTTAAATACTATATTTATCCAGCTTTAGTTTCGTTAAGTCTGTTTAAAAAGTTATTCAAATTGCCTACTGAACACCCAAACTGTCTTGCAATCATTGTTTTAGGGACATGTAATGATATAAGTTTAACTATATCCTCTCTGTGTTCATCCAGTTTGGATTTACCCTTACCCTTTGGTCTGCCGAGTTTTACTCCTGCAATCTTTCTGGCATGGAGAGCCTCTTTTGTTCTCATACTTATTAATTCTCTTTCTATCTGTGCAACAAGAGCAAATATTGTAGATGTAACGATAGCAGAGATTGAGTCTTCATTATTGCAAAAGTTTTCTTTCAATGAATAAAGCGTTATCCCCTTATCTTTAGTAACCTTTATAACTTCTAATATCTGTGTGATTGAGCGTGCAATTCTTGATAATTCTGGTACAATCAACACATCACCTGATTGCATATTATCAATCAATGCTCCGAGTTTACGTTCTTTGTAGTTGATTTTCCCTGAACATTGTTCCTCTGTAAATTCAACATTTCCGAGTTTCATGCGGTTAGCGAATTGCAGTATGTCAATCTTATTTTTCTCTGTGTCTTGCTCCAGTGTAGACACCCTTATAAATGCGTATGTAGCCATAATAATTCATCCTTTAATGCTTAAGGTAAATAAAAACCTCAATATCTAACTTTCTTTGCTTGCATTCAATCAATGAAATACAGCCATTTTCATAGTATGAACCGTCACAATAAATACGGTCATTTTCCTTGTATGGTTACTGCACTTTCCAATTCAACTTTTATGTTGTATGAGTTCTGTTCAATAGTTTCAATCAAAGCAAGAATGCCTGAGAATTTTCTCTGATTGTCCTTGCTAACATCATCAAAGCTCCATATCATATCTTTTAATACGATAATAAGTCCGTAAGTATTGTGCATTAGCTCTAATAAGTGTATCGTGTCCATAATTATTCCTTATCTGTGTATCCTTTCATATTCAGCGATTGTTTTCGGCTTGAAATAAAAATCGAAGTTAAGAGCAGGAATTTCAGAAAAGATATAATCAAGGTTTATGTAGCCTGCCTCAAGGTATCCCATACCAAGACTCGTATATCCGAAATGTTGATTGTTTCCGCTCTGGTCTATCTCTGTTATATAGATGTCAACATTGCCGTAAAAGTAGTGAAGAACCGGTTTAACTTTATCCCTTTTACCCTCTGTCTCATAAATTGCAGGCGCATTCTCTATAATTTCAGCAATTTTATTAGCGATTCTCTTAAAATGTTCCTGTTCTGCTCCATTGAGTCCAGCTATAAAACACATTGCTTGACTTTTTGGCATGAACTTTAAAATTGTATTGATATTATCTTTGTTATCCATTGCCTTAACCTCTTAGGAGCGTGTAGGGGCTATCCCCTACACAATCTCAAATTTGATGTAACTAGAAACCTTTAATAATGCCTTGTATAATTCTGCATATTTTGTTTTCAAAGTCTTAGTATCAACATTATTTCTTGTAATTTCTTTGAGAGTGAAAGTGAATGCTCCGGCTTGTAACTCCATTACATTAGCTTTATTCATGATTTCTTTAACTTCTGCTATTTTTTCGTCTCTCAATTCCTTTAATTCAGCAATCTTGCTGTCTAAAGACTTGATAACCTTTGCGTTGTCTTCTAAATTGATGTTTGTAGTGATTACTTGTGCCATAATTTTTCTCCTTTGTTTTTGCTTATATATACATAATATATGAAATAGTTTACTTTGTCAATAGTTTAGAAAACTGTCTCGTTACATTTGTTTACATTACTATTGATTATGTTCACTATATAGTGTATTATTAAAATAGAGGTAATATATGGACATAAATAACGAACTTGAACAGAAAGCAAAAGAGCTTGACGAGCAAGCTACAGAAGCCCTAAAAAGGCAGGTAAAATCCATGATTGTAGCCAAAGGATACACTATGGAAAAACTTGCAGAGGAAATGAATGCTAAATATTACACAAAGGAGAGCAAAGCAAACCTGTCAAATAAGTTGAAACGAGGCTCTTTAAGATTTATTGACATGCAGAGAATAGCGGATATATTAGGGTACAAAATAGACATTCACTAAACCTACATAGAGGACATTGTTAAAAATCAGTCTGGACATTGATAAAAAAGGCTGAGAAAATTTCCTGTATTCTGGGAATTTTTATCCCTGTAATGTGCATGATAAATGAAGTTGAAGCGAGCTTTAACTTCATTTAAGCCTTTCATAAAATAACATATATAGTATAACGGTTTCACATTGTCTCTAAACACGTTTACATATAAATTTTTCGTTTCACTGAAATTTTTTCTTGTTTACGGTATAACAGAGACATGAATTATATCGACAACGTTACTCTTTCTATATTTATACGTCTTTTATTGGGCGGGAATATTCTGCTAAAAATAAGTGACTCAGAGTCTATTTCTCAGCTTATAACATTTTGCAGTACATTAACTTCTACTCTCTCTTGCATAGAGCGTAAAAAGACCATAAGTGGAGTCAATATATCTTGCAATGACAATGTTCAGTTAAGAGAGTTTCTGACTGAGTATATTGATTTATATGTTAAAGGGGAACTAATTGAGTCAGAAAACTCGCACGAGTCTATTGAGGTCTTAAACAGAGAACTTATTGCTATCACAAAGGATATAAAGACAAACAAGAAACGTTATATAACAGAAAAGACAAAGTTTGCACCATTGATATTAGCTAGATACTTTGAAAATAAAAAGTTTATCAAGGATTTGAGCATTAGCCTTGCTCCAGAGGGTGAAATGCCGTATCATCCTATGGAACTATACGAAAACAACGAGTCCGGAGACATCGAGAGGTCGAGATACTGGCAAGATTACTTCACTTGTAAATACGTTCTTGACATGGAGTGGTATCTGGATAAGTTTAACAGACCTGCAAATAAAACTGTTACCGTTAAAAGACGCACAGATTACTCCCCACAACAAAGGAAATTACTTGATGTTATAACCGATTGGGTAAGGGGCGAAAATAGTTACAGAATAGACCCTGAAAGTTTATTTAACAGAGCAAAATTGAAATTAAAAGCAAAAAATGAAGATATGGCAATATCACGGCTGAATAAGTGTTACAAAGAGATAAATAATACAACTACAGCACTCATTGAAAAGAATAAGGGTACTGGCTTTTACGAGATTTCAAGAGAATTTCAACCTAATACTGAAAACTAACGGTTAGTGTAGTTATAAAGTAAGCTTTACAAATATTTACATATACCTGCTGTTCAATACCTGACAGCAGGTTATTTTTGCGGAGACTAACCAAGTTAGAAATCCGTTAGGAAGTTAGTTTAGAGGTTGTCAAATAAGAATATGGGAGACATATTCAATGGCAAAAACTTCTAAAACATCTAACTCAATAACTCACGATATATCAAGTACAGGTGATTTAAAGACTGATGACTTCAACCTCAATGGAGAAAAAATTCCTGCTCTTAGTACATTAAAAGCTCAAATTAAGGTTGTAATGAGCATTATCAATACACAAATTCTTTCGGCTCCAAGAGTAGAATTTGACCGTTTAAGAATAGGCATTAATATCGGACTTTATGGGCGCATAATACATTTTGAAGATTTTGGCATGGAAGATGTTGAAAATCCGAAAGAACCGCCGTCATACCTTAATAAGAATGAGGGAGATACTCTAACCAGACGCTCATTTATGCATGAAGAAGATGACGATGAAGAATACGATATATCCGATTTGTTTGACTCAGAAGAAGAATATAAGGAATATTTAGAGACAGAAAAATCGGAAAAGCCAAGTAGCCAAGAATCAGAAGCAGAACCTGATATTTTTTCAGATTTTAGCATAAAACGCCGTATCAGATATGACGACTATAAGAGAGTTGTCGGTTTAAACAATATGTTTCTATTCAAAGGTTACTTTGTTGTTGATATTACAGGCAAATGGATGGCGGATAGTGGTGTACTCGGAAGCCTGCATAGAGATAATATTAGAGAAGCCCTGCAAAAGGTTATAGAACTAGGAATAGTTAACTTTAACATTGATGAATTTATTAGACATGCTCAAGTATTCATTTGTGATGTAGTTGTTGATATTCAATTAGAGTCACAAAAACGGGTCAGCAAACACATAGATGGTATTAGTTCATTCTGCCCGATTCCGACAAACAGGTATAACATCGCTAAATATGGCAGGCATGGATTAATGTTAAAGCCTAAAGCTCAAAAGGCTGGTTTTTCGCTTGTGATTTATTCTAAAGGTCAAGAACTCGATTACAGTTATAGAAGAACAACTAAAGCAACCTTATACACTGATATGATTGGGGATACAGGTGTTGAACTTGCTGAGAAAACATTACGATTTGAGTTAAAACTCTTTTCTTTAGCAAGTATACGCAAGAACCTTGATATTGCTATGGATGAGGTACGTATAGTGAGATTGACAGATGTTCTCAACTGTACTGTTCCTGTTTTGTTGAAGCAGATAGAGCTGTTTACGGGCAAGCCTGAACAGTTATTGGAACGTCTGAACTGGTTACAGAATATTGAGACAACAACAGACGACTTGACTCTCAATGAAATCTTCATAGCAGAAAGATTTATTGAAATACTCAGAGATAATAATTTCGACATTAACATAGCACGCAGTCACATAAGGACTGAATACGCAAATGCGACAGACAAGGAGCTTGAAGAGTTTACTCGTTTGGCTAACATACGCAGAAATATTCTAACGTTTCTGGTTTACCGTAAACCTAAATCAGTAACGATAATGTTGGATATTCTTTGTAGGTTACATGCTTATTATCAAGCAGAAACAGTAAATAGGGGGAATAATGGCTAAGAAACCCTCTGTTATGTTTGTACCTAATAATGACGCTAACGATATAGCTGTAAATAACGCCTTATTGGCGCAGTTAATGATAACGGTAACACGAATTGGTATCAGGGTTGATAATCCTGAGCGTAATAATAGTATAATAAAAAAGGAGAACGAACATGACCAAACAAAGTAACACAAAAAAAATCGTTGTAGGCTACGGCAGAGTAAGTTCTGCTGAGCAGGCTAACAGTGGGCTTAGTCTTAACATGCAGCGAGAACAATGTGAACAAAAAGCAACCAAAGATGGTTATACATTTGTTTACTTTGAAGACGCAGGGAAAACAGGCTCTAATACTAACAGAAAAGGACTTAGAGCAATGCTTAAATACGTAAAGGAACACCGTAACGAAGTTGCCTATGTTGTTGTATGGAAACTGGACAGACTCTCTCGTTGCCTTGAAGATTTTTTCGCTGAGATATTAAAACCCATCAAGAAATACGGTTGTACTATTGCAAGTATCATGGAAAACTTTGACGATATAAGTAAGGTAAAAAAAGTTCTTATAGGAGTTTATATCGGGCAGGCAGAGGATGAGCTTGACAATATTAAGGATAGGACAAGTTCAGTATTAAGAAACCGAGCTGAAAAGGGATACAAACTCGGTAAAGCTCCGATAGGGTATATCAATACAAGAGATGAACACCGACATGGTATAATTAAACCAGACCCAGATAAGACTCCTCATATCAAGCGTTGTTTTGAACTGTATGGAACAGGAGTATTTGCATACGAAAAGTTAGGTAAAGAACTTGCTAAATATGGGTTTGTTGACAGTAAAGGAAACCCATACTCAAAGAAGCGCATTCAAGATATTCTCAAGAACCCCGTATACATCGGAAAAGTTACCCATGGCGATGATATTTTTGATGGTGTACACGAACCTATTGTGTCAGAAGAATTGTTCTACAGAGTTCAACTCTTGTTAAAAGGTGAGGATGTAAAAAGACCTAAAGGACTCGTTTACACATATTCAAACTTTATTAAATGTGCGAAATGCGGTTACTCAATGGTAGCCGTAACTAAGCGAGGTGAACACAATAGTGGTACATATATTTATTACCACTGTACTAACTACACGAAAGCTCATGCTAGAGAAAAGAATATTAACGAAAATCTGATAGATGAAGCAATACAGGAAGTAATTGACAGCTTTGATATTACAGAAAAAGAGATAAAATGTATAAAGAAGCAGATAAATAACGCTATTACAGACCTGAAACAATATGAACATAAGTCTATTGATGATTTAAAGAAAGCATATGACCAGATAGTAGATGACATTACTGAAAAGTTAACTCAGAAGAATACTGATAAACTAGGCATTAGTGAATCCACACGTGCTGAGGTGTTACAGAAATTGGTAGCCCGTAAAGACGATATAAAACGTGAGATTGACAATCTCACTGAAAATTCTAAAGATACCGTGAAACGAATAAGTATTCTGATTGATTTTGCCAACCGTCTTCCTGAACTTTATTTGAAAGCAACTTTGGATGAGAAAAGGTTAATACTCAATACTATAATTGAAAGTATTACCTATAATGAAGATGATAACACTCTGTCAGTTAAGTTAAGACCTGTATTTGAACATTTGAGACAGTTAAAACTCAAACAGAAGCAGGAGTTTAAAGAAGAGCTAGAAACATTGACAGGAACCCTTAAAACTCGCTCAGGAAGTGCAAAACAGGCTCTTGAAAATAATCGATTAGATTTAAGCAATATTGCAGTGATTGGAACCCGCCAAAGTGACTTAAATACTAAAATAGAGCCTATTCATAAAGGCTCTAAAAAGTTAAATGTCGAAGGCGGGACTTGAACCCGCAAGGATTTCTCCACACGCCCCTCAAACGTGCGCGTATACCAATTCCGCCACTCCGACAAGGCACCATTTTTTGGTTGTTATTTTTATTTAATTGTCAACAAAAATTATTTTAACACAAAAAAATAATTTTCAAAGAAAAATTTGCCGATGAAGGGACTCGAACCCCCATGAGTTTCCTCGCACGCACCTGAAGCGTGTGCGTCTACCATTTCGCCACATCGGCATATAATATTTAAAAGTACGATTGTTTGTGCCGAAATGGTTCTAATTGAAATACCTCCGCTTCGCTGCGGTTAGTCGCCACATCGGCAATTAAAGCATTTTTTCCAGTACCTTTGTGGCGAAGCAGCTCCGCTGCATTCCGCGTCCAACGGCAAAAAACAATACTCAAATTGTTTTTTGCAAGCGGACATGCACAGCTTGTTCCTGCCACATCGGCATATAATATTTTAAAAGTTCAATACTTACTGTCACCCTGAACTTGTTTCAGGGTCTGTTAAGCAGGAAAAGCAACTTTTAAATTGCCCTCCCCTAATTGGCCGGATTCTGAAACAAGTTCAGAACGACAATCATTAATCCTATAATAAAATGCTTTATTTCTCACGTCAACCATTTATTCTTTTAATTAAAATAGACCGCACAAAAATCTTGTAGTAAAATATTATTACTATGAAATTTAAAAACGAAGAAAAAAACCTGAAAGAAGAACTCCTAAACAAAATCCTCCAAAACCCCGAGGATGAAAACAACTACATTGAACTGGGAAAAATCCATATTATGAACGCCGAATACGAAGAAGCCCTCGGCGTTTATGAAAACTTGCTCAAAATTAACGGCATGAACGCACAGGCCCTTATAAACGCAGGCAGTATCCAGTTTTATTTCGGAAATATGAACGCCGCTATTAACTATTATTCGCGCGCCTGCGAAATTGAAACAAATAATTATACAATCTACCTCAATCTTGGCAACGCATACGCAGAATTGCGCCAGTTCGACGAGGCTATGCACAACTATAACCGCGCAATGAAAATTGACCCGAAAAACCCGGGATTGTATAGCGCAATCGCACTTTTGTATCAGGACGCAAAAGATTATGTAACAGCAAACCTTTATTATGACAAGGCAATCGCCCTGAAACCCGACCCTGAAACTTATTTAAGCAAGGCGACGGTTCTTATGTCCATGCTGGTTTACAAAGAGGCTGTAAACGTCCTGATGAAAGCGATTGCACTCGATGATAAGTTCTTAAAAGGCTACATTACGCTCGCAAACTGCTATTCTTCCATGAAAGATTTTGATAATGCGGACAAATATTTTGAAAAATGTTACGAATTAGACCCGAATTTCTATCAGGCGTATGTTTGCCACGGAATTTCGTATTCGGATGAAAAACGAACCGATCTTGCAATCAAAAAATATGAAGAAGCAATAAAAATTAATCCGAATATGCCGAATGCCTATATTTTGCTCGCAAATATCCGGGTTGAAGAGCAAAAATACGAAGAAGCGATTGCTCTTTACGAAAAAGCAGCGGCGATTAAGCCCGATGACCCGAAAACTTATACTTTCATCGGAAATACATATTACATGCTCGGCGAGCTTGAAAAAGCGATAAATACTTACAGAAAAGCGCTCAAAGCCGATGCTGACAACCATGAAAACAAACTCGTTTATCTTGAAATCGTTCAGGAGTACATAAAAAGAAAAAGTGCTTAAAATTGTGCTTTTTAGATTAAAAAAAGGGAAAAAATTGCAGAGAGATTCTTATTACACGGGGCCGGCTCCGATTGAGAGGGTAATAGCGGCACTTAGTTATGTAAATTGCCTGATAGGACTTGTATGGCTGATTATCGCGGCGCTTATGAAACGCGGAATCCGCCCGTTTTTGCAGTTTCATATTTACCAGTCGATTTTTCTTGCGTTTGCACTGTTTATTATCGGCTCGGGGTTCGCTCTTATAATGAAAATAGTCAATTTTATCCCGATTATTAACAATATTATCGGCGCAATCACATTTTTCCTTAACACTCCGCTTTTGCTGGGCTATTCAGTGATTGGCTTTTTGATATTTCTGGTGCTTTTGTACCTTGCAATCGGGGCACTGATGGGGCGATACAGCTATTTTCCGTGGGTTTCTGATATAATTAAGGGAAATATCAGAGGATAAGGCATGAAATTCGATACAATTCTCGTTCAGGGCGCACACAAGGCCAAAGATAACCGTCATTGCATACCCGTTCCGATTTACCAGACAACGGCGTTCGATTTTGACAATGTTCAGTACGCAGCTGACCTTTTTGACCTGAAAACAGCAGGCGATATTTATACAAGAATCTCCAATCCGACCACGCAGGTGCTTGAAGAACGCCTCGCAGCGCTCGAGGGCGGCGTGGGGACGCTTTGTGTGTCTTCGGGGCAGTCAGCATCCTTGATTGCGGTTTTGAACCTTGCAAAAGCAGGCGATGAGGTGGTTGCTTCTTCGACACTTTACGGCGGAACTTTCAATCTTCTGGGCGTCACGCTTGAAAAACTCGGGATAAAGACGATTTTTGTTGAATCCGAAGACCCTGACGCATACGAAAAGGCAATCACTGACAGAACAAAATGCATTTTCACCGAAATGGTGGGCAATCCAAAGCTCAACATCACTGATATCGAGCCATTGGCTGAGGTTGCGCACAGGCATGGGATTCCGTTGATAGTCGATAACACCGTTCCGTCACCTTATTTGTGCAAACCGTTCGATTTCGGGGCGGATATCGTGGTGCATTCACTCACAAAATACGTTTCCGGACACGGAAATTCCATGGGCGGAGCGATTGTTGATTCCGGAAAATTTAATTGGGTAAAATCGGGTAAATTTCCCGACCTTGTGAACCCAGACCCGAGTTATCATGGTTTGAGCTATACAGAAACCTTTAAGGAGGCTGCTTTCATTGTAAAAGCGCGCGGGCAGCTGTTGAGAGATTTGGGAAGCTGCATGAGCCCGTTTAATGCGTATTTGACGCTTTTGGGGCTTGAAACGCTGCATTTGAGAATGCAAAGGGTTTCTGACACAGCGCTGAAAGTCGCAAAATACCTCCAATCCCACCCCAAAATCGCATGGGTGAACTATCCGGGGCTTGAGGGCGGCGAATATTATGAGCTTTCTAAAAAATATCTGCCAAAAGGCGCGTCCTCAATAATTGCTTTTGGCGTAAAAGGCGGGCGCGAAGCGGGAATCCGCTTTATTGAAAAGGTAAAATTGCTGATTCATGCCACAAACATCGGCGATTCGCGCTCAATCATCACATATCCGTGCCTCACGACCCACAGGCAGTTGAACGATGAACAGCTCAGGGCATGCGGAATTTCCGATGATTTTATGAGGCTTTCTGTGGGGTTGGAGGATTATGAGGATATTATTGAGGATGTGAATCAGGCGTTGGGGGGATGATAGGTTGGTTAATTCCCTACGGGGAAGCCCTCACCCCGGCCCTCTCCCATCGGAGAGGGAGAAAAATTAAAATCGGGCGTCATTCTGAACTTGTTTCAGAATCCCCTGCAAAGCAGGTCAAGAATTCAAACATAAAAAACAAAATATAACAGGAGAGAATTATGAATAGTTACGTAGAATCAAAAATAAGAGATATTGTGGATTTTCCCAAAGAGGGGATTGTTTTTCGCGATATCACAACCGCAGTTAAAGACGCACGCGCGCTTGAATTGATAATCGACTTTTTGACGGAAAAATTCAAGGACAAAGGAATCGATTACGTTGTGGGGATTGAATCGCGCGGGTTTATTTTCGGCTCGGCTCTGGCTTACAACCTTAAAGCAGGACTGGTTTTAATCAGAAAACCCGGAAAACTCCCTGCTGAAACAATTTCGCAGGAATATGCACTTGAATACGGCACTGACAAAATCGAAATGCACATTGACGCTGTCGAACCCGGCAAAAAAGTGCTTGTTATTGACGATTTGCTTGCAACAGGAGGTACGGTGAACGCAAGTATAAAACTTCTTCAAAAAACCGGCGCAGATATCGTGGGCGCGGCTTTTGTAATTGAACTTTCCGACCTGAAAGGCAGAGAAAAGCTCCCGCAAGACATTGAAGTTGTTTCAATGATTAAGTATTAGACAACGGCGTAAAAGTTTTATACAATTGGAAAAAGCACTAAGAGGTTAAAGATATGGAAAGCAATGTTTATGCGATAATTCTTGCCGGAGGGAGCGGAAGCAGGCTCTGGCCTTTGAGCAGGGAACTCCAACCCAAGCAGCTTATGCAGTTTTCGGACGATGATTCTACTTTCAAAACCACGTTTTTGAGGCTGCTTTCCAATGTTGACGACAAAAATATCATTACCGCGACCAACGTAAACCTCGATTCGCAGGTGCGTTTTCAGCTTGAGCAGTTGCAGGAAAAATTTTGCAGAAGTTCGTGCTATCGCATGATTTCCGAGCCTGCCGTGAAAAATACCGCTCCGGCAGTTGCTGTGGGAATAAAATACATCCAAATGCTTGATATTCCTGACGATGACCCCGTAATCATCGTTTCTCCGTCAGACCACACAATCGAAAACGAAAAGGAATATGCAAGGGTTTTAAGAGAAGCCGTGAAACTTGCTCAGGAGGATTATATCGTGACTCTGGGCGTAAAACCTGACAAGCCTGACACGGGCTATGGCTACATTCGTACAAAAAACAACAAAAAAATCAAAGAAATCTCCGAAGAAGCTCTCAAAGTCGAGTTTTTTACTGAAAAACCGATTCTTGATGTTGCAAAAGAGTACTGTGAATCCTCCAGATATTTCTGGAATAGCGGCATTTTCGTGTTCAAGGCGTCCGTTATGATGGAAGAATTCAAAAAATACGCGCCCGAAATCTACGAAATCGTCCAAAACAGCGAAATCAGCTCCCAATCACCCACAATTCCTTATGTTGATTACAACAAAATGCCTGATATTTCGCTCGATTACGCGATTATGGAGTTCTCGAAAAAGCTTGTTATGCTACCTCTGGACTGCGGCTGGCATGATTTGGGCTCGTGGGAAGCAATTTATGACACGGCTGAAAAGGATATCAACGGAAATTACATTCAGGGCAATGTTCTTGATTTGGACAGCAAAAATTCCATGGTGCTTTCGACCTCAAAACTCGTTGCAACAATAGGGCTCGAAGATATGGTGGTCGTTGAAACCGAGGACGCGCTTTTGGTTTGTGAAAAATCAAAAACGCAGGAAGTTAAAAAAGTTGTTAGCCTTTTGAACGAAAAACACGACAGCACAAGCCGTGTTCACAAAACTGTTTACCGTCCGTGGGGCTGGTACACGGTCATTAACGAGGGTAAGGGCTTTTTAACAAAGTGTATTCAGGTGAATCCGGGCGGAAAATTGAGTTTGCAACTCCACCACCACAGAAGCGAGCACTGGGTTATTGTTGAGGGCGTTGGAATCGTGATTTGCGAGGACGAGCAGTACGAAATGCACCCGGGCGACAGCATAAACATCAATGTCGAAGAAAAACATTCGCTCCAGAACCCGTTTGATGTTCCGGTCAAAGTAATCGAGGTCCAAAGAGGCGATATTCTCGATGAAAACGACATTGTAAGGCTTTCAGATATTTACGGCAGGGTTTAGTTATGAAAATTTTAGTTGTAAACGGCCCGAACTTGAATCTTCTCGGCACGCGTGAGCCGGAGGTTTACGGGACTTTGACGCTTGAGAAAATCAATAAGGAGCTTTTAAAATATGCAAAAGAGCTCGGAGTGGATATTGAATTTTTCCAGAGCAATGTCGAGGGTGAAATTGTCAATGCAATTCAAGCTGCGCGCCAAAACTGCGCCGGAATTGTCATAAACCCCGCCGCATACACGCACACAAGCGTGGCAATCCGTGACGCCATCAGCGCTGTTGCCTTGCCTGCCGTAGAAATCCACATTTCAAACGTTTACGCACGGGAAGAATTCAGAAAAGATTCGCTTATTGCGCCGGTTTGTATCGGGCAGATTGCGGGTTTCGGACTTGACAGTTACAAGCTTGCAATGTTAGCATTAGTGAAGTTTTTGAATAAATAATCGGAGTTTGTATGGAAAAGAAAATAATATTAGCTATTGTTGCTGTCTTTGTGTGTATTCTGGTGATTATTAACGCGGGCTCAAATCCGGAAAAGAACCTGATGGATTCTCTGGAGGCGTATAATAAAGCCAACAACTGTTATTACAATGTCACTATGACTTTTAAATTCATGGATTTGAATGACATGTCACAGAGAATCGAAGAATACAAAAAAGACGGCAATTATTATTCCAAATATTACAAATACCACACAATGCCCACTCTGGTTAATGTTGCGGGTGACGAAACGAAATATTCGGAAAATCCCTACCTCGCGGTTTCCGGAAGCACGCAGGAATCAAAAGATGAAAAAGGTTTGTTCTGGCTCAATAAAATAAAACCCGAAGACATTTTGAAAAATTCTGTCAAAAAAATCAAAAAGCCGGATTCGGTCAATGCCGAATGCAAAATGTACAGCGCGAAATACAAAAATGTTACGGATTTGGAAATCTGTGTAAACAAAGAGAATTTCCCTGTTTATATGAAGTTCAAAAATCTCGACTATTTTACGGATTTGTTTGATATTGTTCAATTAGACAGCGCTACCAGAGGAAAAGGGGAGGTTGTCGTAGAGCTTTCTGACATCAGAAATAACGCTTCTGTAAATCCCTCTTTTGAGATTAAGCCTAAAGGAATCAATATGACCGTGCAGGAGCTAAAAGCCTCCATGCAATCGCAGAGGTCTAATTTTCAGGAAGTGAACAAAAGTCTTGGCGAACTGAAAGATATGTCAAAAGATTTACAAAAAATGTACGATGACGGCGACTACGAGCCCGTCGACTATTCCCCTGCGGCTGTTCAAAAAAGAAACGCAGAACGCCAGAAAATGTTCGACGAGGCTATGAAAGATTAGGGTAAATTGGACTTTGTCAATCAGTTGCTCCCAACCCTGGCCCTCCCAGAGTTGGGAAGGGGACGAGCGAGGCTTCTTCCCCGGCTCGGGGAAGATTGAGATGGGGAACGATTGATAATGTGCAAAAATTTTAGCTTCTCTAAATTTTTTAATAACATTACCTATTTTAATCTTCCGGACAGCCAATATTATTTATACAGCATTCTTTCAGTCTTCTCAAGGTTGAATCAAAAACTTCAATTTCAGCGTCGTAACCAAAATGGTTGCTATTCTCATGTCGTTGCCATTTTAGCGCATAAAGTGTTGTTTCAAATGTGTGAATTATGTCATAAAACTCTCTAATAATTTCTTGCTGCATAATATCTCCTATATTTTGTCGAATTATCTAAGTTTTATTAAGATGCATTCTACTCTGCAGTTAATTAATTAACTTACAAGTAGAATAACAATAGCATTATTCAACTTATTTGTCAAATAATCAACTGAAAAATATAATATTTAACATGAAATTAAAAGTCAGAGAACAAATAAAATCACTTCTTGTCGCAAGAAATATCACAATGAAAGAACTTGCGCAAATGTTATCGGAAAAAATTGGCAAGGAATATTCTTTAGCAAATCTTTCTGCAAAACTTTCACGGGGAACACTTACATATAATGAAGTTCTTCTTGTTGCTGAATTATTAAATTATGAGATAAAATTTGTTGAAATATAAATGTCATTCCGAACTTGTTTCGGAATCTATTCCATGTGATGAGTTGGCATTTTTCTAGAGTGGGGCTGTCTTGCAATAGACTTTGTCAATCAGTTGTTCCCCGCTCTAGCCCCCTCTCGCAAAATTTTGGTTA
>OGOU01001262.1_pt1 | contig 19997 bp, 9 predicted proteins | sample 1552721 | NCBI WGS metagenome assembly OGOU01 (sample SAMEA2580176, study PRJEB22360) | human gut metagenome | biome: human gut; feature: human-associated habitat; material: faeces | place: Denmark | collected 2008/2010
CAGGGCCTTGCCTCTGCTCACGGTGAGCCTTTAGGTGCTGATAATGTTCAGGAGTTTAAAGAGCTTATGGGATGGGATGTAGAAGAGTTCACAGTTCCTGAGGAAGTTTTAGAGGAAATGAAGTCCTTCAGAGAAAAGGCACAGGAAAAAGAAAATCAATGGAAAGCCTTATTCAATGATTATAGAAATAATTATCCTGCATTAGCAGAGGAATATGAAAAATGGTTCGCAAATGAAGCACCTATTGAAGAGCTAGACTCCGATGATTTCTGGTCCTTTGATAAACCAATGGCTACTAGAGAATCCTCAGGGATTATAATAAATAGACTAGCAAAAATTCTTCCTAATCTAATTGGAGGATCTGCTGACCTTGCTCCTTCTACTAAGACTTATATGAAGGATAAGGGTGATTTTTCTGCTGATAATAGAGAGGGAGCAAATCTACATTTTGGTGTAAGAGAGCATGCTATGGCAGCCATAGGAAATGGTATTTGCCTTCATGGTGGCCTAAGGACCTATGTATCAACCTTCTTCGTATTCAGCGATTACATGAAGGGATCAATGAGGTTATCAGCACTTATGGGAATACCAGTTACCTATGTGCTTACTCATGATAGTATAGGCGTTGGAGAGGATGGTCCTACCCATCAACCAGTAGAACAGCTGCCATCCTTAAGAAGTACACCTAATATGACTGTCTTTAGACCTTGCGATTCAAAAGAGACTGCCGCAGGCTGGTATCTTGCTATGACTAAAAAGGATGGTCCTGTTTCTTTAGTTCTAACAAGACAAAAGCTTCCTCTATATGATGAGACTGGAAAGGAAGCCTTGAAGGGTGCTTATATAATTAGAAAAGAGAGCAAAGAGACTCCAGATATACTTCTTATGGCTTCTGGTTCTGAGGTGGAGCTTATTTATAAGGCTGCAGAGGACCTTGAGAAAAAAGGAGTATCAGCTAGAGTAATCAGTATGCCTTCTATGGAAATCTTCAACAGTCAAAGTGAAGAATATAAAGAAACCATTGTTTACAGCCAGCTGATTCCTTATCTGGAAGAAGAAAAGAATCTGATCGCTTATTTCCGAAAAGGAGAGAAAACACTTCTGGTTCTGGCTAACTTTCAGAAGGATCCAAGAAAGGTACAGCTGCCTGCACCTGCAAAAAAAGTGGTGCTGAACAATAAAGAAAGTGTGAATTGGGGATGTCCAAGGGATAACGGTGAGCAGGGGACATTCCGCAAAGATACAAGAGGTATGGAAATTGAATTATCAGGCTTCCAGTATGTGCTCCTGGAGCTTGAAGACTAAGGAAAGGGTATTTTTTTGACATGCTGAAGATTAAAAGCTATGTAAAAGCAGAGAGCCTCCAGCAGGCCTATGAACTGAACCAGAAAAAAACAGCCGTGATCCTGGGAGGAATGGTGTGGCTGAAAATGGGAAACCGCAGAGTGTCCACTGTCATAGATCTTTCAGGACTGGATCTGTGCGGGATACAGGAAGATCCGGAGGAATTCGTGATCGGATGCATGACGCCTCTCCATGATCTGGAGGTGCATCCAGGCCTTCTTCACTATACAGGGGGAGCCATAAAGAGAGCATCACACCAAGTCCAACGTTCCAAGGTCTTTAAGTCTCCCTCCACCAGCTTGAAACTGCCTTCGGACGGATGATTGACAATCCATTCCGTACGGGCGAGCGTAGGGATAATCATTGCTTCGTCTTTGTACTTGCGGTATAAATCCAAAAAGGACTGTGATACAGCGATGTCATCAGCATGGTAAAACCGTTTGTCCGGCTGCCAACAATTCCGCCGCCCGATACGAGTCAGCCACTTATAATATGTATCATCATTGTCTTCTTTTTCAGCCAATTCCGCCCAATCCACCATGCCGACATAAAGAGCACCTTGCGGCCAGTTCAAGTCGTCATGTTCAGGAGCGGGGTGTGGATTGGCAATCTGCCAATCCGCCACCTTTCGCATGATAGACTTTATTTCTGCTTTTTGAAAAGGAGTCTCTGTTGCCATTATAAAAACGGAACATAACAGAGACACTCCCAATAAAAGTGTTTTTTTCATTATATATTTATTTGTTTATCATTCAGTCATTACAGTTCAACCATAGCCTTTAAAGGCAATTGACTGGAAGCAGGACCGACTAAGATCTCAAAGTCTCCTTTTTCCACTACAAAGCGATGCTGATTCATATCATAAAAAGAGAATGCATCCTCATCCAGCACAACAGAAACCCGCTTCTTCTCCCCTTTCTTCAAGAATACCTTTTCATATCCTTTCAGTTCTTTCAACGGACGGGAAACAGAAGAATGTACATCATGCACATACACCTGTGCCACTTCCGAAGCATCCATCTTACCTGTATTCTCTATATCAAAGCTAACGGTAACCTGATGCTCACCCGTTTTCTCTGCAGCCATATTACTATAAGCGAAAGTAGTATAGGACAAACCGTAGCCAAACGGATAGAAAGGTTCTTTTCCCGAACGGTCGTATCCACGATAACCGACAAAGACACCTTCGGAATAGTCTACACGCTTAATCTCCGCCTTTAAGTTCTCGTAATAACTGCCGTGCACCGGATTATCGTCCCATTTCCGCTCGATAGAAATCGGTAGCTTTCCGCTTGGAGAGATCTTACCGGTCAGGATTTCAGCTATCGCCTGGCCGCCTTCCTGTCCCGGATACCAGACCATAAGAATCGCTTTTGCGGCATCATACCAGTTGGTGAAATCCACACCGCCACCGGCGTTCAGCACAACCACAACATTGGGATGCATGGACGCAATCTTCTTGATAAACAATTCCTGATAGCGAAGCAAGGCAAACGGACGGTCAAAGCCTTCGCCTTCGGTATTACTATTGAAACCTGTGCAGAACACAACATTATCCACCTTTGCCAATCCTTGACGAAGTTTCGCCTCATTAAGGCTATAAGCATTAAAACGAATGATGGCCGAAGAAATATTATCAAAGAATTCAATCCGGAAACGGTATTCCTTACCACCCTCAACCGGCAGTTCAACTTCACGGCTAGAGTATGAATGATTTCCCCAATCTCCTGTAATATGCTTGTCATTCACAAACAGACGATAACCGTCATCACCACCGATATGAAGTTTCAACTGCCCGTCAGTTTGTGGCATGTAGCAGGCTGTCCAACGGACAGAGAATCCATCTGTCGGAAAGCCGTCCAAAGGTGCTCCATATCCCCAGTCATAATCAACAGAGGATTCCGTGCGTATTACTTCAGGCTGGCCCGAAAGGGTCTTGTTTTTAAAGTATTCAGCTTTGAAGCCTTTCATCTGACGATTAGCATCAGTATAAAACTCATGGACAATATCTTCATAAATCACATCATCCGTCAATAGTAACAGATTCTTTTTCTTCAATTCTTTCAAGCCTTGAGCCACTGATACGGTAGAAAAAGGAGTGACAAAACCACTGCCGCCACCGGTAGGAATCAAATTTGCATTAGGCCCCATTACGGCTGTCTTTCCTTTCAGTGGGAGCAAGTTTCCTTCATTCTTCAACAGGACTACACCCTCGCGCGCCAGTTCTAAAGCTGTCTGGCGGGAGAAAGGATTATCCTCTGCGATGTTGCTGTCTTTCTGTTCCTTATCCAGCATACCATAAGCAATCAAAGTTTGCAGGATGTGTTGTACTTTCAGGTTGATGGTTTCTTCTGTCACTGTGCCGGCTTTGATAGCAGGCAACAGATTCTCCAAATTCATAAAACGTCCTTTCGGCATTTCGAGGTCAAGTCCGGCGTTAGCAGCGCCTACGGCGGAATATACAGAAGTCCAGTCCGACATCAGAATACCTTTGAAGCCCCAAAGATTGCGCAAGACATCAATATTCAACCATTTATGTTCGGTGGCATGGACACCGTTCAACAGATTGTAGCTGTTCATTACGGCACCGACATTGGCTTCCTGTACAGCTTTTCGGAAAGCCGGGAAATAGATTTCCTGCAAAGTACGTTCGTCTATGTCAGAGCTGGCATGGTGGCGGCTCCATTCCTGGTTGTTGGCAGCAAAGTGTTTGATTGTAGCAATGACTCCTTCCGATTGTACTCCCAGGATATACTGTTTCGCCGTTTCACCTGTCAAGTAAGGGTCTTCACCGAAGTATTCAAAGTTACGGCCACACAACGGAGCACGATAGATATTCACGCCCGGACCAAGCAGGATATTAACTCCTCTTGCCTTGGCGTCCTGTCCCAAGCCTTGCCCTAATTTATAAAGTAATTCCCGGTTCCAAGTAGAAGCGGAAAGTATTCCGGAAGGATATAAAGTGCTCTTGGGAGCATGATTACGAATTCCCTGCGGCCCGTCAGCCAACTTGATTTCAGGTATTCCCAAACGGGGGATGGCACGCAGAGAAAAACTGGTATATCCGGAGATATACTCTATTTTCTCTTGCAAAGTCATTTTTGTTACAATGTCCTTCGCACGTTGTTCGGCTTGGGGAGTGATTGTCTGTGCACAGGTTAATATGCTCCATAGCATACATAAACCTATGCCTCCTATTTTCTTTTTCATGGTGATTCTGTGTTAATATAATATGTGTAAAAAACCAACTTAGCTATCAGCTCTTCACACACTTTTGTTCTTTACATTTTTAGTCTATCAGTTCTATTTTAACGGTCTGTCCTTGTACCAGAATATGATATTCGCCGGCTTCAAGGAAGCGTTTACCATCCTCATTGACAAAACCGAAATCACGTTCCAGATCGATGTCGAAACGGAAAGTCTTCGTTTCTCCGGCTTTGATAAGTTGTTTCTCAAAGTGTTTCAGTTCTTTCACCGGACGGGTGATAGAGCAATAAGGATCGGAGATAAACCAATGAACAGTCTCTGCTCCATCGCGGGCACCGGTGTTGGTGACGGTCACTTCTGCCGACAGTTTATCGCCACGCTTCACTTTAGTAGCAGAAGGGGTAACAGTGCCATACTTAAATTCGGTATAACTTAATCCATGCCCGAACGGATATAACGGATCGCTTGTTATATCTTTATAAAATCCCTGATGTCCGCGTCCGCTCTTGCGGCGATTATAATAAATAGGAATTTGTCCTGTGGAATAAGGGAACGTCATGGCTAGTTTACCGGAAGGGTTGATACGTCCTGATAAAATACCTGCCATTGAACGTGCACCATTTATTCCCGGTTGCCATATCTCCAATATAGCATCACAAAGAGGTTCCATGCGATTTAACTCCAAGGGACGTCCATTAGAAAGTACCAATATAACAGGTTTACCAGCCTCCTTTAGCTCTTTCACCAATTCTTCCTGAATCTGTGGCAAAGCAATCGTAGAACGGGAGGCATTCTCACCACTCCAGGTAAGCATCTCGCCCAAACAAACAATGACTACATCAGACCAACGAGCAACGTCCAATGCGCCAGCAAAACCTGAACGGTCATTGCCCTGCAGTTTGCATCCCATTGCATAACGTAATTCGGCATCTCCTCCAAACTCGGCAGTCAACCCATCATAGAGCATTTCCACATCCGTATCTTTTCCATGTCCGCACCAAGAACCCAATAAGTCCCAACCATTTTTTGCCATTGGACCTACTACGGCAATCTTTTTTTTGTTTGTAAGTGGTAATATCTGATTGTCATTTTTCAACAACACCATTGATTCTGCTGCCAGTTGAGCGGCCACAGCCATACTTTGCGGACGGAAAAAACGATCCTTCTCATTAGTAACCGGAGTATAAGGACGTTCGAACAAACCCAGACGAAATTTTACACGCAATACCCGACGAACTGATTCGTCAACTTGTGCCATTGTTACCTTACCTTCCTCTACAAGCTCTTTCAGATGACGATCGTAGGCATGAGACATCATATCCATTTCAAGCCCCGCATTAAAAGCATACCGAGCAGCATCTTTCTTTGTAGCGGCTAATCCCTGATTCTTTAACTGTTCCACAGCCCCCCAGTCAGACACAATGAACCCGTCATGTTTCCAGCGTTTCTTTAATATCTCGGTCATGATATAAGGATTAGCTGACCCGGGTACTCCACTGATGTCATTGAAAGAACTCATCAAAGTGGCCGCACCAGCTTTCACTCCCATCTCATAGGGAAGTAGATAAGTATCCCAAAGAGTTTGAGCTGAAATTTCGGTATAAACATAATCTCGCCCAGCCTCCGAAGCACCATAACCTACATAGTGTTTCAGACAAGCAGCCATACGGTTCTCTGCTGACATATCATCTCCCTGATACCCACGCACCGAAGCAGCGGCAAACACTCCATTTGTATAAGGATCTTCACCATATCCTTCGGCTACACGTCCCCATCGAGGATCACGTGCCACGTCGATCATGGGAGAAAAAGTCCAATCAACCCCAGACATACGGGCTTCTTGTGCAGATACCGCACATGCTTGTTCTACCAATCCCGGATTCCATGAACAGGCCTGCCCCAACGAAATAGGATATATGGTGCGAAATCCATGAATAGCATCGTAGCCAAAAATGATGGGAATGCCCAAACGAGATTCTTCCATCGCTTTTTTCTGCATACTATTACGCAACTCTGGATTTATATCAAAGTAAATCAAAGAACCAATCTCTGACGGTACTTTTTTCACTTCTTCGCCAACATTATTCACATTGTTATTTCGTCCCAATGTATATTGGTTTAGCTGCAAAATCTTTTCCTCCAATGTCATACGCGATATTAAATCATCAATACGTTTTTCAATTGGAGCTTTGGCATCCTTATACAAAGGAATACTCTTTTTATCTTTTGACGAAAGAGAATGTGTGACTCCCAATAGGCACAATCCCAAAATCAAAACTTTTTTTCTCATCAATGTTTTCGTCAGTTAATTATTATTTCTAGTTTTCAGATGTATATCAAGCAATACGTAAGCAAATAATTATTCCAGCCATTCCATACACTTATCATTTACCTAAGTACCAGTTACTTACAATCAGTTCATTGGAGATATATGCCCAACACGTTGGATCTATAGATCCAATATGCAGCATATATAGATCCAATACGTAGCATATATATGGCTAGCATCTTGGAGATATATCCCCAACGAACCGGAGAACTATGACCTGCCAATACATTCATTTCCAACAATTAATGTATCTCGTAGCAATTGACTATGACTTACCGAGCGGTAACTTCAAATAACTTCAACCATCCGGCAGATGTTACATTGTTCTTTACAGCAAGGTGAATTCCAATCTCATTCTGCTTTGCCGTGTCAACAATCCCAACAGCCCACATGTATTTACCTGCCTCCACGCCTTCAATCCGGGTTGTAAACGTATATGATTTAGCCGTACCTTTCACCCAATCACAAGCTTCCGGTTCTCCATCAACAAATACATACTTCGGTTTATCATTCTTGGTGTCCAATAAAGCAAAAGCCACTTTATATTTATTCTTCCACTGGGGAATATTCGTCGGACAATATCCCCAACCAAAATTATTCCAACGGTGCGCTATTTCAATCTGTTTACCATTAGAGATAGTTGTAGGCAAAGAAATTCTGTCCGGAAATAAACGGTAGCTTCCTTCTGTACAGAATTGTTTAACTAATTGGAAAGCTTCATTAAACCATGAATAAGTTTCTCCATTGCGAAAGTCTGAATTATAGCGTAAATCCATCATATTGACGCAGGCTGTTTTAGCCTCATCAAACTCACCCTGACGTACTTCTGCATAATTGGCATATCCATCTCCCTGAATCGAGTTTCCATGAGAATTTTTCACCCAGCCACCTTCCATTACTACAGGAACGAGATACTTCCACTTGGCTATAAAATTGCGTTCCCAAGTAGAATAATAAGTTTTCATACCAAACGCATCGTGACGTAATGAATATCCTTTAGCTACTGCTTTTCCTATTAATCTTTCAGTATCTTTATCATAATTATTGCCGTCCCATTCCTTACTTGTACCTATCCAACGATGATAATTTACAAACACAGGAACTTTATCAAATACTTGAGAATATAAATCTGTCACCCAATCGAAAACAGCCTCACGAGTCGGCAGCTCCGGTTTTCCCAACTCACGCACCTGATAGTACCATACACTATGATACTCTCCCCATTTTCCAAATCCTGAACCACTTACAAACTGTACTTTGTCGGGATCATTAAAATCCTTAGCCAAAGCCCTGATAAATTTCTCATAATATTTCTGGAAAATAGGATCATCCGGATAGGGAGACCATACTTTTACTGAACCTGTTTGTGTTTCATATCCTTTCGCGCCAGCCTCTTTTACAAAATTCGGAGTAAAATTATAGTGCTTATCACGGCTATCCACCACAAAAGTAAAGGCCAATTTCATATTTCTTTGCTTAGCTCCCTCTATCAACATCTTCAGTCGCTTAGCCGAAGGGGTATCACAATCGGAGTTCCATGCATATTTTCCTTCTTCAGGATTAAAATCAGCCCAGGCACCACGAAGGTATAAGGTATTTGCATAATCAGAGACCTTTACAGTGCCTTCCGATGACGGGAAATTATCATAATCCTGCCAGAATGTGGAAGATAAACCATCACCAATACCCGCATATAATACCCATCCGGAAAGAGGATTATGCAAAATGATATTTCGATTCTGCTTTACCGTGACAATGCTGTTTCCAGGAATAGAAGTATCTTCTACCAAACCATCATCACCATTACCACCTCCTTCTTCATCATTATCACTGCCGCAAGCGACTAATGATATAGCCATAGAAAAAATAAGCCCACAACTTATTTTTCTCAAACTGCACATATTTTGAAAATTAATCTTCATACCTATAGCTCTTATTTTTTTATGCTTACTTTCGACAATTTTAACCAGCCCGAATCCAATATATCCCCTTTGGCGGCAATGTCCAGCCCTATGAGATCTTTATTACTCCGGTCAACCAAGCCCACAGCCCAAACATAAGTACCCGTTTCAACTTTGGACATATCCGGCTCAAATACATATTCAGCGGGACTTCCTTTTATCCACTTCGATAAATCAGTATTCGTATCCACAAATGTATATCGCACCTCATTCGTTTCAGAATCGAGCAAAGCGAAAGCTACTTTATATTTTTGGTTCCATTGCGGAATATTAGTAGGACAGTACCCCCATCCCAAATTGTTCCAGCAATGTTTAATAGTCGGAGTTGTTTTTTTAGAGACTTCTAACGGTAAAGAGATCTCACTGGGGTAGAGCCTATACCCGCCTTCCCGAAGGAATCGGCGTACTAAATCAAAAGCATCTTTAAACCAAGACTCTGTATCGCCAAAACGGAAATCCATCATATTGACATGTGCCTCTTTGCTGTCATCAAACTCACCGCGTCTTACGTCCTCGTGTGAATCCTTACGATATCCTCTAGGATCCTGCCAATAACTATGTGATTTGACAATCCAGCCACCTTCCATAATAATGGGGCAGATATTACGATATTTTTTTGCGAACCTACGCTCCCAACTGCCATAATAGGTTGTCATGCCAAATGCATCATGACGCAATGAATATCCTTTCTTGATTGCTTCTTCCAACATTTCTTCACTGTCAGCAGCAAAATGTTCATCATCTACCCAATCTTTTCCCGCACCAATCCATCTATGGTAGTTAATTACTACTGGAACTTTATCAAAAGCTTGAGAATATATATCTGTCACCCAATCGAAAACTGCTTTCTTTGGAGTATCATCACCTGTTGAATAAATCATTGTATGATATTCTCCCCATTTCCCAAGTCCGAATCCATCTATAAATTCAACTTTCGAAGGATCGTTGAAATCTTTAGCCAGGGCCTTCACAAATTTAGTATAGTACTTCTGAAAAACAGGATCGTCAGAATAAGGTGACCATTTACCTTTATTCATAAATCCTTTTGCACCGGCATCTTTTACAAATTGAGGAGTAAATTCTGTTCTCTTATCACGACTGTCAACTACAACACGAAATGCCAAACGCATATTCCGCTGATAAGCTCCTTCAATATATGCTCTTAAATTAGAATCTATTTTCCAACCATATACATCTTCCTGTGGATTAAAATCTGTCCAACTAGCGCGAATATAAAGCGTATGAGCATAATCTGTCACACTAACATTGTGTCCTAATTCAGGAATATACATATGGTCATACTGTGCCCAAAAATCCGCAGCATCCACTCCCATACTTGCATAGAGCACCCATCCTGTAAGCGGGTTATGAAGAATACGCAAAGAATCAGGCTGAATCGTAACTATGTTATTCTCCGGTAGTTCCTTATCAAATGAAACGGCTGAATTCTCGTCTCCGAAAACAGGAGATAAAAGGAACATAAACAGACAAAGAGACACAATTACTCTATAATAACTAATCTTTCTTATAACCATACTACTAATTGTTTTTTAAAGAGTGCTATATCATTGTTCTCTTTATTCATATAAAAATCACGAGATTGATATAGCACTCTTAATTTTATCCTGCTTGATTATCTCTTATCAAAGAAGACTGTCAGTTCTTTAATATCTAATTCTATGTAATTAACTCCTACAGGTACACTAAAGAAGGCATAGCGGTTGTGAGATTGCCCTCCGACTACAGTCTGTTTCTGATTGTAGTCACTCTCTGCAATATCAAGGCAACCGTCATAAGATCCTCTGATGGCATCTGCTGTTGAGCCAAAGGTATAGCAACCTGCACTTTGCGGTCCGACTTTAAAGTTCAATCCACCCGGATGTGCATTTCCATCTTTGTCTTTAATGGAATTCTTTCTGGGTAACTCCGCTCCTTTGTATATAAACAAATAAGGATTTGCCAAACTAGGTGTCATAGAATGAGCCATAGTGAATCCTGTATCACCAGTGCCATCTTTAGCCCATCCATCGTATGGTCCCCAAATAAAGACTCTTTCAATAGTGGTAGTCACCGTATTATTGTTCCATGTCCACGAAACAACCATTGGTTTAGGATCTGTTTCGGGGGAGTAAATCGTAACCTTTTTAGTATTTATGTTAATCACAATACGATAGACACCCGCAATCTTAATATTCCAATGATAACCAAGCGCAGCTGTTTCCGGACTCATTGTCGAGATATTCATTGCTGTACCATCTGTAAAATCGCCTGATTCTTCGGGAGCAATAGCCATATCTTTCTGTCCATTAAACAAGATCGGGAAATAAATAGTACCTGGTTGCAGTTCTGCATGGAACGCATATTGATTTTCATCTTCTATCGTGCGAGTCATCTCTACATCTGCGCTAACACAAGTTCCGGCAATATAGATTTTATCAGCTTCTATAAAATTACTAGCCAAACCTATAGTAACGGTACGTGTTTCAAAATCTACCACTACACGATACTGCCCATCTTCAGGAATCACCCAATATCCAGCATTATCTATCCCCTTAATTTTAGCTTCCATTGCTCCATCAGTTATCTGTTGTTCTGCAGCAACTGGTGAGATGGCATTAATCTTATTTTCATCTTTCCAAACAATCGGGAAGTGAAGATTACCTGCCTTCAAGTCACAAATGGAAACATAACGCTTCGGCTGACTTTCCATTGGCAAGATTTCAAGATCTTCACCATCAACAGCTGTGCCTGACATATAAAGATGGTCTGCTACAAAAGTCTTTTCAGAATACATCTTTACTTTTATAGTAACTGTAGAAACTTCCGGTTTTACAAACTTAGGCCCTTCTACAGAACCGATAATACGGGCTTGTAACTTTACTAAATCACCAGGCTGCTGCTTCCACTTTGACACCAATAAACTCTGCAATTCTTTATGAGTATAACTTTTAGAAAAATCATCATCAATATACTCCCTTATCATTGTGTTTGTTCCAAAACTGTTATTTTCCAGATCCATTTTATAAAGATAGGAAATATAATAGTCAGAGCCTATTGGGTCAGCTTCCGTCCAGTTTAACGTCAATGCAACCTCATCTGGGGTATCTTCCTTGAGTTCTATTTCATAATCAGAAGGAGTAAGAACTAAACTTGTACGATTGTCGAGCGAATTAGTAGCATCGTCATCATCATTGCATGCTACTATGAAACACGAAGCGAGTGTCAGGAAGAAGAACCGTAAAAGGTTCTTCTTAAATATATATCCGTTTTTCATATCTATATTCAATATATTAATATTATAACTATTTATTGATTCCCGACGGTCCAGTCAGGAGTTTGTACCAAATTCCAATTCTTATCAATATCGTCCTGTGGAATAGGCCACCAATAGCTTATAAATTTACGTGTCTGATATACTGTACGAGTATAATATTTATTTCTATAGTCCGCATCGGATACTTTAATATAAGCATTCATGCCATAAAAATCACCATCCAATACTTTCTCGGCTAATTTCCAGCGACGCAGATCATTAAAACGAAGTCCAGATTCACAATTCAATTCCACACGCCTTTCTTGACGAATTAACTCGCGCATTTCTACAGGATCTGATGGGGCTGTTATCTTGCCTTCTTCAGCTGAAACACTATATTCGGGAATACCCGCACGCTCACGAATCAAATTGACATATTTCAAAATCTCATTTTGATTAGCAGTATAAGTCCCCTTCTCAATGCTATATTCATTCAACGCCTCAGCATAACTTAAATAGATCTCTGCCAAACGACATAGTGCACCATGACGATTTTTATAATCTCCACTGCCTTCTTTGGGATTTGCAGATGGGTCTACTCTCTTACGTACCAGATAGCCGCTCCACGGAGCGTCATGAGAAGGACCACCGTCTTTACCATCCATATAGAAATCTGTATTTCTCTTACCACCAATATGCCATTGTTCGTTATGCAGTACTGAAATATAAAAACGAGGTTCGCGGTCACAATACATTTTATAGGTATTGGCATCTACAACTACATTTTCATCTTTATTACGATCTCCTTCTGAAGACCCATACTGCCACTTTGTAGAATAAGTCTCTTTTTGCGTACTAAAGCCTGTCTCTGAATAATTAGCATCAGGGTTAACTTTAGGAGAACCATCCGAATTATAGCCTATAATAGGTCTTTGACCGTTTCTCATGAAAAAAGCATCAACCAAAGATTGGGTTATTCCGATCGCTCCCACTCCATTAATACCCAAACCACGTGGAATACAGTTTTTATCATACCATCCACCGGAATCCATTGTGCGAACAAACAGTAATTCTCTGTTAGCTTCGTTCCATCTCTTCATCACTGCATTCTGATAAGAAAGAAAAGGATCAATATCACCGTTATCCAAATATTCATAATGCAAATGATAGCCAGCGGCTTCCGCCTCATCGATAACCAGTTTACAAGCATCTACTGCTCTTTTCCATCGTTCCGGATCATGTGCAGAATTAAAGATAGGAGTTCCGTCAATGTTTTTTATATTCGCCAATGCAGGATTGCCATTCACCAAGTCACTAGCAGCAAATAATAACATACGCGCACGCATTGCCAAACATCCAACAGAAGTCACACGGCCATATTTCTTATCTTCAGTTTGAGTGGCAGGCAATTGTTTTGAAGCTTCCAGCATTTCTTGGTCTGCCCAATCAATCACATTATAAAACGGCTCTTGTTTCAACATCAGATCATCAGCCGAAGTACTTTCACTAGCCTCGCGAATAATAGGAGCTGAACCATAAGCTATAGCCATCATAGAATTATAATAAGCTATAAAGAAACGGCATTCAGCTTTCATAAAGTCTACTTCTTCAGCCGGTACAGCCTCCAATGGGTGAGCATGTTTTATAAACAAATAAGCAGAACGAATATATTTGGGATAAGTATTCCAATAAGCAATTACCCCGGGATTGTCTGCTGTCCAGTTACCTTTTTGATATTGAATGGCTTTAAATCCTTGCGCTTCCCAACCAACTGAAGGAATCAGTTCATCAGCTATGGCATCGGGACCATCATAAGTATAATATTCAGGCAGACCACGATAAATATATGCCAGCCAACGTTCCATATTCTTTTTATTCTCAAATACTGATTCTAAGTCCAACTGGTCATCCGGTTGCTTATCCAGATAATCAGAACAAGAAGAAAAAGTAAATGTCGTAATAATACTTAGTACTATAAATTTTAATATGCTATTTTTCATATGCGCTATTATTAGAATTTAATTTCAAAACCTGCAGATAACGATTTCATAATTGGGTACGCAGCCCCTGTAGTATTTTCGACTTCCGGATCCCACAAATCAAATTTTGAGAATGTCAAAAGATTTGTTCCTCTTACGAAAAGACGAATGCCTGATATAACTGTAGTATTTCTCCACAAATTCTTTGGTAAGGAATAACCAAGTTCAATGTTTTTTAAACGTAAAAAACTCATATTCCGCAGCCACCATGTAGATGGTTGATTATTATTACTATTTATACCGTCATCCAAACGCGGATAAAATACGTTCTGACTTGGGTTGTCTACAGTCCAACGATCATTTGCATTAGTAAACATATTGCCTGTCACTCCTCTATTGGCACCCGGAATAATGCTTGATCCTAATATATTCCAACTACGGCCTATTCCTTGAAAGAGAGCTCCAAAATCTAAATTCTTATATTTCATATTCACTCCAAAGCCATATACTATCTCCGGATCTTTTGTTCCTCCGATTGGAGATTTATCAAATACGTCCACTTTACCATCACCATTGACATCCCTGTATCTGATATCCCCCGGACGTAATTTACCTACAAAACTTTGAGTCGGAATTCCTTCTTTCAGTTTACCTGTACTTACGTCTTCAAAGTCGTCTGCTGTAAACAAACCTTCTGCTATATAGCCAGTTAATTGTCCTACCGGATGTCCTGTTTCAGCACGGTTAGTACCAACTACTGCACTAGGTTCATCCTTTTCTGTTATTTCATTATGAGCATAGGTAAATGTTCCCATTAAGCTGACAAATAAGTCTTTGCCAAACTGTTTATTAACATTTAAAGTAACCTCTACACCCTGATTAGTTACTTTCCCAAAATTCTTCCAAGGTTGCTTCATAAATCCAGCTGTCATTGGAACAGATTCACGTGGCATAAATATATCTTTCCGACGTTCATCGAAATAATCTAATTGTAAATCAATCATACCATTCAGGAAGCCTAGCTCAACCCCCAAATTCATCTTATTTACAATTTCCCACGTCAAATCTTGTACGGCAAACTCACCTTCCGCCATACCAGTCAAACCATAACTGCTATCCAATCCCCATTTATACATGTCTAATGTAGCATAATCATCGGTAATTGTAGAAAGGTATGCAAAACGACGTCCACCTAAATTAGCATTACCTACCTGACCATAGGACGCACGCAATTTCAATTTAGATATGACCTTACGCAATGGTTGCATAAATGCCTCTTCTGATACAATCCAGCCAATTGCTCCTGAAGGGAAAAAGCCATAACGCTTGCCTTTGGCAAAATTTTCAGAACCATTATAGCCAAAATTAAATTCACCTACATACTTACCCGAATAGGTATAAGATGCACGTCCTGCCAATCCCTGATTACGGTAAGGCAACTTGCTTCCATCATCATAATTACGACGATTAAACAATAACATTGCAGCGACGGAATGTTTCTCAGCGAATGTGCGGTCATAAGACAAAGTAGCTTCCATATATACGCTCTTATTTCCATATTCACCGCTTTTTGAGTAATCCAAGAAATTAGTACCATTGGATTTTGATGCTATAATCAAATTACCTTCATCATCACGTCCTGTAGCAGGTACATAATAATCCGGTGTCTTTCCACGAGAAACAGTACCTGAAGAAAACCTGTCAAATGAGAATGTACCTTTTACTTTCAATCCCGGAAGTAAGAATTTCAAATCTTGTTCTACAGAAAACAGTGTTTCAATCTTACTGTCGCTTCTTCTTTTATATCCACTTTGAGTAGCCCATGCCCAAACGTTTGGCTCCTCTGTTGTCGGTATCTGTCCACTGGAATACTGTGCAGGGAAAGCATGAGGTACAGCAACGAACGCTTTCTGGAAAATTTGAGATACATCTTTCGTTGTAGAATTTCTATCTTGCAAATATCCACCAATATTAAAACGTAATTGCGTAGTAGGACTTAATTTCAAATCCACATTAGAACGAACGTTATAACGTTGCAATTTAATAGTAGGATCCCAATCATAGCTTTTATCACGTTTCAAAATACCACGTTCATTATACGCAGCAGCAACAAAAGAATAACGTAATGTCTCTGTACCACCAGAAATATCTACTGTTACACGCTGATTCGAAGCATAATCATTTGCGATTGCATCCATCCAATTCACGTCCGGATATAAATCAGGGTCATAACCTGCACGAGTTTTTGCAATACGATCTGTATATTTAGGCTGTTGTCCTGTATCCATCAAGATATCATCCAAAACCTGCATATAATCTGCCGCACCCAAATACTCGGGAAGTTTAACTGGCTGTGTAGCTGCAAATTCAGCCTTTACAGTCACGCGAGGTTTACCAACTTGTCCGCGTTTTGTATTAATTAAAATAACACCATTAGCTCCCCGCACTCCATAAACAGCACTTGCAGCAGCATCTTTCAACACAGAAAAAGATTCTATCTCTTCAGGATCAATATTATTCAAATCGCGTTCTATACCATCAATCAAAACCAATGGGTTTTGTCCGGCATCCTGGAATGTACTAATACCACGAATCCAGAAAGAAGAATTATCATATCCCGGTTCACCAGAACGTTGCACAGCTAATACACCGGCAACTGTACCAGCCAGATTATTACTTATTGAACGAGTAGTAGAAACCTTTAACTTAGCAGGTTCAATCGTTGTGATAGAACCAACAACAGACTCTTTCTTTTGTGCGCCATAGGCAACCACTACAACCTCATCTAATTGACCAACATCTTCTACCATTTGTACATTAACAACCTTCCGGTTATTAACTACCTCTTCTTTAGGAACAAAACCAATATAACGGAAAGAAAGCACAGATTTTCTTTCAGGAACAATAATACTATAATTACCATTCATGTCTGTCAATTCATGCACTGTGGAATCATTTTTCAAAATGATTGTTACACCAATCAAAGGCTCACCTTTTTCATCTGAAACGTTACCTGTTACCTTAATACCCTTTTGTTGTGTAGTTTGCTGTACCTTAGGAGCTTCTGGCACCGAAATAGTAATTTGTCTTCCCGACATCTTATAATTCAGTCCTGTCTCTGAGAACAACTCTTTTAATACAGCGTCTATTTTCTTATTGGAAACTGAAATGGAGACTTTGTTATTCAGATTTTTCTGAACATTAGCAGAGTAAATAAAAATATACTTACTATGTTTTTCGATATAATCTAAAATATCTTTAACTGTAACATTCTCATACTGTACTGAGAATAAATCTTCTTCGGAATTCCAACTAATAGAATTAGTACCGAATGAAGAGAATGGAATCATAAAAAAGACGTTTATAATGCAAAAAAGCTTAAGTCTTTTCTTTAAGTGTAAAAAAATAGTTTTCTTTACCATAAAAATTTCTTTTTAGGTTAACAATTTTGGATTTATTGATTTAACTAGGGAATTACTATCGGGTAAATACGGCAATATTTATCCGATTTTTTTGTGTATCATGAATAGTATTATCTGTTTCTCATAGGCTATATTGGTTTTATAAGATTAATTAAATTGTCATTATTTACTCAAGTATATACTAGTATCACTTTTTTCTACTTCAATAGGGATTGTCTGCCGGATACATTCAATCACCTCATCAATATCATCTTTCAAATCCAGTTTTCCATAAACCTTTTCTTTACCTACCATCGGATCGCATTGAATAGGAATGCCATAATAAATACTCAACTTCTGAATGATATGAGATAAATCATTACCATTTAACAACATGACACCATCCACCCAGCTAATATATTCGGCTACGTCCACTTGCTTCTGATAGGCAATTGCGCCATTGGCTATATTCAGCAAATCACTAGGTACCAGTTGCGCTTTTCTCTCATTCCTATCGGTCACCTCAACAGAACCTTCCACCAATACAATATTAGTTGCCCCCCCCCTGTAGTTTGAAATATTAAACTTCGTACCTAATACCCGTAATTTGAAATCTTCAGATTCTACAATGAAAGGGTGTTGCTTATCATGAGCAACTTCCAGAAACACCTCTCCCTGGGCATATATTTTACGAATATCTCCATTAAAACGACAAGGATAAATCACTTTTGATTGAGAGTTGACAACCAATCGGGTTCCGTCAGACAGTTCAACCCGCACTCTTTTCCCTGCAGGAACAAGTAACTGGTTATATTCCGGTTCGGCCTTTACTTTCTTTTCCTCTTTTTCTCTTATTACTTTAGAATTAACAGTAACCTTTCCTTCTTTTGAATAGGTAACAAAAGCATCCTCATCCAAATTGAGCTGTTCTTTAGCAGTGATAAGAGTCACTTCTTCAACAGACTGGCTGTCCATCTGTTCGGCAATAGCCTGAAAATCTAAATTAGTGTTTTCACTATGAGTTAAGAAGTGGATGGTTGAAATACAAATTAAAATAGAAGCTGCGACAGAAGCAGAAGCTACTAAGAAATAATTTCTTCGACGCCTCATTACATCTCTCCGGATTTTTTGTTTGGTTCGCTCTATTATAGAAGAAGCATCAATCTTTTCATGCCCGCATTTTTCCCAAAAGAATTTCAGTTTCCCGCCTTCAGGTATAGTAGTAAAATCATCCTCAAGCTTTTCTTGAGAATTCAGTTTACCAAATAAATCAGCAAGGCAATGGTATCCTTTTAAGTCCATAATCTTCTTTAATGTTGTTTTATAAATAAAGACGCAACATTAAAAAAAATCTCCTAGTTAAAAATGAACTTTTTTATTTTTCTCGAAAAGTAAAAATAGCAAGAAACTCTTTTAAACAATTAAGCCATTAAAATACAGACAATAAACAGTATACCTTCTATCATTTCTTACGCAAAACCAGATTCAGATTTTTAGCAATTTCTTCTAAAGCAAAAGCAATATGATTATTGATAGTCTTCACAGATATATTTAATATGTCTGCAATCTCTTTATAAGGTAACCCTTCTATCTTCGCCAAGAAAAAGACATGTTTACATTTAGGTGGTAGCTGTTGGATAGCATTGTTTATTTTCTCCATCTCCTCTTTACTAATCATCGCCTCGTCAGGTGACTGGATAGGAGCAAATATAAAATCCCCTATACCGTCAAGCGATAATTCTGTTTTTCCCGTTTCCTTCCTCAAATAAGAAATAGCTTTCCGATAAGTAATCGTCTGTATCCAGGCATTCATATGTTCTATACCACCCAAGGTTTTTCTGTTTTTCCAAACCTCATAGAAAACATCACTTACAACCTCTTCAGCCGGTTCCTTTTGACCAATCAAAGCAAAAACATAATGATATAGACGTGAAGAATAACGTTCCATAAAACGATAGAAAGCCGCTTCATCACCGTTTACAATTCTGTCTATGTCATTACTTTCAGGTCTCACGGAAGTGTTTTTACAGATTATTTCTAATTAACAAAATTGGGCCAAATATAGCAGTATATTAGGAAATATAAAAATAAATACCGAATTAAAAGTTATCAATTATAGAAAAGTTTCTACAATAAATACTATAGGAGTCTCTTACTTAAATAACGCACCGGATACCATACGGAAAGGAAACCGACAGCTAGAACTGTCACAAAAACAAGTACTACATCCCAAGCGTGAACGCTGACAGGATAGGCATCTACGACAAAAGTGCCGCCACCGCCGCCGCGTGAGATTATGCCAAATTTCTGTTGAATCAAACACAAAATCAAGCCTAGAATAATTCCGGAAACGGCACCAAAAAGAGAAATAAGCCGACCTTCAAATAAAAAGATACGGGAAATAAGTTTGTCGTCAGCTCCAAGACTGCGTAAAGTCGCAACATCATCTTTCTTGTCCAAAATCAACATGGAAAGAGAACCAATCACGTTGAAGCAGGCAATCATTAAGATGAAGGTGAGGAA
>OGOU01001263.1_pt1 | contig 19989 bp, 22 predicted proteins | sample 1552721 | NCBI WGS metagenome assembly OGOU01 (sample SAMEA2580176, study PRJEB22360) | human gut metagenome | biome: human gut; feature: human-associated habitat; material: faeces | place: Denmark | collected 2008/2010
ACATGCAACAGCCAGAAATTTCGATACACCCTCTTATTGGACGCTTACGTTGCTTAGACCATGCCTCACCCTCTTCTTTAGTTGCAAAATAAGGTAAATTAGAAGACCAATTTTCATAATTTTTACAACTAAGGCCAGACAAAGAAGCCTCTGGTGAAGATGAATGTTGATTCAACGTAACATTTACATAATGCGCATATGGAGCGCAAAGATTCATATAATCAGAATATAAAAAAGACCCTACACCACCAAGAAATAGATTTTTACGATTCCAAGAGCGGTTATAAAAATAAAGATAATAAGGGCAACCACTACTAACAATGAGATTTACGACATCTTCCGGAATACCATCTGCAATATCAACAGGCTGCACAATATCATCCCACCAGCCTTTTACAGCTTCTTTCACGCAGTAAGCCGTAGCCGCACCCATTGCCAACAACCCTTTATTTGTTGCATTCTTTTTCAGAGTTGCCCAGTCCTCCGGGATATCGAGATCATCCGGATTAATCGGTGCAACTGTGACAGGCGGAGAAGTTCCGGGAGTAGGTGTCGGTTTTGAACTTCCACCGTGATTCTTGTACCAGTCTTTTACAGCGTTGTCGTACCATTCATTTATTTTTGATTCCGTGTTGTCTATCTGTCCCTGAGTTGCAGGATCATCCAAAACATCACCCCAGTCCCAGTTGTTAATGTCATTTTGCGTTTTCAGGATCATGTCCAGGCCAAGCGACATACCACCAGCCATGAACAAAGATTCAAGAAAGCTTAAAGATTCGCCTGCTAATGCCGCATCTGCTGAGAGAGAAGCCGCAGAAGCGGTTACAGAAATTCCCATAACAGCCCCACACATCACCGTCACTGCCAGCACAACAGCCGTTGCCTTTTTAACTATTCCTTTCACGTTTCCCCCTTTCCTGTATCTCATTTTTGATGTGCTGCAACGCTGATCACAACGCTGCAGTTCATTTTTTGAGATACAAAAAGGGTGAAGGAGTTTCCCCTCCCTCACCCTGCACAGATAAACCACATATTACTCAGGCTTTGTTTGCGATTCTCTTAAATGATTTGATTCCGAAAGTAACCAAAACAAGAGCACCCATTACAGGCAGTGCAATCGGCAGAACTTTACCGACCATACTGATCATAGAGTTACCAACTTCTGTAAAAGAGGTTGTCATTGCAGTCTCAACAGAAGAAAGACCTGTACCAGCTTCAGCAGCAAATACCGGTACACAAGATGCAATGGCAGCACCTGCACCAGCAACAGCCGGAACTAATTTTTTCTTAAGATTTTTAATTTCCATAAGAAAACTCCTTTCACTCACTATACTTTTTTAAATACCTTAATTATTCCATGTAAAGAAAATCCTACTATCATGAATATGGCGCCGGATAGGAATCCCACCGGAATAAAAGATATTGCAAAATGATTGTAATCCTGAATAGTAAGAGCTTCGTACTGTTCAGGACTTTGTGAAACTTCCGATTCAAGAGTGTTCTCACTACTTTCCTCATCCGTTCCCATTTCAGTATCTGTCAAACCAAGATCTGTAAATTCATCCATATAAACCACCTATACCCGGAGATAAGAACTGAAAATCTGTACAAGTAGGACACCGGCAACAAAACTGAGCATACAGACCATGACAGGCATGGCATGATTGAAATCTGTCAGCCGTTCATTCATTTCTTTTGTCTCCATCACCAAAGACTCAAGATGTTGATTTTGCAACTGTAACAATTCTGTATAGTCAATCTGTTCTACTGTATCAGAAGCCGGTACCGTTTCCACTCCTTCAGAAACCTGTGTGTCTGCCGGAGAAGACAGGTCGCCAGAAAAACCAGCTTCGTCAACCAGAGAATCTTGTTCAGGCTGTACTGGAACCGCTGACGGCGCAGGTGTTTCTGTAGCTGTGTCAGCTGATGGTTCAGTTTCCTGAGTGCCATCCGAAAAAATGCTGCTGTCTGTAAGATCTTCTGTCTCGTCTGCAAAAATGTCCTCCATGTCATGTCCTCACTTACTGTTTTTTGTCAACAGGTTCCATCTGGATAGATGCCTTTCCAACAAAGTCCAGATCTTCCACAGTCAGGACTGGTTTGCCATCACTGCCGATTTTCATAGACATTGTTGCGTCATAGATACCCGGTACCCATGTGACTTTTTTTCTCTTATCCGGAGACAGAGAACACTTTGCTCGCTGCTGACCTACCGGTCCGCCGGAAAGATCGTAAGAAGGTGTGACAACCTCACCGTGTTCACCATACATGAAATAGTTCAGGGTAACACCGGAATTTCCGTTGTCCATAGTCCACGGGTTGACGAAAGTTACAAGAATCTTCATTTTGTTCATATACTGAACCTCCTTTGAAATTGATTACCTGATCTGTATATCAGCAGAAAAGGCAATAGTTATTGTGTAAGCCTTTTCAGGTTGTTACCACCCTCCCCCGGAGGAGGGGAAGGAGATGCATAAAAGCTCTCCGTTACATGGGGAGGAGAGCAAAGGAGCAGAGAGGAGTCGAACCTCCCGCATATTTCTCGGGCATATATACGTGCACAACCGGTTTGTGCTGCTGCTCCATGTATTGGTTGTTGCAGGCTTTCGGCGCTAAAGCGCACAAGTTGGTGTATGGGGTACTGCTGTCCCATAAACGATACTGTAATGCTAGGGGAAGAGAAAACCCTTGGAGCCTTCCGGAAACAGATGTCTTCTGTTTTCCGATCAGGCTCCTGAAAAAACGTATGTAGAACGGTATCGGATAATCTGAGATCATTTCGTCTATGCGTGTAGGTTGAGAGCGCTAAAGCGCACAAGTTGGTGCGTGGGGTACTTTAGTCGTTAATCTGTTATCAGGTACTCTAACGTGACGCTACCAGACCGGCCCGTAAAAGAGCCCCATGGGTTCCCTCCGGTCTGGCTGACGCTGTCTTTGGGGGCACTTCGTGCAGTAATCAAGGAAAAGGGGCGGCTGTCTCCCCGGTCAGCTGTCGGCAGGGGTTGCCGGATCAGCAGGGGCGCAGATGATGTTCATATACTTTTGCAGTTTTTCCAGATCATGCTGCATACTTAAAAACTGTTTCGTCATGATACAGGCATCACGCTGCAGATCATTCAGGGCATTCAGTTTCCTGTATTTCAGCTTGATCATATAATCATAATCCTCGATCATCCTGCGTTTTTGATTCTCAGTCTTCATACAGAAGAGTACAAGGTTTTCAAACTTCTGGTTGAATCCGTCACCTTCAAAGTTTTCAACATATTCCAGAACCTCATCAGAGAGCCGGACGGATTTCATGTTAGTTTTCTTCGCCATCTTCCATTCCTCCCGAGTTAGAACAGTATGCACAAATTTCATTGTAAAAATGGCATACAAATGATAAAATTGAATATTAACAATATAACAAAGGTGTCATGTTTTACAGTTTTGATTATAATGCGAAAATTACGCAATGTCAACACTGAAATGCGAAAATTACGCAAAATGTAAAAGGGGAAGTATATGAATCTGTATGAAAGAATCAACCTGCTCTGTAAAGAAAAAGAGATTACTGGTAAGGAATTAGGCGAAAAATTAGGATTAAAGAAAAGTCCGTTAACAGATTGGAAAAATCAGAAATCAAAACCAACAGTAGACCAGATTATTATGATGTGCGAAATTTTCGCAACATCAGCAGATTATTTACTGCTAGAAAGAAATGCAAGTGATCTGACAAAAGAAGATGAGAAAGAAATAATTCATTGCTATAAACAGGCAGCTCCGGCGATTCAGGAAGCAGTTCGGAAGCTTCTGGATGTACCAGAAAAGAATGAAAAGTTATCAGATTTGAAGATTGGATAAGAAAAAAGACCTGACAAGCAGGTCTTAGTTTTAGATACTAAAGTTAGCAAGATCCGGATAAAAATAGAATGCCGCTACGATTAGAAGTACGATGATCGTAAAAATGATAATTGGAACAATACTAGACTTTTTCTTTTGGGACTGTGAAGCCTTAGTAACAGGTTCAGTTGTTTTATAAGTATACTCCTGATAATTTGAATATGTATCGGTTCGAACCATATAAACTTGATTTTCCTTATAGATCTGCTTTAATCGACGACGTTCAGAAAAAGATAAATCATTTCCCTTTGCCATTAAACGGTACATTTCCTCTCTACGCTGATTATGTTTTTGTTCCTCAGTGACACTAGCGGCACGTTTCTGGCGATGCTCTGCTTCTCGTTCTTCCGGTGTGCGGTTCATATACTCACGATCCATTAACCCCATACGCTTTCCCTCCTTCATAATTTCCATTATACTATAAGGACGAGAAAAATACATCATAAAATGTATCTCATGTTTCCCTGGATACGGCTTAGATCAGGAAACTGCAGCATGATTTTTGAGATACAAAGATTGACATTAAGAAGATGCAATGTAAAAGCAAATGTATCAAAGAATGTAAAAGGTATCAGATTACTGATACTAACTGATGCGTAACTACGGACCAAAAGGTCGGGGGTTCGAATCCTCTAACGCACGCTTCGACGAAAGGCTGGAAACCTTGAAAAATCAATGGTTTTCGGCTTTTTTGTGTTTGTGAATTTGAGTTCGAACCTGTGACTTCCTGTGACAAGGAAAATTTGGGTGAAATCAGCTGGCAAATGCCTTTTCCATGATACTCAGACTTTCCTCAGGAGTCAGTGGATTGTATATATACCCCAATGTTGTTGCGGTGTTGCTGTGACCGAGGCAGGCACGAATCTGATCAAGAGGAAGACCAGCAGCATTCAGGCGACTTGCATAAGTCTTTCTCAGCTTGTGGCTGCGTTTTACATCTGTACTGATGTGTTTGCAGGCATATTCCAGCATACTGTTAATTGATCGCAGGTTCAGGTATTTGCTGCCATAGCCAAATATAAAATCATCAGGTTTGGCGTCAGGAGCATTTGCTTTTAATAATTTGAAAATCTCCTGGGCTTTATGGACAACTGGAATGACACGCTCTGTGTGGGTCTTTGTATGATCAAGCAGTACATACACGCCCTTTCTGCCTTCCTGACCAGGAAGAATAACAATCTGTCCGGAAGCCTTATAAACGTTGTAATAAGGATTACTCAGTTCAGTGGCATCCATATGTACCATTTCCTGTACAATCGATATTTTCCATTTCTTCATGTCCAGATCTCGCCATCGAAGCGCACACAATTCTCCGGCACGCAAGCCCATCAAAAAATTGCAAACGATGGACAAAAAGCGCGCTTCGTGTTTTTTGTTGTATGATTTCCACAGATCTTCGATAATTTGCTGATATTCGTCGGTGTTATAAACCTGTGTATCGCTAGATGGTTTGGAAACCTGACGAAATTTGACAGTTATCCTGAGTTCTGGAAATGGGTTAGTGACAATATATCCATGGTCTTTGGCATACTCGAACATCTGCTTTGGAATGGTTTTTATCGTCTGCCAGGTGTGACTGGATAAATTATATTTTTTGATCAGCTGATTTGCCCAAGAATTGATATCTGAGATCTTTATTTCCTGTAAAGGAATCTGAAAGAAATCAGTGCCATCAAAAAATCTTTTCCAGTGTTTTCTGTGAGCACAGATAGTGTTAGGACTGTCGGTGATTGTTCTTTTGTAGTCCAGCCATTCTTCGAAAATATCCTGCAGGCAAGTGGAAGTGGATTCTAGATAGTATGGCTTTAATGCGTCCAACAATTCACCGTAAGTTTTCCGCTGAATACGCTTGTTATAATCCTGCGGATTGGCAGTGTACCAGGCATCTCTTTTCTCGTTATATAAGATTGCGTATTTGTGAAGTTTTTCTACTTTTTTTCTGGTTAGCATTTTTTCAATATCCGCTACCGTTTCCTCATCAATTGTACCATCGATAAAAAGATTTTCCAGTCTTGATTTTTTTACTTCAGTCTGCATAGTTCATCACCTTTTTATCTTTAATATGTTATTTTAAGATGCAGGGTGTCTGAAAAAGGAAGGTGCTTTTTAATTGTATAAATTTGTAGTAAATTTAGTTGAAATTTGGAACTCAAAAGTATATAATGTATTTATGGAACTCAAAAGTTGGGAGGTGAAATTAAATTGAGTCCACGCACTGGCAGACCGACAGATGCGTTGAAAAATCATGATCTGAAAGTGAGAGTAGATGATAAGCTCTATGATCGATTGCTCAGATATGCAGATGATAATAACATTACTAAAGCTGAAGCAATAAGACGTGTATTAGATGAGTATCTGCCGAAGAAATAGAAAACCAGTCCAACGGCCCTTGCAAGAACGTGAACTGGTTTATATGGGTCTGCCACAGGAGGTTCCCTGCAGCTAAATCTGATTATAGCACCGTGGGGAGGCTTCTGGCAACTTATTAACTGCTGCCGGAGAAAAAATCTGACAGTTGTTTGTTATATTTTTCAGATTACTACCAGATTGATTTTAATTCCCATATTGTTACTTCTTATGTTAATCTATCATAAAACTCTTCAGATTTCGATCTGGAAATCCAGTAGCATTTTTCTGGCAGTCTGTGCAGTTTTTGCGTGCGTAAAAAGTCTGTCCAGGGCAGTAAATGCTATTATGATCTTTGAACCTGATATCGCAGAAAAACAATTATGGTTATGTGTGAAAGCAGGGATTTTTTATAATCTCATCTGTCTGAGCTTTGTATTGATTGCATGGTATCCTGCCACGCATATGGTACGGATTCTGATAGCAGATGAAAATTTCGCTCAGACGTGGTATATATTCTGGATCCTGCCGTTGATTTTTATCGGCTTAAATCAATTCATGGTCCCAAAATATCAAAGTACTTTATATACAGGGAGGATTTTACAGATTTACATAGTAGTCAGTATTGTTCTTTTAATAATTCTGACTCTCTTTTATGCGATATTTCTTATGATGGCATTAAGTCTGAATAAAAATGCAAGGCTTCAGCAGGAAAATCATTTCCTTTCTCTGCAGCGCTCCAGATATGACAATCTTTGTGCGGCTATTGAAGAGACAAGACAGGTGCGCCATGATATTCGGCATCATTGTCTTCAGTTGTCTGCACTGGCAGAAACAGGAGATATGGAAAAAGTTAAAGAATATCTTTTACGTGCGGACAGTAAAATGCCAGGTATTGATTTCCATTTCTGTGATAATCAGGCCGTAGACAGTATACTTGGATATTATTCGGATCATGCAAAACAAGAAGGTATTCCTTTTCTGGCACAGATTGATATTCCAGAGAATTTTGCCGGGGATGAGATGGATATATGTCTGGTGCTCTCAAACCTTCTGGAAAACGCAATAGAGGCAAGTCTGAAGACAGAAGATTCCAGAAGAAAGATTGTTATAAAGATGTATTTGCATCATACACATATTCTTCTGATTCAGGCTGAAAATAATTTCGATGCAAAGATACTGGAAAAGAATGGTGTTTTTCAGTCTACAAAACATTCGGGAAATGGAATAGGAATTCAATCCATACGCCATATCACAGAAAGAAATGGTGGTGCCAGCAGCTTTACATATAAGGATGGTGAATTTATGGCAAAAATCATGATCCGAATATAAAAGAAAGATTATCGATTGGATTGAGTTTGTGAGTAATGCAAAAAACACAGGAATATATTCATTCTGTTTCACGCATATTTATACCGTTCATCTCTAGACGACACATATGGTGCTTATTGGTGATACATGTAAGGCACGCATCAGCGTAGGTGTTATCGGCAAACATATCGAACCATGTACTGGCTGGAAATTGCGAGATACCTACAGTTGATTTCCTGCCATCCCTGGTATCAAGGACTTCAAAGAGATCCCGGTATTTATCAAGATCGAGTTCCATAAGACCGAAATCATCAATCACAAGCAGCTCCAGTTTGGTCAGAACACTTTCGCATGATGCTCTGCTTATTCTGCTGGATGAACCGACCAGTAATCTGGACAGCCTGAATGAAACAGTGATCCTGAAGGCTCAAAAATCCGACAGAATATGCTCACACAAAGAGGAATTATTTCGGTTGCTTTCGGAAAGTGTAATTATCTCGACATTTGGATGATTTACTATTTCAGGCCAGCAGGCTTCTGCAGGTTCCTGTAAGACGCCAAGAACAGGAATCTGTCCATCAAGAAGATGTAAGATTTCCTCACGGAATAAAGCAGCTTTTGCCTCATGTGGACCAAGCTCATCCATAATGAGCAGGGAACAGTCAGAACACATGGAAAGAATCCTGCAACCAAGACAATTGAAAGTATCTGCAGTATGCTCATTGGCTTTTCCGCACACAAACAGAAGATTCTGTTCATTTGGATCTCTGGATTCTGTCAGATGATACATATGGACAGAATACTGATCTCCCAGATATTCTTTTGTCCGTATGGTCAGAAATCCGTCTGCAGTTCCCTGGTAATTCTTTAATATTTTTTGAAGCAACGTAGATTTACCAATCTGTTTTTTTCCGGTTAAAAATATATGTCGAGCCATATCAGAATTCCTTTTTATTTTGTAGTAATACCGATTATTTTGCCATGCTATCATTTATGACAGTTCTGTAATCAGGTCGAACTGTTTTGTTTCGAACATCCCAGAGAATTCTTCCATAAGCGGAATGTGTGACTTCTTTGATTTGTCCGTCTTCATTTAAATGGGTGTGAACCCAGTCGGTGATCTTATGTACATTTTCCAGTGTGTGTTCCTCAGATGGAAGCATGTGTTCCATAAGAAAGTCAATGTATTGTTCGTCCGGAGTTACCCAGGTTTCGCGGTGAGATTTTTCATAGCTTGTTTCAGGATCATAGCCAAGTAAAAATAATATATTAAAAAGAGAGAAAAACCATCGACCATTCCACTGAGGCGTTAGTTGTCGGCCAAATACATCCTGCATGATCTGTTCCCGGAGTAAGTTCCGTCTTTCAAGATGTGTGGTGTTACAGCACCATGCCCGGCTCATTTCAATGGACTTCATCAGTCCGTTCATACCATGGAGTGCGGGGGTCATTGAACTGAATACAAGATCAAAGGCATGTTTATAACCTGCTTTTTCGATATCTAATTTTTGAAAGTCACATACATAAAGACAGGCATTACTTAATCCTTCTTTTTGAATATGTTCCATTCCGTGTGAGATCATTTTGTCGGAGATATCAAGTCCGACTACTTTATGTACGTGCCTGGCAAAGGCAGCAACAAAACGGCCGGGTCCGCATCCGATATCTGCCACATCATAATTTTTGTCAAGAAGTCCCTTTTGTTCGAGATAATTTATTGCACTGACAACACGTTCATTTCCTTTTTGATTCTTTTTGCGTGCATTTTCCCAAAATTCTGCACGTCTGTTCCACATTTCTACCGACTGCTCATTCATATCTGCAGACTGAGATTCCTGCAGAGAAATAAAGTAATCCAATACAGAATTCATTTAAGCTCCTCCCTGAAAACTGCTTCATGAATTATTTACAGGTAAACAGATGGTCCGTTCACATCCGTAACGGTCATGTGCTGTTATAACATCCATTTCAATATCATATACGGATTGTAGTGTTTCAGATGTAATGACCTCCTTGGGAGTGCCGAATCCAACGACTTTTCCTGTTTTCATGAGGAGAACCTTAGTACCGACAGAAAAAGGGTGCTCAGGGCTGTGTGTCGACATGATAATGCAGTATCCCTGACGGGCAAGTCCTGAAATTACATTCATGAGAAGCTGATGATTTGCATAATCTAGATTTGCTGCCGGCTCATCCATGATAAAGATTTTTGCAGACTGACAGATGGCCCGGGCAATTAAAACCAATTGTCGCTGTCCGCCACTTAAAGATGTATATTTCTTGTTGGCAAGATGCAGTGCATTTACTTTTTCCAATGCAGAGAAAGCAGCCTCACGGTCAGGTTCTTTTGGGGTTTCAAAAGCCGAAAAATGGGAAGCACGTCCCATAATTACGACATCAAGAACGGTATAGGCAAATACGGGGGAATGGTATTGAGGAATATAGGCGATCATATTTGCCAGTGCCTTCGTTGTAAAGTCATGAATGTTTTTTCCGTCAATGGCTATTTTTCCATCAGTAACAGGAAGGGTTCCCAGCATCATGCGGAAGAGAGTTGTTTTTCCGCAGCCATTAGGGCCAAGCAGGCAAAGTACATCACCATAGTCGGCATTGCAGCTGATACCTTTTAAAACATCTCCATTTCCGTAACCGCCAAAAACATTTTCTATTGTCAGAAGCATAAACTATGCACGCTCCCTTCGTTTGATAATAAGATAGATAAAAAATGGAGCACCCATGATGCTTGTAACAACACCAAGTGGAAGTTCCATGGATAAAATGGAGCGGGCAATGTCATCAACCAGTATCAGATATCCGCCGCCAAGCATAGCGCTTGCAGGTATCAGTCGGTTATAATCCACGCCTACCAGTGCGCGTGCCAGATGTGGAATCATTAATCCCACCCATCCGATCAGGCCGCCAAGGCAAACAGCTGCAGCACTGAGTAGGGTTGAAGCAATGATAAAAATCAGACGATATTTACGAATATTTATTCCAAGACTTCTGGCTTCTTCTTCATCTAAAGTGAGCAGATTGATCTGCCAGCGAAAAATAAAGATCATACTTAGTCCAATGATCATTGGAATGACACTCCATACAAAAGAATTCATAGTAGTCTTGGTCAGACTGCCCATGAGCCAGAAGGTGATCTGTTGAAGAACGTCATTGGGATCTGCAATGTATTTGATCATGGTTACGCCCGCATTGCAGAGTGACATGATCATAGTTCCTGTCAGTACAAGACTGAGTGTGTGAGAGTGTGCAGACTTTCGGCTGATGAGGTAGGATGCGGCAACTGCAATCACACCGCCTGCAAAAGCAGAAAGCTGAATCACCCAGTTTGAAGCTCCGTTTAAAATAGCAAAAGCAGCACCAAGACTGGCACCGGATGAAACACCAAGGATGTCCGGAGATACCAGCGGATTGCGAAACATTCCCTGATAAGTGGAACCTGCTACTGAAAGGGAAACTCCAATAAATAAAGCGGAGAGGATACGCGGCAGACGGATATTCCAGAATATGGTAGCTGCCTGCGGCAAAATATCTCCCTTATAACCAAATTTTGATAAAAATGCTTTCAGTACCTGAGAAGGCGTAAGCGGATAATATCCGACTCCAAAGGAAAGTATTATAATTATAAATAAAATTACCAGCATAACTGTCAGTAACAGACGATGATGTTTTCGCTGGGTGGTATTTATTTCTTTAGCGTTATCTGTCAAATTCATGATCACTCACCTTGTGTAACTTGACTAACTGAGTTTATGGCGCTATACTCAGAAAAAAGCGAATTGTTTTTGGAAACTATTCGCATATATATTATAATGCGAAAAAGTTGTATAGTCAATTTAATAAACGTCAAATCTGACTGAATATGGAGAAAAGAAGGGAGAGAATTTATGAACAAAAAGCACAGACATCTTTTGGCGTTGCTGTTATGCTTCGTGATGACAGTCAGCCTTTTTGCAGGTTATTCGGAAACAAAAGCGGCTTCGGAAGAGACAACACAGAGTGAGGAGCAGACTGAAACACAGGAAACCGGGGAAACACGTGAGATCACAGATATGGCTGGAAGAAAGGTTACTGTCCCGGCAGCAGAAGATATAGAATCTGTTTTTTCGACAGGCCCGGTTGCTGCAATTTTTATGTATATGGTTGCACCTGATAAACTTCTGGGATGGAATTATGAATTAAATGACGTTGAGAAGTCAATTATTCTGGAAAAATATCATGATCTTCCGAATTTTGGAATGGGAGATGCGATCAATTATGAAGCTGTAATTGCTGCTAATCCTACAATTGCACTTAATTGTGGCAAAATCAATGATGCAATGGTTTCTGACTGTGATGCGTTATCGAAAAGTCTGGGAATCCCGGTTATTGCAGTGGATAACGAACTCAATAATTCGGCAGAGGCGTTTCGATTTATGGGTGAACTTCTTGGCGTAGAGGATCATGCAGAAGAGCTTGCTGAGTATTCAGAGAAGATATTTACAGATATTGCTTCACTTGCGGATATCCCGGAAGACGAGAAGGTCAGTGTATATTTTGGCAATGGAGAGGATTCTCTGGAAACTGCACCTAGAGGATCTCAGCATGCACAGATCCTTGATGCGGTCAATGTAATCAATGTTGCAGATCTGGAACTTGGAGACGGATCTCGCGTTCAGATTTCAGCTGAACAGCTTCTTGCGTGGAATCCAGATGTGATCGTTGTAAATGGTGAACCAAAAGCAGACAAAAGCGGAAACTCTGCAGCAGAAGATATTCTGAGCAATCCAGACTACGCTTCGTTAAAAGCGGTACAGGATAACAAAGTTTATGGAACTCCAAATGCACCGTTCAGCTGGGTGGATCGTCCGGCCGGACCCAATCGTCTGATTGGTATGCGTTGGCTCTCCGCAGTGGTTTATCCAGAATACATCAAATGTGATGTTAATGAAGAAATACGTGAGTTTTTTAATCTTTTCTATCATGTTGATCTATCTGATGAACAGTTGGAAAATGTTCTTAAAGGAACTTTATAAATGTCAGGCAGAGACGTGGAATAAGACTATACAATGAGATAAAAATCTCCGGTTCAGAGTGAACCGGAGATTTTGGCATATTAAGAAAAGTCATATCTTACGAAGTATTGCACTTCCATGCAGATCACATACAGGATCTGCGAAGAGATGGTTTTTCTGACAGAATTCATCAACAGCTTTTTTGCAGCCGGAGAACTGTGTGCTGTACACATCATGGATCAGGAGAACTCCGCCTGTAGAAAGGCGTTCATAAAACAGTGGAAGCGCAGCGGCAGTCGGAGCGTAGAGATCAGCATCCAGAGATACGAAACAGAAATCTGCATCTGTAATATCGGCAAAAGTATCCGGAAACCATCCTTTATGGATTACAGTCCGTGCAGGATCAGGCATAATGCGAAGAACAGAGTCAACATCAGTAGAAGAGAAATCACCTGTTCTGGCACGGGACAGATTACAGGAGGTCTCTATTGCCACATCTTTTTCTGAAAATCCCTCAAAAGTATCAAAAAGATGGATTTTGCGATCTGGAAAGGCAGCACTGATCAGGGAAGAAAATTCACCCTGAAAAACACCGAGTTCGGCAACATCTCCCGAAATATTTAACTGATAGATCTGCTCTGATAAGAGACGCATAACAGCAATCCGTGCATCGAACATGCGAAGGGCAGATGGATCACAAAATGGTCCGTGATAACCTAAGCTTTCCACCTGTTTTCTCATAGAGTTACGTCGTTCTTCATCTAATACACCCAGGATGATCAGATCCGGAAGAAGTGCAGCTGCATCATCTGGGGAACAGACAGGAACATGGCCAATATGCTGTCCATGCTTCCGGGAATCATTATCGGCAAAGCACAAAAGTTTACAGGAACTGCCAAGTAGTCTTGCAGTCATCTGTCCAATCTGTCCGGCACCAAAGATTACAGTTCGATATACAGGTTTTGTCATCATTTTGCGGCAGCCTTTCTGTCGGCACGAACCTCGATCATCTGTCCTGTGATGGAGATTGCTATTTCAGCCGGTGTTTCTGCTTTAATCTCAAGTCCTACAGGAGAGACAATCCGTTCCAGTTCTTGTTCAGTAACATCGTACTCTTCCACAAGCTTGCGGAAAACAGCAGTTTTTTTTGCACGGCTTCCGATAACCCCGATATAACATGCTGGTGTGGCAAGAAGCTGTGCCTGTACGATTGTGTCATAAGCATGCCCACGTGTCATCACGCAGCAGTAATCTGCATCTGTGACAGAGATACTCTGGTCCAGATGATTAAAATCACAAAGTATCGTTTCAACTGCATCCGGGAAAAGCACAGGATCAATAAATTCCGGGCGGTCGTCCAGAACGACACAGCGGAAATCAACACTTGCTAATATTGGTACAAGCTTTTGCGAAACATGTCCACCACCAAATACATAGACAGTTCCGGATGTGCCTATTTGTTCTGAAAACAAATCATAATCATCACCACGATAACGGCATGGCTGTGCAGACAAGGACGATAATATGGATGAAGGAACAGCGGCATTTCCGATCAGGCCATAAGAAGGGCTGTAAAGACTCATGCCGGAGGTTGTCTTAAGATCACAGATCAGCCAGAAATCCTTTCGTTCCTCGTATGATTTTGCGGCAGTTTCTGTAATCTCTGAAATAACCGGATCATTATGATCAAGATACTGGAAAAAGACGGTAACATCACCACCACAGATCATACCGATATTCTCAACATCCTTACGGTTCAGTCGGAATTCATGTTCGCAGGATTCTTTTTTCTCAAGAATATCCTGAGCCATAAGTTCAGCACGATACTCGACAGCGCCGCCGCCGATAGTGCCTGCAATTCTACCGCTTTTTCCGATCAGCATGCGGGATCCGGCACCTCGTGGAGTCGATCCTGATGATGCTGTGATGGAAGTAAGCACAAGGTCATTTCCCTCCAGAAATTGCTGTTTTATTGTCTGAAATAATGTTCTCATATAAAAAACCTCCGGTAATTTTGTATGTTAAAGTGTTATGTTATGTAACAGATGGATTGTATCATATCCTGCAGCGCGCGAGCCTGCTTTAACTGGCGTTCGTGTGATTTCATCGCTTCCGGACTTTTGCATTTATACAGATTGTCAGCAAATCTTTTTTCGATAGATACACGCTGTGTTTCCTCAATCAGTTTATCAGCCAGAAAAACAATAGCCGTTTCATCCAGTTTTGTTTCTTTTAAACCATGATGCTGTGAAATGATCTGGCTGATTTCGGGATAACCTAATTGTAAGAAAAGGTCACCGCCTGTTTTTGTGTGATGTTTCTGAAGTCTTGCAATATCATGCAGAAGCGCACCGGAGCGGATGAGCTGCTGATCAAAAAGATATCCATGAACTTTAAGTATATCACATAAACGGCAGGCCAGTTCCGTAACGGCATCGCTGTGAGCCTGTACATGCTGCGGGAGATCAACAGAATTCCTGAGCATCCGACATAATTCATCATTCAAAACAGGATGCGGCAATATGTAATGTGAATCAGATAAGGCAGCATTTCCCTCTGCATCTACTCTTAGATGATAATAAGAGCCGCATGGAAGCCGGAACTTCTGTATGTCAGATATTTCCGGATAAAGCATCCATAAATAAAAAGAGATCACATCCGTATGAGCGACAACCGCAATATTACTGTCCGAAGAATGAAGAATCCTGGAAATCGCCTGTGAAAAGCGTGTACCGGATTCCAGAGGAGTCTCTGCTCCTGGAATCGGACATTCCGGATTTTTGCCACGTGCCTCATAAATCGCCGGCCATTTTTGACGTATTTTATCAAAAGAAAGGCCGTCCCACGATCCAAGATTTCGTTCTGACAGTTCGGAAACAGTCAGATGTGGAAGGGCAGGTGCTATATGACTGGCTGTATCGACAGCCCTTGATAAAGGACTGCAGTATATTGCAGAGATCTTATCGGACAGTTCCTCGTGCAAAAGGACTGCCTGTAAGTGTCCAAGCATGGATAAAGGCAGGTCAGTCTGTCCGATACAATAAGAATGTTCATCCGGATATTGTGGCTTTCCGTGTCGTATCAGATAAAGATCACGCATTAAAAAATCCTCTGAAACAATTTTCAAATATTTTTTCTGAACAGTTTCGTGTTTCTTCTGAAAAACGCGCATATCGTTTCAGAAACTCTTCACCGTATGGTGTCAGTTCACTGTGACTTCCGTTTACACCGCCCTGGCTTCTGCTGATCAATGGTTCGTGAAGTTGCGATTCCAATGTACGGATCAGATTCCAGCTGGTGGAATAGGAAATGTGCATATGCTCACAGGCATCGCGGACAGAGCCTGTTTCATGGATCAGCGTCAGAAGCGAATAAAGCTGTTCATCAAAGAATACTTTTTCGCGAGCCAGCTGAATGTGGATTTCTGAACGGATCAGACTCTGGTTGTGTGCATGGAGAAGCTCGGCATAATCCTCTGGTGTGTCGGCATCGTGAATGATTCCGGGATCCTCCACATTCAGAAAATACATGGGTGTGCCGCAGTGCTCTACAGCACCTTCAAGACCTGAACTGCCGTCATCTTTCAGGATGGAATCAATAAGTGAGGAACGGAGCAGGATCGGGTGACCGGGTTTACCCTCACAGACCGGAGTTACAAGAGGATGGTCTGCGGAGAGCATTTGAGTGACAGTCCGGGCTGTAAACAGTGGAACGTCCACAGGGGTAAAGAGCACTGTATCAACCTTGTCTTTCAGATACTCCAGTCCGATCCGGACAGAATCAAACATATGAGTTGTTGCATAGTCTTCGTTTCGAAGAAAGATTACATTATTGGAGGCAAGATGGCGCTCCAGCACATCTGCCTTATATCCTGTTACCACAACTACTTTAGAAATCCCGGCCTGCCGGAAATTATTGATCACTCGCTGGGCAATGGAAATGGATCCAAGCTGAAGCATGGGTTTAAAGTCTCCCATTCGTGATGATTTTCCGGCAGCAACAATCAAGGCACCTGTCTGCATGATAGTCACCTCCTTAAAGGCATTGTATAAAATTGGTACTATTATATCATAAAAAAAAGAAAATTGTGTGAAAATAGCCAAATTTTATTTAATTGTAATTTGCAATATTGTAAAAAAGCATGATAGAATGAATATATACATAATGATGTGGACAGGAGAACTTTTTCATGGATAAGATTTTTGAAATTACCGCAAAAGAAGTTACCATACAGGTAAAAGATGAGCGTACGGGAGTTGAATACAGCCGGACACTTCCGATGGATTATTACGAAAATGCAAATGTATTAAAACTCAGCGGTGAGAATCTGGATGGAAGCAGTTCTTCCATTGTTTTCTATTCTGCCAGAGGAATGGAAAGACTCAAAGATCTGACGGGCAAGGGTGCGGATCATGATCCATGCGGAACACATAAGCCGGAAGATCAGTAACATAATAGGGACATTTTTTTAACAGGAGGGATGCAAGATGATCAAAAAGACATTGAAGATCAATGGTGTTGAGAGAATCCTTATTCTTGATAAGGATGAAACACTGGCACAGGTTCTCCGTAATCATCTTCTTCTTACGGGATGTAAGATTGGCTGCGGTGAGGGCCATTGTGGAGCTTGTAACGTAATTATGAACGGAAAAGTTACAAGATCCTGTATCTATAAGATGAGTCGTGTTCCGGATAATGCAGAGATTACAACCATTGAAGGTGTGGGAACAATTTCTGATATGCATCCGATCCAGGTTGCCTGGATGGCATACGGATGTGCACAGTGTGGTTTCTGTTCTCCAGGTTTCATTATCTCAGCGAAGGTTCTTCTTGACAATAATCCAAGCCCGACTCGAGAAGAAGTAAGAGAATGGTTTAACAAACAGCGTAACCTTTGTCGCTGTACCGGTTACAAGCCGCTCATCGATGCAACTATGGCAGCAGCAAAAGTTATGCGTGGCGAGATGACAAAAGAGGATCTTGTTTTTAAACAGACCGGTGATTCTATTGTTGGTACAAATTATATTCGTCCATCAGCAGCACAGAAGGTAACAGGTACCTGGGATTTTGGTGCAGATGATGCCTTAAAGATGCCGGAGGGAACTCTTCGTCTGGCACTTACACAGGCAAAAGTTTCTCATGCGAACATCCTCAGCATTGATACAACAGAAGCAGAAGGCATGCCGGGGGTTTTCCGTGTTATCACTGCAAAAGACATTAAAGCAGCCGGCGGAACAAACAAGATTAATGGTCTTGTAATGCTTCCGAAACACAATAAGACAGATGGATTTGAACGTCCGGTACTCTGCGATGAGAAGATTTTCCAGTTTGGTGATGCGATTGCAATCGTAGCAGCTGATACAGAAGAACATGCACGTGCAGCGGCAGATGCAGTTAAAGTTGAGATTGAAGAACTTCCTGCATATATGAATGCAATGGATGCGATCGCACCGGATGCGGCAGAAATCCATCCAGGTGTTCCAAATGCATTCTTTGAGACAAACTGTATCAAGGGACCTGATTTTGACTGGGACAGCATTCCGGATTCACAGCAGGTAGAGATCGAATCCTACTGTTCACGTCAGCCACATCTCCATCTTGAACCGGACTGTGGTTATGGCTACATTGATGAAGATGGTATGATAACAGTGCATTCCAAATCTATCGGTATTCATCTCCATATGCCGATGATCGCTGATGGTATCGGCGTTCCGATGGAGAATTTAAGAATTGTTCAGAACCATGCGGGAGGAACCTTTGGTTACAAGTTCTCTCCGACAAATGAAGCCCTGATCGGTGCAGCTGTAAAAATTCTTGAGCGTCCTGTATCTCTGGTATTCAATCAGTTCCAGAACATTACTTATACAGGAAAGAGATCTCCTGCATTTATGAATATTAAACTTGCGGCAGATGAAAATGGTAAACTCCTTGCTCTCTGGGGCAACAATTATGTGGATCATGGTCCATATTCAGAATTTGGTGATCTGCTTACCATGAGACTTTCTCAGTTCACAGGCGCTGGTTATGGAATCAATTCTATCCGTAACAAATCTACAACAGTATTTACTAACCATGCATGGGGATCTGCTTTCCGTGCTTACGGTTCTCCGCAGTCCTATATGGGATCTGAGATCGCAATTGATGTTCTGGCAGCAAAGATGGGAATCGATCCGTTTGATATGCGTGAAATGAACTGTTACAAGGAATCTGAAGGAACCACGATCCCGACAGGTTATCCGCCGGAAGTATATTGTGAGGAAGCACTGTTCAAGACTGCACGTCCGTTGTATGAAGCAGCTAAGAAACGTGTTGCCGAGAAGAATGCAGCTTCTGATGGCAAGATAAAATATGGTATCGGTGTATCTCTTGGTGTTTATGGCTGCGGACTTGATGGTGTTGATACATCCAATGCTTTTGCAGAACTGAATCCGGATGGAACTGTTACAATGTATGCTGCATGGGAAGATCATGGACAGGGTGCGGATATGGGCGTTCTTGTATCATCTCATGAAACACTTCGTCAGGCCGGAATCAGACCTGAACAGATCAAACTTGTTATGAATGATACTAAGACATGTCCGAATGCAGGTCCGGCAGGTGGTTCTCGTTCACAGGTTATGTCAGGCAATGCATGCCGTCTGGCAGCAGAAAACCTTGTTGCAGCAATGAAGAAAGAAGATGGAACGTTCCGTACTTATGACGAAATGGTAGCGGAAGGTCTTGAAACAAAATATGAAGGTAACTGGGTAACAACCTTCTGTGCAGATCATCCGATCGATCAGGATACGGCACAGGGTGATCCGTTTGCAACTTATATGTACACGATTTTCCTTCCGGAAGTTGCAGTTAATACAGAAACCGGCAAGGTTACTGTTGAGAAATTTACATGTGTTGCCGATGTAGGTACGATCATGAACAGACTTCTTGTAGAAGGTAACTTCTATGGTGGCCTTGTACAGGGTGTGGGTCTTGCTCTGACAGAAGACTTTGAAGATTTGAACCACGATACCACTCTGAAAAATTGTGGTATCCCATACCCGAAGGATGCGCCGGATGATATTGAACTTCATTTCAATGAAACCTATCGTCCAAGTGGCCCTTATGGCGCTGCCGGCTGTGGTGAGGCTCCACTGGATGCTCCGCATCCTGCAATCTTGAATGCAATCTACAACGCGACAGGTGCACGTATTACACGTGTTCCTGCCCGTCCGGAAAGAGTTCTTGCAGCATTGAAGGAACTTGAGAAATAAATCATAAATCTGATTTTATCATGTGATATAATGAGGGGAGACGGTAAACTGTCTCCCCTTTAGAGACGAAAGAATTGTATTGATCCGGTTCACAGCAACGAAAGGAGTGCAGGCTATGACATATATACAGGAAAGAGGTTCTACTCATGTGTATCATGTAAATCGAATGTCAAAGGAAGAGATGGATCATATGA